>Ga0181538_10001449_pt1 | contig 26685 bp, 17 predicted proteins | sample PEATcosm2014_Bin_40_FD_119773 | JGI IMG/M metagenome (GOLD analysis project Ga0181538, IMG submission 119773) | Peatland microbial communities from MTU Mesocosm Facility, Houghton, MI, USA - PEATcosm2014_Bin23_30_metaG | ecosystem: Environmental > Terrestrial > Soil > Wetlands > Peat | place... | reverse complement strand
TGGGGCGAAGCTCGGTGCGGGAGGATTTGGGGGCGGACCAGAAGAAATCGGCGGCGTTGGTGAAGTCGCGGACGTGGAGGTTGAAAGCCAACACCGGCTCGCGGGATGGATCGTAGCCGTGGAGGGAAGCGGCGGGAATGAAAAGCTCCACGATGTAACGGTCGGGGAGGATTTTTACGACCTTGCGAATGTCGGGGTCGGGGATGAGATTGTCCTTCAGGGCGTCGCCGTCGCGGTGCCATTGGCCGACGACGGCGGCATCGGCGGCCGTGGAGTCCTTGGGGACGACGAAGAATTGATGGCAATTGAGGTCGTAGCTGATCTGGTCGGCGGCGACGGGGTGCGTGGAAACGAAGAGTTCCACGTTGTCGCGCGTCCACCACCAGGCATTGGCCGGCGCGGTTTCGATTTGCCGGTCGAATACCTGGAGTGCGAGGTAAAGTCCCTGCTGGGTCCAGCCCAGGAAGACATCCGGGGTGCGGACTTGGCGGCGATCGAGACCGACGGTCTGCTCGCGCCGAACGTTGTCGAGCGGAGCGCAGCCGGTCCAATGGCCGAGGTCTCCGTCAAGCAGGGGCGGATGGAGGAGGAACGGAACGTGCATGGCGGGCATGACGACGTAGCTTTCGCGCCAGACACCGGACTGGGAATCGCTGGGACTGTGGGCATGGATGGCGTCGAGCAGGGGGGCGGTTTGGCGGATGGAATCGACCAGGAGACCGTAGGGCTTGTCGTGGACGTCCACCACGCCGAAGTTGACGTCCTCGCCGTCGCTGCTGCGGCCGGCGGGTGGCTCGTCGCACCATTGGAACCAATCGGCGCCGACGATGTAGGGGACGCGCGCCAGGCGAGTGGTCATCAGGCGGTATCCCTCGGCGCGGGCCTGCTGGTCGGGAACCTGGGCGCCGAAGCCGACGGTGTCGAGGTTGCCGCTATGGCCGTCCATGGAATGGAAGGAGTATTCGCTGATGATGATCGGCTGGCCGGAGCGCTGATACATCGTATTGAACATGTCGGCGTCGAGGCGTGCATCGGCGACATAATAGTTGAGGGATTGGGAGTCGGTGTAGCCGCGAGAGGCGGCAACGACCTGCTCGGGGGCGAAGCCCTTGAAGCGGACGCCGAGGATCAGGTGATTGGGATCGTACCGCCGCACCAGATCGGTGGTCAGGCGGAAATAGTCCTGGGCCAGGTGAGAGAGCCAGGCGGTGCTGAGACGATCATAGGCCCAGGTTGGCTCGCGGGGGAGAACGGGCCAGGATTCGAGTGCGGACCAGTCTTTCAGTTTGGTATCCCAGGCGAGATTGAAATCGCGAAGCTGCGGCCAGACGTAGTGAACGGTTTCGATGACCTGCTGACGGTTGGGATCGTTGTTGGGCAGATTGTCGAAATAGGCGCCGGGGCCGGCAAACCCGTCGCCCCAGTCCAGTTCGTTGTCGAGGAAATAGCCTAGGAGATTGCGGTTATCGCGGAGCGGCGGCACCTGTGCCCTGACCGCTTGCTGGGCCATCTGTGCCCAATCGGGCGAATAGAGCCGCTTGGAAGCATCCGTGACCCATGCCCAAAGGTTAAGGTCCTGGCTCATCGGGACATCGAGGGCGTGGAACGCGGGATTGCACCAGGCGCCCAGGCCCTTGAAGCCGTAGTCCTGCACTCGCGCCAGCGTCGCCTTGGCCCAAAGTTCGAGGTCGGCGGCCTGGTAATGGTTATCCCAATTCGTCGAGACGAAATGGATGGAGTCCTTGTCGCGCCCATCCTGCTCGGGTTGTACGGTGGTGACGGTGTTGAGGAATTCAAGTTTTCCTTCGGGCGAGAGGAACCACCAGACACCGGCCTGATCTTCGGCCAGGCGCCAGAATCCGGGATGGCCGTGGAGTTGTACGAATGGGCTTGTGGAGGTGAGTTCAGGGATCGGTGCCGGCCGGGTTGCGGGGAGTTGTGCGGTATCGCCGTGGGTGGAGAGATAGGGGTAGCCCATCGCCCCAATGAGCATGACAATCGAGGCGGTAATGAGAATCCGTCTCATGAGCGTCCTTCATCATTAATACGACATTTGGCCGGCAGAAGTTGTGTGGCTGAGCCCGCCACAAGGAATCCCCACGGTAGCCGACCCTGCGGGAATCGGGGTTTTCAGCACCGCAAGGCCGTTCGATTTAACCTAGCCAGAATAACCGGTTTATGCCCATCCGAAGGCTATTTCCGATTCTTAGTCTTATCGGCCCGCGTTTGCCAGTGAGTTAAGCGAAAACTCGGTTGCGGGAAGATACGTAAAAAATTCTGGGGAATGCAGTTACACGATATTTACCCATGTTTTGCGTATTGTTTTTTTGTTCCTTGACGTCAACGATGCCGACTGAAACCGGGAAATTATGCAAAGTGATTCTCAGGAAGCGGCCGGGGCGCGGTTCGGTACGCTTGACGATTGACTTGGGCCGATTACATTACTCCGCTCTTTCGGCGGGGCTTCGGGTGTGTCAAGGTCGAAAACTTTGGCCGCTACGAGGGCGCAGTGTTTATATTGATCGGTCCAGAAGTGGCAGGGTTTTTATGGCTCGCGACCTGACGAAAATTCGGAATATAGGAATAGCCGCCCACATCGACGCGGGCAAGACAACGGTCTCCGAGCGCATTCTCTATTACACCGGCAAGATTCACAAGATGGGCGAGGTGCACGAAGGCACGGCGGTGATGGACTTCGACGAGGAGGAACAGAAGCGGGGCATCACGATCAATTCAGCGGCGACGACGTGTCCGTGGGACCGGTTCGGCGAACGGTACACGATCAACCTGATCGATACCCCGGGGCACGTGGATTTCACGGCGGAGGTGGAGCGCTCGCTGCGCGTGCTGGACGGCGCGGTGGCGGTGTTCGATGGCAAGGAAGGGGTCGAGGCGCAGTCGGAAACCGTCTGGAGGCAGGCCACCAAGTACAACGTTCCCCGCGTCTGTTTCATCAACAAGATGGACAAGGTCGGCGCGGATTTTGATTTCAGCTTCAAGTCGATCCGCGAGCGCCTGGGCGCTCCCGCGGTGGCGGTGCAGATTCCCATCGGCCAGGCCGGCACTTTCAAAGGGATGATCGACCTGCTGCGCGGCGTGGCGATTTATTACACCGTGGGGGACGACAAGGACCGGGGCATGACGGCGATCGAGAAGCCCATTCCCGCGGACGAGAAAGAACGGTACGCGCATTGGCGGCACGACCTCATCGAAAAGGTCGCCGAGACCGACGACCATCTGATGGAGAAATATCTCGTCAGCCAGGAGCCGACCGAGCAGGAAATACGAAAGGCGTTGCGGGCGGCGACGATCAACTTCAAGCTTCATCCGGTGTTTACGGGATCGGCGTTGAAATACGTGGGAGTTCAGCGGCTTCTGGATGGGGTGATCGACTATCTGCCGTCGCCCATGGACATGCCGCCGATCAAGGGGCATGACGTGAAGCACCCGGACAAGATAGTGGAGCGGCACGCGAATCCGGATGAGCCGTTCTGCGGGTTGGTGTTCAAGATTGTGAACGACCAGCACGGGGATTTGACGTACGTGCGGATTTACAGCGGCAGGCTGGAGAAGGGGAGCCGGGTGCTGAACAGCAACCGGGGCAAGCGGGAGAACATCAGCCGGATGTTCCAAATGCACGCGGCGGACCGGAACCCGATCGACGTCGCGGAATCGGGGGACATCGTGGCGTGCATCGGCATCAAGGATGCGTTGACCGGGGACACGCTGTGCGATCCGGACCATCCGATCATTCTGGAGCGTCCGACGTTTCCGGAGCCGGTGATCAGCATGTCGATCGAGCCGAAGACGGCCGCCGACAAACAAAAGCTTGGGGAGGCGCTGACGACCCTGAAGCGAGAGGACCCGACGTTCCAGGCGCATTACGACGATGAAACCGGCCAGACCATCATCGCCGGCATGGGGGAGTTGCATCTGGAGATATTGCGGATGCGGCTGACGCGCGATCACGGCGTGGAAGTGAACGTCGGCCGGCCGAAGGTCGCGTACAAGGAGACGATCGTCGGACCGGCGTTCAACGTGAGGGGTAAGCACGTGAAACAGACGGGCGGGCGCGGTCAATACGGCGATTGCACGATCAATATCGAGCCTTTCAACGGGACCGGGGTGGAGCCGGAGGTGCTGAAGAAATGGGGATGGAAGGACGGAATGGCGTTCGAGAACAAGGTGTTCGGCGGCTCGATTCCGAAGGAATACATTCCCTCGGTGGAATACGGCTGCCGCATGGCCGCCAAGACGGGCGTGCTGGCGAATTATCCGCTGATCAACGTGAAGGTGACGCTGATCGATGGCAGCTATCACCAGGTGGACAGCTCGCAGATCGCGTTTGAACTGGCGGGGCAGATCGCGTTCAAAGAGGCGTGCCAGAAGGCCGGGCTGACGCTCCTGGAGCCGATCATGAAGCTGGTGGTGACGACGCCGGAGGAATTTGTCGGCAACGTGACCGGCGACCTGAATCGCCGGCGCGGGGGAATCCTGAGCAGCGATCAGCGCGGCAACACGCGGATGGTGGAAGCGGAAGTGCCGCTGAGCGAAATGTTCGGATACACGACCGAGCTTCGTTCGATGAGCCAAGGAAGGGCCAGTTCGGTGATGGAGCCGTTGCGTTATGCGCCGGTTCCCGTGAACGTGCGAACCGCGATATTGGAGAGCTTGCGGTAAGGCAGGAGAAAGCAAAGTAGGTCGGGGCTAATCCTCGTAATCCGTTTCATAATTCGGCGGGTCGGGGATGTTGTTCGGCCGGACTGGTTTGAGCCACCAGGGGTTTCTGAATTGATCGATGTACACCGTGCGGTGGAACGGGGGAAGCCAGGCGATGTAATCGACGGCGCCGAGGGATGAAGGGATGGTCTCGGCGGCGCGGGGGTATTCGAGCCGGTAAAGGCACTTCAAGGCGGGGGTATATCCTTGTGATTCGTTGAACGCGTGGGGTGGATTGGTAATTCCGTATCGGTTGACGTGGCCCATTTCTTCGAGCTGGGTGTAGAAATCGTATTCGAAACCGGCGGCGATTTCGGTGCGGGGGATGCCGTGGGATTCCAGGCGCTCGACGGCCGCGCGGCGCGCGGCGGCAAGGGCGAGGTTGTCGTGCGTGGAAGCCAGCGCGTAGGCGATGTAAACCGCCAGAAGCGGCCAGCCGATAGCCAGCCGGCGGCCGCGCAGAAGGGGAATGGCCAGACACGGGATCAACGGCAGGCAATAGCGATCGAAGACCTGGTCCTGGGCGGAACGCACGATCAGCACAGCGAAATAGGCGATGGCAAATATCGCCAAAACGGGGCGGGTTTCGGGCGTCGAAAAGAAACGGCGGAGTTTGGATAGGGAGAACCGCGGCATCAGGGCGAATTCAACGCAGCGGGTGACGAGAAGATAACAGGTCGCCAGCACCAGGGCGGAGACGAATCCGCGCGCTGCCAGCGGCAGCGCGATGGGCCGCCGGCCGGACAACTCCAGGCTTCCGATCACTCCCTTGACGGTGACGATGTTGTAGAGCCACGGGCCCATGCCGAGTTGCGGCTTGAGGGACATGGCGACCGAGAGGATCAAGACGACGGCGGCGACGACCGCGGCCTGCCATGTCTTTCGGCCTCGCCATAGCCGGGAAATGCATTCGACGTCAAACGCCAGGGCCGCGGGGAGGGTGAACATGACGACCGTGAAGCCGACCATGAGCGTGTTGGTAAAACAAATGTGCGGATGAACAAGCCCCATGCGGACGCATTGCAGGATCGGGGGATCGAGATAGACCCACGGCTGGCGGTCGAACCATCGAAGGGTCATCGCCACGTCGACGACGACCAGGAGCCAGGCAGCGGCGGCGGCGGCGATGAAACGCGGTTCGGACCGGCGGAGAACGGCGAGATAGGGAATGATGCAGAGCGGCACGACCCAGACGGTTTGCCGGCCCATGCCGCCGATCATTCCGCAAACAGCGCCGACCGCCAGCCACGCGAGGGCCGCGCGGATTGAACGAGCTTGGGCGGCCAGCACGAAGACATACAGAGCTATCAGGCTGTAGCACAATGCCGGGACGTCGGTCATGAACGACGCCGCCAGGGGAAGAAACAGCGGAGAGAGGCATAACAGAAGCGAAAGAAAGATGGCGGCGGCGGGCCGGAGGTCGGCGCGGCGAGCCAGGAGATAACAGAACAGCGCCGACCCGGCGGCGAAGGGAAGCGTGCTGAAACGCAGGACGACGAAGGAATAGCCGAACACTCGGGCAAACATCGCGCCCCACAACACGTGCGTGAGGATGACGGGGGCGCTCCAGCCGTTGTAGTCAATGCGGCCGGTGTCCAGCAGTCTGCGGACGACGAAGGCGTACGACCAATCATCGTCGAACGGCATCTGTGCGAATGGGTTGACGATCAGGAATGCCGCGACGACAGCGGCGGCGCAAGCAATGGCATTGCGGACATCATTTCGTGGCATAGATGCCTTGGGGCATTTTAGAGCGGCGATGATATGAAATGTTTCCACATCTCGCGATAGGCGCTCTCGACGTTTCGGGCGAAGCGCGGCGCATCCATCAGCGGCGACGCCTGCATCCGCGCACGCAGCGTCCGGCGCAGCTCGGCCAGCCGGGGCAGGTCCCCCGCCAGGTCTGTGGCGATATGCACGTACTGTTGCGGCGTCCGGGCAATCAGTTCGGCCACGCCGACGTTGGTCAGGATGCTTGCGCCGCCGCGCCCCACGGCCGTCCGGCCGACGAGGCTCACCACCGGCACGCCCATCCACAGGGCATCGCAGGTGGTGATTCCCCCGCCCCAGGGGAACGGATCCAGGGCAATGTCGATCCGACCATAAGTGAGCACGTATTCCGGCCACGGCTGCCGGCTTGGAAATTCCAGACGATCCGGCGAAATACCGTTGCCGGCAAATCGCTCGCGCACGGCATCCAGGTGTGGCCCCGGATGTGAATGAACGATCAACCGCGACCGCGGCAGGCATTGCAGAATCTGGGCCCAAAGGTCCAGCGCGGGCGAAACCTTCGCGAAATTATTCAGGCAGCCGAAGGTGACGCATCCATTTGCCGAGGCGGGCGGCGGCGATGGCTCGGGAGTCGGGCCGCGAGGGTTGTAACACCAATAAGTTTCCGGAAGATGGATCGTCTGCTCTCCGTAAATGGATCGATCCGAATCCGGGGGATCCAAATGCGGATCCGACAGGCGGTAGTCCATCGTCTCAAGGCCCGTGGTGGAGCAATAACCCAGGTACGTCACCTGCACCGGGGCCGGCTTGCGAGCGAACGTGAGGAGACGATTGTTCGCCGAGTGAAGCGTCAAATCGACGAGAACGTCGATCCGGTCCTGTCGAATCAGATCGGCGGCCTTCGAATCGGATAATCCAACGATGCCGCGCCAAACGTCCGCGTAACCCCGGAGTTGATCGGTTAGCGCGTCAGGCCGGGGAACATTGGAGTAACAGAAAATCTCCAATTGCCGATGATCGTGCTGGCGTAACAGCGGCAAAAGACTTTGGCCGACGACGTGGTCGCGGAAATCCGGCGACACGTAGCCGACGCGCAGGCGGCGGTCGGGATCACGGTTGTTGGCGTGCGGCTGAATGAGCTTCTTGAGCGGTTCGGCGTGTTGCCGGCTCCACAGGCGGTGTTCTTCGAGAATCATCCTGGCGTCGAAGGCAGGATGATAATGGAGAGCAAAGAGCAGATTGCTGTGCGCTTCGGCAGAATCAGTTTTGAGCCGAATGGCCTGCCGATAGGCGGCGATGGCCTCATCCAGTTGCCCCTTGTCCTTTAGGACGCTGCCCAGATTGCTGTGCGCCGGGGCGTAATCGGGCTTGAGCCGAATGGCCTGCCGATAGGCGGCGACGGCGTCGTTAAATTGCCCCTTGGCCGCCATTGCGGCGCCGAGATTGCTATAAGCTTCGGCATAATCAGGCTTGAGCCGAATCGCATGCCGATAGGCAACGATGGCCTCATCCAGTTGCCCCTTGTCCTTCAATGCATTTCCGAGATTACTTTGCGGCCCGGCAAATTCAGGTTTAAGCCGAATGGCCTGCCGATAAGAAGCGATGGCCTCGTCAAGTTTCCCCAAGCGGCTTAGGACGTTGCCGAGATTGCTGTGCGCCTCGGCGAAATCCGGTTTGAGTTGGATCGCCCGCCGGTATGAGGCCAGAGCGTCATCGAGACAATCCATCTCTTGCAGGGGTTTGCCGAGGTTGTTGTGCGCCTCGGCGAAATCGGGCTTGAGTTGGAGGGCGCGGCGGTAAGCGGCAATCGCTTCTTCGTGCCGGCCCTTTTCCGCCAGCGCGCTGCCCAGATTGTTGTAAGCTTTCGCATAATCGGGCTTTAACCGAATCGCTCGTTGGAATGAGCCGATTGCCTCATCAAGCCGGCCGGTCTTCAACCGCACGTCTCCGAGATTGAAATGGGCCTCGACATAATCCGGTGTGAGTCGGATCGCTTTCTCGTATGAAGCGATGGCCGGATCGAAGTCGCCGCGTTCGGCAAGCGCATTGCCGAGATTGAAAAGTGCTTCGGCATACTCGGGGTCCAGCTCGACTGCCCGACCGATGAGATCGATTGCTTGGTCATTGCGGCCCGTCTGATTGGCGATTACGCCCAGCAGATGAAGCGCATCCGCATCGTTCGGATCAGCGGACAGAATCTGACGATAGACCGCTTCGGCCTCGGCTAACCGACCGGCCCGATGATGCGACAAGGCGGAGTCGAACTGTTGCTGAAGGTTCACGTGGTCGGACATTTTAAGCTCGAATTTTCGCCATGCTGGCACCAATTGCGCCACATTTGCCGGTACGCGGCTTCGATATTGCGCGTGAATCGCGGGGCATCCATCAGGGGTGATGCCTGCATCCGCGCTCGCAACGTCCGGCGCAACTCAGCCAGACGCGGCAGGCCCCCGGCAAGGTCCGTTGCGATTTGAACGTACTGTTCCGGCGTCCGGGCGATGAGTTCCGGCAGGCCCAGATTGGTCAATTGCGACAGTCCGGCTCGCCCCACCACCGTCCGTCCCACCAGCGTGATGACCGGAACGCCCATCCAAAATGAGTCCAGGCTCGTGGTGTGACCGTTGTATGGGAATGTATCCAGTCCCACGTCGATGCGATGGTAAAGTTCCAGATATTGGAGACGTGGACGGCGGGCAATCAACTCGACGCGATCGGGATCAAATCCCTCCCGTTGCAGCACGTCCAAAAACGACTGACGATGGCTCCCTTCTGGACAGAGCAGCATGAACCGCGACGTAGGGATGGTCTTGAGGACCTGCGCCCAGAGCCGCAGGACCTGCTCGTTAACTTTGCAGAAGTTATTCAGACATCCGAAGGTGACGTGGCCATGCGTTTGCGCGGGCAGCGAGTTGACGAGGAGTTCGGTAATCAGGGGATCGTAGCACCAGAAGGTATCAGGCAGACGGATTGAGGTTTCGGAATAGAACTGATCGTTCAAACCCGGCGGATCGAGGTACGGGTCGGTCAGTCGGTAATCCATTGCCGATAGCCCCGTCGTTCCCGGATACGCCAGCCACGCCACCTGCACCGGCGCCGGCTTGCGGGCAAAGAGCAGCGGCCGGCCGCGGGCCATGTGCATGGTCAAATCCACCAGGATATCGATCCGATCCTGGCGGATTGTCCGGGCCGCCTCTGTATCTGTAGTCCCCAAGATCGACCGCCAGACCTGGGCGTAGCCGCGAATCCGCTGGGTTACCGCGTCCGGCCGGCGGAGGTCGGCATAACAGAAAACTTCGAATGCTTCCCGATTTTGATTCGAGAGAAGTGGAATCGTGAAGAACGATTGGCAATGCTCGCGGAAATACGGCGACACATAGCCGATCCGCAGCCGGCGCTCGGGGCCGCGGTCGTTGACGTGCGGATGAATGAATTTCTTGAGCGGCTCGGCGAATTGATGGCTCCAGTTGCGGTGTTCCTCACAGATCGACCTGGCGTCGTGGCCGGGATGAAAATGGAGCGCGTAGAGCAGATTTCTGTGAGCTTCGGCGAAATCGGGCTTGAGCCGAATGGCCTGCCGATAGGAAGCGACCGCCTCGTCAAGTTGCCCCATGTCCTTCAAGGCGTTGCCTAGATTATAGTGTGCGTCGGCAAGATCAGGCTTGAGCCGAATGGCCTGCCGATAGGAAGCGATCGCCTCGCCAAGTTGCTCGTTGTCCTTCAAGGCGTTTCCGAGATTGCTCTGCGCTTCGGCAAAATCGGGCTTTAGGCGAATGGCTTGCCGATAGGAAGCGATCGCCCCATCAAGTTGCCCGATTTCCTTCAAGGCGTTGCCGAGATTACTGTGCGCTTGGGCAAGATCGGGCTTAAGCCGAATGGCCTGCCGATAGGAAGCGATCGCCTCGTCCAGTTGCTCGTTGTCCTTCAAGGCGTCTGCGAGATTGCTGTGCGCTTCGGCATAATCGGGCTTGAGCCGAATGGCCTGCCGATAGGAAGCGACGGCCTCGTCAAGTTGCTTCTTGTCCTTCAATGCGTTGCCGAGGTTGTAGTGCACTTCGGCAAGATCAGGGTTGAGCCGAATGGCCTGCCGATAGGAAGTGACGGCCTCATCAAGTCGCCCGATGTCGCGTAAGGTTTTGCCGAGGTTGCTGTGATAAAACGGATTGGTTGAACAAATCGCAATCGCCTGCCGGATCAAATCCGTCGCCTCATCCAACCGGCCCGCCTGCGCGGCCAGCGCCCCCAACAGATGTAATGCGTCCGCATGATTGGGCTGCTGGGCCAAAATCTGGCGGTATAACCTCTCGGCCTCCGCCAAGCGGCCGGCGCGATGATGCGACAAGGCGGATTCGAGTTGTTGCTGAAGGGTCATGTGTCCGGGCATTGTAAGCTCGAATTTCAGCCGCGCTCGCACCAAGTCCGCCACATCTGGCGGTATGCTCCCTCAACACTGCGGGCGAATCGCGGGGCATCCATGACAGGGGAAGCGGATAGTTTTTGGCGAATCGCGTGACGGTCCATGTGGGGAGCGCTCGCGGCGATCTGTATAAACTCTTCGGGGGAACGAGCGACCAGTTCGGGCATGCCGGCGGTCGTCAGGATGCTCAGGCCCGCGCGGCCGGGGGCGGTTTGGCCGATCAGGCTGACCACCGGAACCCCCATCCACAGCGCGTCGAGCGTCGTGGTGATTCCATTGTACGGAAGCGGGTCGAGGCAGGCGTCGATGGTGTTGTAGAGCTTCAGATACCTCGGCCGGGGTAGAAATCCGGTGAATTCAAGGCGATCTTCGCCGATCCCGGCGTCGGCAAAGAGCCGGCGAATCCGGCCGCGGTGATCTTCAGAAATGGCCAGCAAAAGCAGCCGTGAGCCGGGCACGGTCCGCAGGACGCCGGACCAGAGCGACAACGTTGAATCGTTCAGCTTGGCGGGATTGTTAAGCGAGGCGAATCGAACGAAATCTCTCGGATGCGGTTCGATGGCGGCGTTGGAAAGCGGATGGTAGCAGCACCAGCATCCCGGCAGACGGATCGATCTCTCGGCATAATGCGGATCTGAATCCGGCGGATCGAGCAGCGCATCGGTCAGGCGGTAATCGATCGCCGGCACGCCCGTTCCGCCGGGATACGCCAGCCAGGTTGCCTGCACCGGGGCGGGCTTGCGGGCGAAAACCAGCAGGCGATTGTTCCGCATGTGCATGGTCAAGTCGATCAGGACGTCGATCTGGTCGCCGCGGATGCGCTCGGCGAGGCGATCGTCGGCTTGCGCCGCGACTTCGTGCCAGACATCGGCATGCTCTTTGAATCGGCGGGTGACGTAATCGGGGTGGAGGACGCTGCAATAGCAGTGAATCTCAAAATTCCGGCGGTCGTGGGATTGGAGCAGGGGAAGGAGGAAGAAGCATTCGGCCTGGAAATAGAAATCGGGCGAGACATAGCCGATTCTGAGCCGGCGATCGGGATCGCGGTGATTGGCGTGGGGCCGGATCTCGGGCGCGAGGGGCTGCGCGAACCGCTGGTTGTATTGCCGCATTTCGCGGTGAAGCGCCGCGCGATCGAACTGGGGATGGAAATGCAGCATGTAAATCCGCCCGCTGGCACATGCGGTCACGTCGGGGGCCAGTTCGCTGGCGATTGCTTCGGATTCGACGGCCAGGTCGATGCGGCCGGAATCCGCCAGCGCCAGGGCGAGATTGTGATGGGCCTCGGCATATCGCGGATTCGCTGCCAGTGCCCGCCGGAAGCATGCGAGGGATTCGTCGATTCGCTTCTGCTCGCGAAGAACCGAGCCGAGATGATTGTGCGCCTCGACGTAACCCGGATTCAGGGCGAGGGCGTGGTTGCAGGCGTCGATGGCGGCGGAAGGATTGCCGATCTCGGCCAAAATCTGGCTGAGATTGAACCAAGCCGAAGGCGCCGCGGGATCGAGCGTGACGGCCCGGCGCCAGGCAGCGGCGGCATCGCCGGGGCGGCCCATGAGGCGAAGGGCATAGCCCAGGTTGGCATGAAAGACCGCGACGTTGGGGCGAAGAATGATGGCCCGCTCAATCAGCTTGGCGCCCTCGGGCGCGCGGCCCATCTGCGCCAGCGCCAGCCCGAGCAAATGCAGCGCGTCCGGTTGATTGGGTTGGAGATCGAGGACCTTGCGATAGAGGCCGGCCGCTTCGTCGAGCCGGCCGGCGCGATGATGGGCAACCGCCGTGTCAAAAATCGCATCGGGCATCGGCGGATATGTTAGAGGATTTTGAAGCCGCGTGCAGCGAGATTGGACGTTTCTTCGAAGTGCTTACAATGCGGGCGCGGTTTTGTAATTGTGATGATCGCGGGGGCACGGATGATTCATTGGGCGGTTTGGATGGAAAACGCGGAAGCGGAATTTTTTCGGTGCCAGGCGTGCGGCAAACAGTTCCGTTGGAGGAACGAGTTGGCCGGGCGGCAGGTGCGCTGCCCATATGGACAAGTGATGCAATGTCCGAAGAATCCGCCGTCGGCGGATGAGATGTACGATATTGCGCCCGATCCGGCGCGGCCGGGTAAATCGGATCGACCGGCGGCCGCGAAATCAGCCCCGGTCGTGCCCACGCTCTCCTATCAAACGCCGCGATCGGCGGAGCCGGGGAACCTGGATCGTGGGGTGGACCCGGAACTGCTGAAGAAGCGATATGCGCCGCTCTGGCTTCTGTGCGGCGGAATCGTGGTGGAAGTCATCTCCGCGTATTGGCGGCACCCGCACGACGTGCAGGACGCGATGATTCAACTTGGAATCGGCTTGGTCGGCGGAACGATCGTGATGTTGGCGGGGGTGCTTCTGGCGGCGAAGATTCGGAAGATCGACATCGGCTCGTTCGGGAGCGCGGCGTTGAGATTGGCCGCCATAGGGGTGGCGCCGATGGCGGTCGGAGACCTCCTGTGGCCCCTGAGGTACATTATCTGCCTCGGTGGGCTGCTGATCCTGGGCGTCCAATTCGTGCTCTATTTCGCGCTGCTCGGTGCGCTGTTCGATCTGGATCAGAGCGACACCTGGTACTGTGTCATTATCATCTTCCTCGTATATCTGGGCGTGTACTTTCTGCTCCTATGGATTCGCGCGCGATAGCCAGCCCCGAACCCGCCTCGGGTTGACGCGATTTTCATTGCCAGAAATGCTCCTACTGCGGAATGATCTCGATCGCGTTGATCTCGGGGTTCTCGACGTTGGGGGTAAAGGTGATGCTCAGCTTCCCGTTGGTCACGGCAACATCAAAGGTTTCGACGTCGGCCGTGTTGGAGCCGACTTTGGCGACGATGTCGAAGTCCTTCACCTCGTGACCCTGGACGTTGAAGCTGAAGACCCGCTGGCCAGGGCCGGTGATCCCTTCGTAGGTGTCGGCAAAGTAGAGCTTCACCTTGTACTTGCCATTGGGCAGGTTGTAGGAAAAGGAGGTCATGCCAAAGCGCTCGGAGCGGAACATCGCCGGGTCCTTCGTGTTGGCGATGGGTAGGGTGTCGTCCCGCGTTACGACGTCGCCATCGGCGAAGAGGCCGGTATCGGGCATCCAGATGTTGCCTTGGTTATCTTTGAAGGGGGCGTCGACGCCGGCCTTGATGCGAATCGGCGCAGCGGAAAGCGCCGCCGGCGCCGTGGCAACCGCACCTTGCGGTGATTCAGCTCCACCGCCATGACATCCGGCCAGAACAAGTGCCGCAAATGCCGAAATCAGAAGACCCAATGACCTCCTCACCGCTGGTTCCATCTCGAACATATCGCCTCGCTTTCGCCGAAATTGAAATGTTCCGCACAATTGGATGCCCAATATAATAATTGCCAACGGCGGCCACAACCGGCTCGGTGCCACGGCTTGGAGAGATGAATTGGAAAATCTGCGCCGACTGGTGTAATAGAAACCGCCATGTTCATTCATCATGTGTATTTCTGGCTGAAACCGGGGGCTGGGAAGGCGGCGACGGAGAAACTGGTAACGGATTGTCGTTCGCTCCTTGCAGAAATTCCCGGGGTCGAGCGGTTGTGGGCGGGCGAGCCGGCCGGGACGCAACGCGACGTGGTGGACAACTCCTATTCCGTGGGTCTGGCCGTCGTATTGCCGGACAAAGCGGCCCACGATGCGTATCAGAAACACCCGCTCCACCTGGAATTCATCGCGCGCAACCAGCCGCATTGGGACCGCGTGCGCGTGCATGATTTCAATGGCTGAAAATCAGGGGACAACCATGGGCTGTTATGCGATTTCCAGCACGCCGGACCCGCTGATCCCGTCATGCTTCAAAAGTTGCAGCGCGCGGTTGGCATCGGCCAGGGCAAAGCGCGTCGTTTGCGGCTTCAACGGGACCTCGGCCGCCAGGCGCAACAATTCTTCTCCGTCTTTGCGGGTGTTGGCCGTCACGCTTGTCAGGTTTTTCTCGTAAAACAAATGCCGCTCGTAATTCATCGCCGGGATATCGGTCAGGTGAATGCCGGCGACGGCAAGGGTGCCGCCACGGTCCAGGGCCTCCAGTGCGGGCAGGACCAGCTCGCCGACCGGCGCAAACAGCACGGCGGAGTCGAGCGGTTCAGGGGGTCGCGCCTCGGCACTGCCGGCCCAGGCGGCGCCGAGTTGGCGGGCCAGGCGCTGGTGTTTCTCGTCGCGCGTCATCACGAACACGGTGCAGCCGAGATGCCGGGCGATTTGTATTGCGATGCTGGCAGACGAGCCGAACCCATACAGTCCCAGCCGGCAACCGGGGCGCATCTGGGCGCGTTTCAAAGCCCGGTATCCAATGATCCCTGCACACAGCAGGGGCGCAACCGTGACCGGATCGAGAGAAGCCGGCACATGATAGGCGAATGCCTCTGGAACGACGGCACACTCGGCATAGCCGCCATCCTCGTCGTAGCCCGTGAACCGGGCGTTGGGGCACAGGTTCTCATTGCCGTTGCGGCAATAGCGGCATTGGCCGCAGGTCGAGCGCAGCCAGGCGATCCCGGCGCGGTCTCCGATCTTGAACCGAGCCGCGCCCGCGCCGAGCCGATCGACCACGCCCATCACCTGATGCCCCGGAATGATGGCATTCTTGCGAGGCGGCAGTTCGCCCTCGATGACGTGCAGGTCCGTGCGGCAGATCCCGCAGGCCAGCACTCGAAGGCGAATTTCGCCGGGCTTCGGCTCGGGCGCGTCAAGTTCGCGCAATTCAAGCGGCGAGGAATCAATCGACGCCGGAGACTTCAATACCATCGCTCGCATTTTCATGTGACTTCCGTATTGACGTTCACATTATGATCGATGGCGGCCATAATGAGAACGTGCCGTTTTAGGGGTTACTTGCGAAGCGCGTCGGTCCGGCGGACAATTTTGCCATGCAAAAACGAAAGCCGCGGTAAATGCCCGGCCGTACCGAGTTTGGCGGCACACCAGCCGGCGGGCCGATCGTTGCCATTGCCAAAACCGAATCCATTTATCCACTGGCCTTTTCGGACAAGCGGCAATCCGGCGTTACGGAAATCTATCTCAGCGATCCCGCGATCAAAAAGCTGGCGGAATTTTTCGAGGCTAAAGGCCTGGCGGCGATCAAGGCCGAGGATCGGGGCGAACAGTGGTGCGAGGATTGGATCGCGTATCAGGCCGGGCATCGGCTGTACGCATCGGTGCTTTCGCCCCAAGCATATTCCACGCTCGGGTTTAAGTTTGATTTGCTGAGACTCACGCGTTTGCTTGAAGTCTTCGCCTATTTCAGTCCCGGGCACGGATACAGCCTCCAGGTCACGTTCCTTGCACTGTTTTCGATTCTTATGGGAACGAATGCCGATTTGAAGCGAGAGGCGGTCGCCGCGTTGGAGTCGGGAGGTTTGCTGGCCTTCGGCGTGTCGGAGAAGAAGCACGGCTCGGACCTGCTGGCCAACGAATTCACGCTGGAGAAAATCGGTCCCGGCCGTCTGCTGGCCAATGGCGGAAAATACTACATCGGCAACGCCAACGCCGCGGCGATGATCTCGATGCTGGCGCGAATGGACGATCGAGGGCCGGCCGGCCGCGGCAAGCGAGCGCCGCCCGTCATGTTCGTCCTGCGCCCGGGCCAGTCGAAGGGATTTGGCCCGGTTCGAAAAATCCAAACGCTTGGAATCCGCGCGGCCTATGTCGGCGAGTTCGAAGTCAAAAACCACGAGCTGTCCGAAGCCGATGTGATCGCCGAAGGCCGCGACGCATGGGATGCCGTGCTGGGGACGGTGGCGCTCGGCAAATTCTTCCTTGGTTTCGGATCGATCGGCATCTGCGAGCGGGCGTTTGAAGAAGCAATCACGCACCTGACCCAACGGCTGCTTTACGGCAAGCCGGTCATCGACATGCCGCACATCGGCTCGGCCGTGGCCCAGGCATACGCGCGATTGACCGCCATGAAGCTTTACGCCTACCGGGCGTTGGACTACGTGCAATCCTCTAGCGAAGCCGATCGGAGGTATCTGCTCTTCGCGGCGGTCCAAAAGGCAAAGGTCAGCACCGAAGGCGTGAAGGTCATGGGTCTGCTCTCCGAGTGCGTGGGGGCAAAAGGCTTCGAATCCGACACCTATTTCGAAATGGCTCTGCGGGACGTGCAACTCATCCCGGGCCTGGAAGGCAGCATGCACGTCAATCTTGGCCTGGCCGCGCAATTCGCTGGAAAATATTTCGGCGATTTCGATCCCCACCTCGCCGCTCCCAATTCGTTGATCGCCGGCGACGGGGTAGCAGGAGAGAATCCATATCTGTTTGAGGCGCGCGCCGGTGGGATCAACACCGTCGCGTTTGCCGATTATCTGAGCGCCTACGCCCCGCTGGAATCCGTGGCAAACGTCAGTTTGTTTGCCCGGCAAAGCAAAGCCTTCAGTCTGTTCGTCAAGAGTCACCGGCCCAGCCACGCGATGGACATGGGGATCGCATTGTCCGCCGGGCAATGCCTAGCCACGATTGCGTACGCCCAACTGATCGCGGAGAACGCTGTTTGTCTCAATATTCCCGTGCAAATGATTTCGGTAATCTTCCACTTTCTGGTAAATGACCTGAGCATTTGCGCGTTGTCCATGGCGTCGGCGCGCGGTTTGGACGTTGAGAGCCGAAAGCTCATCCGACGGCTTGTATCCATTCCCAAAACCACCGATGCCGAATGGGACTTCATATTGCAACGTGCCCGCGCGGCGGGCGTTGAATAGAAGACCCCACGGCAGCCGCGGAGGCTTCGCCTTCCGCGCTGTGGGCGTTGTTGGCAAGGTCATGTTGAAGGAATCTGATCGGGCGAAACCGTCGGGCGGCCCATCAGCACCAGCCACCTGAAATGTGAAGCGACGGCGGAGAAAAACGTCTTGTGCTCCGAGTAGGTGATGCCAAATTCCTTGCACGCTTCCTCGACCACCTTGGAAAGGGCGGGGTAGTGAACGTGGCAAATCTTGTGGAAGAGATGATGCTCGATCTGGAAATTGAGTCCGCCGAGGAACCAGCAGAGCAGGCGATTGCCGCGGGCAAAATCGACGGTGGTCTGAACCTGATGGATGGCCCATTCGTTTTGAATACGCTCGCCGCCGCCGGGAATGGGGATCGGCACGGGGAAGTCGGCTTCGCCGACGCAATGGGCGAGTTGAAACACGATGCTCAGGACCACGCCGCTGACGAATGCGGCGATGGCGTAGACGCCAAGGACCGCCCACCAAGGATGCAATAGCATGGGGATCACAAATGCCAGGGAGAAAAACGTCACCTTGCCGGCGATGAAGATCACCAGGTCCTTGCCCTTGGGCCGGGGGATTTTGTGGCCGCCGATGTGGCCCGTGCTGACCTGGTGGAAATCGTCGATCAGGTGCCATTTGATGGCCAGGAAACCATAGAGCAGCCACATGTAGATGCCTTGAAGACGATGGAACCAGAATCGCCGCTGTTGGGGCGAAAGGCGGCCAAGGTAGCCGATGTTGATGTCGTCGTCCTGCCCATTGACGTTCGGATAGGTATGGTGAATGGCATTGTGCTTCCAATCCCAGAGATAGGAACTGCCGCCCATCAGGTCGAGCGTCAGGGCCATGACCTTGTTGATCCACGGCCGCTCGGAATAGGCCCTATGGCCTCCATCGTGTTGAATATTGAAACCGATGGCGGCCATCGAAAGCCCGAGCACGATGGCCAACGGCAGAACGATCCACCAGCTTGTGCAGACAAACACCAGCAGGACGTATGCGGAGAAAAACCAAGCCAGGATCGTGGCGGTTTTGAAGTACATTTGGGGACAATCGCGCCGGGGGCGGCCGGTGCGCTCGAAATACGCATCCACTCGCCGCCGCAGTTCGCGTAGAAAACGGTCGCTGCCGTTGAATTTAAGCTTCGGCGCGTGGCGGTCATCGGATTTTACGCTAATTGTCGCTTCAGTTGTTCCTATCGTGGGATTACTCATAACAGACTTGCTCCGATCCATGTCCGGATGCCGGACGGTGGGCCTTTTTTTTCTGGGCGTCAACTTAAACAGCGCGAATCACTCGAGGACTGAAGGGGTCAGGGCTGACTCCCTTCGGGGAGGGCCGTGTGCCATTATATCGTTCACCGCGGCTCGCGTCGTCCAAAAAAATCGGAAATCCGGAAATATCCACCGAGGGAAATCGCGGCCCGCATGGGCCAGAAGGGCGTTGGGCGCCGCGGGATTGCCACAATATTCCTCGGCAAGGCGCAATCCCAACGACTGCTGACTAACATTCATGGCACGCTTCTCTGGAAGGATTTCGTCCGAGTAACACAATCAATACCCGCGAATCGAACAAGCGGGCTCAGGTTCGGTAACGGGGAAGAGCCATCGGCCGCTTGGAAATTCGCCCAGGTGTTTTGCAGAATCTTCACCACTTGCTGTTTTGACCTTGAAGTTCATGGCCAGAAGCACGTTCCGCGCCACGGAGGGGTGTTGCTCGTCTCGAACCACCAAAGCTATCTCGATCCGGTTCTGGTCGCGGTGCGGCTGGAGCGGCCGCTCAATTACATCGCCAAGTCCGAACTGTTCGAGAATCGCCATATTGCGCGGTTGCTCCGCTGGCTGAATAGCTTCCCGGTGCGTCAGGGGGCTGGCGACGTCGGCGCGATCAGGGAGACGATCGCCCGCTTGCAGGCGGGGCGGGCGCTGATCATTTTTCCCGAAGGCTCGCGGACCAACAACGGCGAACTTTTGCCGATCGAGCGAGGCGTGAGCCTGATCTTGCGCCGGGTCAGGGTGCCGGTCATCCCCGTCGTCATCGACGGCTCATACCAGGCATGGCCGATGAACCAAAGCATCTTTCAGCCCAGGAAAATCCAGCTGACATACGGACCGGCGATGGAGTTGTCGGGATTGAACGACAAAGAGATTGTGCAGATGATCGAGAAGACGCTACGCGGAATGCTTGAAAAGATGCGACTGGCGGCATGACAGGCTCTTCATATCATTCGGCGATGGCGAGATCGGGCGTCAAATTTCGCCCTTGCTCAATCCTGCCGAGCAGGCGAAGCAGGCCATCCAGGATCGTCAGCGGATGGGGCGGGCAGCCGGGAACGTACAGGTCAATCGGCACGGCCGCTTCGGCGCCATTTTGAACCTCCGGGTGGCCGGCGTATGGACCGCCGGAGATCGCGCAAGCGCCCACGGCGATGACGATCTTCGGCGAGGGAACCGCGTCGTAGGTCTTCATCAGCGCAAGCCGCATGTTCTGGGAAATGGCCCCGGTGATGAGCAAGCCGTCGGCGTGACGAGGGGAGGCGACGAATTGAATGCCGAAACGCCCCAGGTCCCAGCCGACCGTGCCGAGCACGTTCACGTCCGACTCGCAGCCGTTGCAGCCGCCGGCGCTGACCTGGCGTAGTTTCAGGGATCGGCCGAAGAGGCGTTTGAGTTTTTCGTCAAATGCCGCCGCGAGTTTGATTTCGCGGTCGGGATGGACGACGAGGTCGGCGCGCTGCCGGACGGCCAGGCGATAATCGCGGGTGTAGCGGATCGCGCCGGCCGGGCAGGCGTTCACACAGTCCGAGCAGAACAGGCAGCGGCCGAGATCGATCCGGGGCTTATCTGAATTTTCAATCGCCTGGGTTGGACACGCTTCGGCACAGAGGGCGCAGCCGTCGGGACACTTCGAAGCGTCGATCGTCGGCCGGCCGCGAAAACGCTCCGGCAGCGGCGGCGGCGGGGCGTCGGGGTATTCGATCGTCCGATGGCCCTGATGAAGCCGGGCTAACAAGGCATTGAACATGAAACACATCCTCTTGCTGCTTGAGCGATCGTCACAGGTCGTGCCCGCAGTAGGACAGGTTGAAGCTCTTGTTGCACAGCGGGAAATCCGAAATCTGCTGGTTGCGCAGCGCGTAGGCCAGCCCGGTCCAATTGTGGAACGAGGGATCGACGACCTTGTAGCGCTCGAACCTCCCGTTGGCGTCGGTCAGTGCAACGTGGCAAATCTCGCCGCGCCAACCCTCGATCAGCGAGACGGCAAGCTGGTCGGGGCAGGGCGGCTTCACGTCGCCTCGCACGGCCCCCGAGGGCAGAGCGCCCAGTTGCTCGCGGACGAAGTCGATGGAATGCCGGATTTCCAACCAACGGACGTAGGCCCGGGCGAACACGTCGCCGCCGTCGCAGGTGGAAACGGGAATATGCGCGAAACGGAAGATTCCCGAGGGGTGATCGTGACGTGCGTCGCGTTGCAATCCGCAGGCACGGGCGGCGGGGCCGACCAGGCCCAGGTCCTGGGCCGCGGCCAGTGGAAGGCGGCCGACGTCCTCGAAGCGCGACATCACTGACGGCGAATCCCAAAGCAGATCGACGGCGCTTTTGCAATCCTTCTCCGATGCATCGAGGCGTTCAAGGAGGTCGTCGAGGATCGGGGCATCGACGTCAAAAGCGACGCCGCCGGGGCGGATCATTCCGCGTCCGAAGCGGCTGCCGCAGAGCGTGGCGGTCATGTTGAGGAAATCGCCGCGGATTCTGCCGCAAAAGGAGGCGGTGGGCAGAAAGCCGACGTCGCCGGCCAGAGCGCCCAAATCGCCAACGTGATTCGCCAGCCGCTCTAGTTCCAATGCGATGCCCCGCAGGGTCTGGGAGCGCGGCGTTTTCTGGCAGCGCCCCAAGGCCTCGAAGACCTGGCAATAGGCGGTGGCGTGGCCGACCGTCGTGTCTCCCGCCAAGGTTTCGGCGTAATGAATGGACCGGGGATTCGGTCCGCCGATGAGCGCCCGCTCGACGCCTCGGTGCTGATAGCCCAGGGAGATTTCCAGATGGAACACGTCTTCGCCGTGACACTGGAATCGAAAATGCCCCGGCTCAATAACGCCGGCGTGGACCGGACCGACGGCGACCTCATGGACGTCCGTCCCTTCGACGCGGAAATAGTCAGTTACGCCGGCAATCAAGGGTTGGCTTTCACTTCGGCCCCAGGCGTCGTGGCCGGGCCGGTAGGAGCGGTGGTATCGGACGGGCTTGAGCCATGGATGGCCTTCGGCGCGAATTCCGAATTGTTCGGCAATTTCGCGTTCGAAGAGATGGAGCTGCGGACAGCGGGGAGTCAGCGAGGGATAGCGATCGCCGCGCACGCGCGTTCGGGCCAGCCGGAGCGACGATTGCTGATCGTCCGCCAGGACAAGGTAAAGGGGCACGATGGCCGGATCGGGGTCCAGCATTCCGAAGAGCGCGACGACGCGTTGATCGCGCCCAACGGCGGCCAGGATGGCTTGCTGGAATTCCTCCAGGGACAGTTCCGGGACGGCGGCGCGGTCAATGGCGCGGCCGTTGGCGACCGTCGCCAAATGGCTGTCGGAAGATGCCGGCGTTCCCAATGAACTCATGGCCGGACCTCCGGATAATGGACCGCATTCCGCCGCATCATTGGTTTGCCAACAAGTGGGCCGTCTCCCGGAGCAGGTGCGTCAAGTGGCCTGGAAGATAGATCCCCAGCAGCAGCACCACCGCCGCCAAAGCGGCCGGCGGCACAACGGCCGTCCAGGATTCACGTCGCGGTGCAATGCGCGGCGATACGCCCTGGGCCATGCGAAGCATGATCGTCGCCATGCCGATGAAAATCACCGCCAGCAGCGCCAGGTAGGTTACGGCCACGCCGATGCGCCCTGCATCCAACGCCGCCTTCAAAATGGTGAACTCGCTCAAGAACAGCCCGAACGGCGGCGAGCCGGTGATCGCCAGCAGACCCGCCACCCAGAGCGCGCCGGACACCGGCAGCACGCGCAAGGCGCCCTGCACGTCCGCGGTGGATTTCGTTCCGTAGGCGCCCAGGATGTTGCCGGCCAGGAGGAACAGCATCGCCTTGGTCAGCGAGTGATTCACCGCGTGCAGCATGGCGCCGAACACACCGGCGCCGCCCAACCCGATGCCCAGGGCGAGGATGCCCATGTGCTCGACGCTGGAGTAGGCGAGCAGGCGTTTGAAATCCGTCTGGCCGACGATGAACGCCGCGGACACCGCCATCGAAATCAGTCCGAAGCCGACCAGCAGCGACCGGGAAAAGTCGCCCAGCCCCCCGGCGGCGCACACCATCTGCATGCGAATGATTGCGAGAAACGCGCAGTTCAGCAGGGCGCCGGACAGGAGCGCCGAGATGACCGGCGGCGATTCACTGTGGGCATCCGGCAGCCAGGTGTGAAGCGGCGCAAGCCCCATCTTGGTTCCGTAGCCGACCAGCAGGAACAAAAACGCCGCCTTCAGCCAGGGCACGTTGAGTTGGGCGGACCGAGCGGCCAGTTCGCTGAAGACCAACGGCGTCGAGCCGGCGGCCACCGCCAGAAAGAAATTGCCCAGCAACGCCAGGGCGATTCCGACCGAGCAGATCAGCAGATATTTCCAGGTGGCTTCGAGCGAGCGGTGATGGCGGTGGAAATAAATCAGCGGGGCGCTGGCCAGCGTTGTCGCCTCCACGGCGACCCAGAGCAGACCAACGTGCTGGCTGATGGTCACCAGCGTCATCGCCGCCAGGAATAGCAGCAGACAACCCGTGAACGTGGCTTCGGGGGCGTTGGAAAATAGGAAACCTTCCACCGCATCGCGTGTCACGTGATCGTGCTCGCGTCGCAGGTAAGCGACCGCGTAGACCGCCGCCGCCAGGAACAGCGCGCTGGTGATGCTGAGAAACAACAGTCCCGGGGCATCCAGCACCAACCACCCGCCGGCGGTCGCGGCGGGCCGATGCACCCAGCACGCCGCGGTCAGCCCCGCGTGCGTCACGGCGGTCGCCACCAACAGGGAGCGGCGCAGCGGATCGTTCCGTACCAGCAACGCGAGGCCGCCAATCACCGCGGGAATCAAAACCAGAATAAGCACCATGGTCGTCAGTCCTTCAGGGTCGTCAGTTCATGGGTGTTGATGTGATCGAACTCGCGGCTGATGTGGAAGATGGCGATGCCCATCACGAAAACCGCCACGAACACGTCGAGCATTACGCCAAGTTCCACCAGCAGCGGCGACTGGCGCACCAAACCCGCGCCGAAGGTGTAGATGCCGTTCTCCATCACCAGAAATCCGAGCACCTGGCTGATGGCCTTCTTTCGCGCCACGATGAGAAACAACCCGACCAGGATGGAGAACAAAGCCACGGCGACCAGCAGCGAGGAATGCGCCGCATCCGGCAAGGGCAGGCGCTGCGCCAGCCACAACGACACCCCCAGTGCCGCGACGCCGGCCAACAGCGAGGCAATCGGTCCGACGAACGGTTCGAATTCGCGTTTGGCATCCGACGACCGCAGGGCCCGCAACAGCAGCCACGGAAACACCACGCCCTTCAGCACCGCGCCGCCCACCGCCACGAACCACACGCTCGCGGTCAAATCGCCGTAATGCTCCAGCACGGTCAGCAATCCAAGCAGAATTCCCTGTAAGGCCACGGTGCGTACGCTGGCCTCGATGCGGCTGGCTCCCAGCAGCCGCAGGTCGATCAGCACAACCAGAATCAAGATGACATCCAAAGTCATCGCATCACCTGAGGGTCAGAATCAGCGCCAGCGCCACCAATGCGCCGGCGCCCGCGAGCAATTGCGGCACGCGCAGCAACCGCAGCCGGGCCATGGAAGATTCCACCACGCCGACGGCCACCGCCACGGCGAAGATCCCGCCCAAGGCCGCGCCGACGTCCAGCCAGGCGTGGCCGGTGCGCAACGGCAACACCAGGCCGACCAACAGCGCGGCAAACACCCACAACTTCAACGCCGCGGCATAGAGGATGAAGGCCAGGTCCGGCCCACCGTGATCCAGCACCATCACTTCGTGGATCATGGTCAGTTCGAGATGGGTGTTCGGATCGTCGAAGGGAAGGCGCGCGTTCTCGGCCAAGAGCACCACCATCAACGCCGCCGCCACCAGCGCCAACACCGGGCCGGCTTGCCGCCAGGTCTGGAGCGTCATCCCGGCGTACATGCCGGAGAGCGATAAGCGCCCGGTCTGCCGTGCCACCACCGCCAAGCCGAGCAACAACGTCGGCTCCGCCAGCGCCGAGAACGTCACCTCGCGGCTGGCGCCCATTGCTTCGAAGCTCGATCCGGCATCCAAGGCCGCGGCGACGGTGAAGAACCGCATCAACCCCAGCAGGTATGCCAGCAGGATGAAATCGCCCGCAAACGCCAGAGGCGCCGGCTCGCCGCCCAGGGGCACAAGCGTCATCGCCACCAGTACCGCCGACAATCCGACGATCGGCCCGGCGCGAAACACCCAGGTCGTCGTGCGGCTATACGCCGCGCCCTTTCGCAGCAGCTTGAAGATATCGTAATAGGCCTGTAGCAGCGGCTGCCCACGCCGCCCCGCAAACCATGCCTTGGTGCGGTTGATCACGCCGAGCATCAGCGGCGAAAACAGCAACGCAAAGAAGGGTTGGATGAAGAAGGTTATCCGCATCGTTCAGCCCAGCTTCCACACCAGCAAAACCAGGAGCGTCAGCGCGATGTACAGGACGTAGAGTTGGATGCGGCCATGTTGCAGCCAACGCAGGCGTGCCAGCACCCAGCCCACACCGGAAAATGCCGGTTCAAACACCGCAATCCGCGCCGCGTCGGGGGTCGCGGTCGTCAACGACGCGGAGCTCGGGAAATATCCTTCCGGCGCGGCCAGCGTGCGCCGGGTGCGCAATAGCGGTGCGAACAACGTCATCAGCGGTTGGGCAAACGACGAGGCGGTGTATTGCATTCGAGCCGACGGTTGCGCGTAGCCGCAGTCCCAGGTGACAGTTTGGGCCACCTTTCGTCCCGCCAGGAGTCGGCGGCGTAACCACGCCAGGGCGGCCGCGAGCACCAGCATCGCGGCGCTGCCGGCGATTACGAAGCGCAGCAGGTCAGCAGCGCCGGCCAACTGCTCGGTGATCGTCTGCGGCGCCAGCCCGCAGACCAAGAGGAGCACGCCCGCCAATGGCCGCAGCGCCAACGGCGCGCACAAACCGATCAGCGCACATGCGGCGGCGAGCAGTACCATCGGCCAGCGCATCGCAGCGCCGGCCTCGTGGGCGTGCGCCGCGTGCTCGGTACGGGGCCGGCCGAGAAAGACAACTCCAAATGCTTTCGTGAAGCAAGCCGCCGCCAGGCCGCCGATCAGCGCCAAGCCGGCAATGGCCGCCAGCAGAGGCACGGCCACCCCCGCGTGTCGCGTGACGCCGTTGAACGCGCCGAGGTAAATCAGGAACTCGCTGATAAAACCGTTCAGGGGCGGCAGACCTGAAATGGCCACCGCGCCCACGAGAAACGTCGTGGCCGTCCACGGCATCCGTTTAGCCAGTCCGCCAAGATGATCGATTTCCAGCCTCCCGGCGCCATGCAGCACCGACCCGGCGCCGAGGAACAGCAGCCCCTTGAACAGAGCGTGGTTCAGCACGTGCAGCAACGCGCCGCCGAAGCCGAGGACCTCCAGCGCGGGTGAGCGACTGCTCACACCGAGAAGTCCAACGCCCAAACCCAACGCGATGATTCCGATGTTCTCCACGCTGTGGTAGGCGAGCAGGCGTTTCAGATCATGCTGTGCCAGGGCGAAAAGCACGCCGAGCACGCCCGATGTCAGCCCGACCGCGATGAGGACCCAACCCCACCACGGCGGCGGCGGGCCGAGAAAAGTCAGCGTGCGCAGCAACCCGTAAATTCCCATCTTGATCATCACGCCCGACATCAGCGCGGAGACATGACTCGGCGCGGCCGGGTGGGCTTCGGGCAGCCACACGTGCAGCGGCATGAAGCCGGCCTTGGTTCCGAATCCCACCATCGCCAGCAGGAACAATGCGCCGGCGTTGGCGGAATAGTAATGGTCAAAATCGAGCGAGCCGCCGCCG
>Ga0181538_10001447_pt1 | contig 26719 bp, 19 predicted proteins | sample PEATcosm2014_Bin_40_FD_119773 | JGI IMG/M metagenome (GOLD analysis project Ga0181538, IMG submission 119773) | Peatland microbial communities from MTU Mesocosm Facility, Houghton, MI, USA - PEATcosm2014_Bin23_30_metaG | ecosystem: Environmental > Terrestrial > Soil > Wetlands > Peat | place... | reverse complement strand
GTGGGGGCGACGAATACAACCTTGGTGCTGACTAACGTGCAGTTGAGTCAGGCGGGCACTTATGCGGTGTTGGTGACCAACAGCTATGGTTCGATGCCCAGTTCCAATGCCCTGCTGACGGTCAATGACAAATTGGACCACTTCGCTTGGGGCCAGATACCGTCGCCACGTTTTGTCAATGTGCCTTTTACTGTTGCGATTCAAGCGCTGGATGTAACCAATGGAATATTTACTAATTTCACCGGCGCAGCCTTCTTGGTATCCACCAACGGCGTGCCGATCAGTCCGGCAGTGTCTGGCAATTTTGCTCTGGGCGTGTGGACCGGCACGATCACGGTTGCCCAAACCGCCACGAATCTCGTGTTGCAAGCCAGCGATGGCTTTAGCCAATCCGGTCTGGCCAACCCGATCAACATCGTCAATCTGCCTTCGCTGACGACAATTCCTTCGGGCGGCACCCTATATATATTCTGGCCGGTCAATCCTTCGGGATTCGTTTTGGAAACCACGGCCGGGCTTTCGCCGGCCGACTGGGTTCCCGTGACAACTCCTCCCTTTCAGATTGGCAACCAATACTTGGTGCCCATTCAGATGTCCGTGACCAACGCCTTCTATCGTTTGCGCTTCTCCGGTCCCTGACTTTGCCCACAGCTACGAACCTCATATTTCGGTATTGCTCGATTTACTCCTGCCGGAAGACCGTGTTTTCTACGACGCAGGAAGCAATTTGGGCTGGTTTTCACTGCTTCTGGCTTCAAAGGACAGCTTTCGTGGTGTGATGAATGCATTTGAGTCGTTTCCTTCCAGTTTATCGAGCCCTTTACCAAGTGGTTGAACCGGCGGGTTTGACCGGGCGTGTCATGCCTCATAATCTTGCCGTGTCTGACCGGGGGGGGGCAGCGCCCTGATGCATTTGTCCGACCATTTCCAAAGCGGCACAGCCCAAATACAGGAAACCAGCATAAAAGTGGCGAAATAAAAACAGCCATGTTGGACACTTTGGGGTTGGAGCCGCCAGCTCTGATCAAGGTTGATGTGGAAGGCTCAGAGGCAAAAGTTTTCAAAGGCGGGCGGCGGTGGCTCTCGGAAAACAAATCTATGATCGTGTTTGAGAATTCCAAATCTATTCACGAACCTGGGTTGACATTGGAACCTTTGTCAGCTTTGCATGCGCTTGGCTATGAGTTTTTTCAATTGGGCTGGTTACGAGACTATTGTGGAACGACTTTTGTTGTTGGTGACGACGCCGACCCGAACCCTCGGGCAGCGGAGACCCTTTGCCTCGTGAAATTCGAGTTGCAGGAGAGATTTTTACGCCAGCCCGGCATCAGCATCTTTGCCTGCCATCGGGACAAATACCCGCAACTCGAGACCGTCTTCAAGGACCATTCCCTGTAGTTTTTGGGCTGTCAAGGTTTCAACCGGCTATGACGGTCTCAAAATGATGGCAAGATTGCGACCGGCCCATTTACCCAGTCGGGCAATTGGTTCCTTGCCTTGTTTCCACCAGCCAATTGTGTCAAAGCCGCAAGCAGCTGTCAGGTCACGCAAGCCGCGCGGCGTGAAATCGCGAATGTGGCCGGAGGGCTGAAAGCGCCCGAGCCGGGATTGCAGGAAAGCCGGCCAAAAGCCGTAAGTGACTTTTTCTGTGCCGAGTTCCGAACCAAGCGGTTGGCTGGCGAACAGGAACAGCAAACGATTTACCCAGGCGGCGGTGTTGGGCACGCTGATAATGCAAAGCCCTTCCGGGCGCAGCACCCGGCGCAATTCGCGAACCAGCTTTTCTGTCTCAAAAATGTGTTCCAGCACCTGGTTGCAACTCAAGAAATCAAAATTCCCGTCTGTGAATGGCAAAGGCTGGCCATCCAGATTCTGTTGGACAAATCTAAAATCCTCGTCAATTTCCTTGAAACGGTCACCGGGGCTGCGCACCAGATCAACGCCCGCCGCCCGAATGTTTCGAACGCCACACCGTTGCCGCAAGCCGGCCGCAAAATCGCGCAGAAACAGGCCTTTGCCGCAACCTACATCCAGCATTTGGAGCGGACGATCCCGATACACCTTTGCCCAATCGCCGATGATCCGCAGGGACAAAAGCGATTCCATGTGATATTCCCCGGCGGAGTATGTTTGATCTTTCGCGTGCAGTTTTGGGTAAAATTGTTCGGCGTGATTCATGGCAAAAATGGCGGATGAATATTCCACGCCGGCGACTGGCAAAGCAAGAAAGCTTTTCTTTGCCGGTTTGTTGGGCAATGATTTCACGCCATGAACACTATAACGCCGTCCCCCCACCGGCGCGACCCGTGCGACGACCCGACGGCTATCGACGTCAACAAAGCCGCAGCGGTATGAGCCAGCTTCAAGCCGTTCAACCCAAAATCAGCGTCATCATCCTGAACTACAACGGGCGGGTATGGCTGCCGCGTTGTTTTGAATCGCTGGAGCGACAAACGATTTTCCAGGACCTCGAGGTCATTCTGACGGACAATCATTCCTCCGACGGCTCGGACGCGTTGGCTGCCGCCTGGCTGGCAAAGCTCGGCAAGGGTTGCGTGGTTCAGAACGGGGTGAATTTGTTTTATTGCGGTGCCAACAACAACGGCGCAGCAGTGGCTAGGGGCGAGTTCCTGCTGTTTTTGAACAATGACACCTGGCTGGAACCCGATTGCCTCGAAAAATTGTATGCGGAAACGGTCAGCGCCGGTGCGGATTGTGCCGCTCCCGCCGTATTTGATTACGACGATGACACTTTTCAAAGCGGCGGTGACGTCGGCTTGGATCTTTTCGGTTTGCCAACCTTGAGATCGCCCGCAAGACGCACCCAAGAAACATTTGCCGCACCCGGCTGTAGTCTCCTGGTAAAAACAGAGTTGTTTCGCAAAATCGGCGGCTTTCCGCCGGAGTTGTTGATTTATGCCGACGAAACCGATCTGTCATGGCGAGTGTGGATTGCCGGTGGAAAAGTGGTGGCTGTGCCGAATGCCCGTCTGCACCATCGCGGCGCGGCTGTGGTGAACCCGGAGGGCAAAACCAAAACCGTTGAATCGCGAACCAGCGAAGCCAAACGGTTCCTGGCAAACCGGAATGGGATTCTCTTACTGTTGAAAAACAGCCAGCATATCCTGCTATTGCTCTTGATTCCGCATTTGCTGCTGCTGCTCGCAGAAGCCGGAGTCAGCCTAGTTTTAACCCGGCGGTGGAGTTACATACGCAAATCATATTTGTCGGCCATCATCGAGGCGTTTCGGATGCGTGCGCACGTGTGTGAATGGCGGCGACGGATCCGCGGTTTCCGAAAATATGGAGATTTCTGGATGTTGCACTTCCTGCGACTGCGGCCAAGCCGCTGGGGCGAGGTGGAACGATTGTTCAAATTTGGGCCGCCGAAAGTGGACGCGAAGTGACTGGCGCGCCTTCAGGCCTGCAACAAGTCCGCCCAAGACGGCGGCAGGTTTTTGCGAACTTCGATGCCTGCGAACGGCTTGCCCTGGCGCGAACCGGTCTTTTGGGCCCAAGCTGCCATGCGCGCGACGCCGTCTTCGAGAGAAACGTTCTTGATGAGGTCACCGAAATATTTCCGGACTTTTTCATGCGCGGAGTAGGCATGCACAACCTCGTTGCGGGCCTCAAGATGCTTGATGGCCGGCTGTGTGCTCATTGTCCTGGCCACAACGTGCGCCAGTTCCGCGACCGAATAAGCCTTGTCTGCGCCGACGTTGAAAACCTGATTGTAGCAAGCAGACCGCGCGATGCTGGCCGCAATGACCGGCGCGACGTCGTCAATGTAGCTGAAGGCACGGGTCTGCCGGCCATCGCCAAAAATCGTCATTGGCTGGGCCTGCATGATCTGATTCATGAAAATGCCGATGACGTTGCGGTAACGGTCCCCGAGGTTCTGGTTTTCACCGTAAACGTTGTGGGGCCGGAAGATGACATGATTCAGCCCAAACATTTCATGCGCCTCGCGGAGGTCCAGCTCGACCGCGTATTTGGCGATGCCGTAGGGATCTTCCGGTTGCGGCACGAGTTCCTCGGACATCGGAAGTTGATTGCGGCCATAAACCGCAATGGACGACGCGAACACGAAACATTTCACGTCGTGGTTGACGGCGGCGTTGATGAGGTTGACACTGCCGAGCAGGTTGTTGGTGTAATTAAAACGTTTGATGAAATGGCTCAATCCCTCGGCGGCATAGGCTGCCAGATGGAAAACATATTCGAACTGATGCCTGGCAAACAATTGTTGCACAAGCGCTTCGTCTGTGACCGAACCCTCAACGAATTTCACGTCTTTGGGAACGTGGTCAAGAAAACCACCGCTCAAATCGTCCAATCCCACCACGCCATGTCCCTGGCGGAGCAAATGGGTGCATACATGAGAACCGATGAACCCCGCCGCGCCAGTGACCAAAACCGGTGAACTCATGCGGGGAAGTCTAATGGGCAGCCTGGTTGGTGACGAGGCTTTTCCAATGCGACTCACCGCCTTGACACTTGGCTGGGCGCAATCGAGAATGAACCCCGTTTTTCAACTGCCTGTCATTTATGAAGATTGAAAAGAAAAATGGCGTGTCGCGATCCCGTGGACTTCTCTTCGCGGCGCTGCTGGCTGTCATTTTGGCCGCCCTTTTCTGGAAAAGTTTTTTGCCCGGCTATGTCCACTTTTCCAACGACGGCCCGCTGGGACAACAAAACACCGCGTGGCGACAGCTTCCCGCTGCCTTCACCGGAAGCTGGTATGACATCAACGACCTTGGCAGCAACGCCGGTTCGATGCCTCCGGCTCCGAGCACACTGATCTTCTGGGTATTAGGTCCGCTCGGTTATGCGAAGTTCGTCGCGCCCCTGGCGTTGTTCGTTTTGGGACTCGGCGCATGGGCCTTTTTCCGGCAACTGAAACTGGCCCCGCTGGCGGCCACCCTGGGAGCGCTGGCCGCGACTCTGAATTCGACCTTCTTTGCGACAGCTTGCTGGGGAGTGGCACCACAGCAAATTGCCATCGGCATGGATTTTTTCGCATTGGCCCTGGTGGTCTCCAACATTTTGGAAACTCCTGCGCTCATTCGTTGGACGCGACTGGCCCTGGCCGGGCTGGCCGTCGGCGTCAACGTCATGGAAGCCGCGGACATCGGCGCGATTTTCAGTGTGTTTGTTGCGGCCTTCGTTCTGTTCAGAGCCGTCACGGATGAAGGGGGTGCGGCCTGGGCAAAAGCGGCGCGGGGCATCAGCCGGGTGGCGGTCATCGCGCTCTTCGCCGGATTCATTGCCACGCAAACCATCGTGGCACTGGTGGGCGCTGCCATCGTCGGCATCGCCGGCACCTCGCAAGAGACGGAGACAAAGGTGCAGCATTGGTATTGGGCGACATCATGGAGCGAACCGAAAACAGAAACGCTCGGTTTGTTCGTGCCTGGTCTGTTTGGCTACCGGCTGGATACGCCCCATTGTATGATGGGCTCCCTCCAGGACAGCTACAAAGGAGGTAATTATTGGGGCACGGTCGGAAGTGAGCCGTCGTTGGATCCGTATTTTGAAGGCGGGAGAAAGGGCCCCATCCCACCGGGCCAGATACGGTTTACGGGTGGCCAGAATTACGCCGGCATTTTGGTGGCGTTGTTGGCACTTTGGGCCGTCGCCCAATCGCTACGCCGTCAAAATTCAGTTTTCATCGCAACGCAAAAGTGGTTCGTCTGGTTTTGGGCGGTTGTCTTGATTGGCTCGTTGTTGTTGGCCTATGGCCGTTTCGCGCCATTCTACCAATTCTTCTATATGCTGCCTTACGCCTCCACCATCCGGTGTCCGAGCAAATTCCTGCTCGTGTTTTCGTGGGCGATTGTCATTTTGTCCGCCTACGGCGTGCACGGATTGAGCCGGCGATACCTGGAAATTCCGGCGGTCAATTCCGCCTCGTTGTTGGCGCAACTCAAAAATTGGTGGGCAAAAGTCCGCGGCTTCGACCGGAACTGGGCTTACGTCTGCGCCGTGGCGTTTATTCTTACGGTCCTCGGTTGGTTGATTTACGCCTCGGAAAAGCCAGGCCTCGTGCGCTACTTGCAGACTGTCGGTTTCGGTGATGCAGATATGGCAAAACAGATTGCTGCCTTCAGTATCGGACAAGCAGGCTGGTTTGTTTTGTTGTTCGCATTGGCCGCCGGACTTTGCGTGCTTACCCTCGCCGGCGTCTTTGCCGGGCGGCGCGCCAGGCTGGGCGGCATTCTACTGGGCCTATTCCTCGTGGGTGACCTGGGGCGGGCGGATTTGCCCTACATCATTCACTGGAATTACAAACAAAAATACGACATCGATCCGGCCAATCCGACCAATTCGACCAATCCAATCATTAATTTTCTGCGTGATAAACCCTACGAACATCGGGTTGCCAGCCTGCCGCCGTTCAATGTATCGCAGCATTTGCCGCTTTATGATGACTGGTTTGGCGAACTTTACCGCATTGAATGGGCGCAACACCATTTTCCGTATTACAACATCCAGTCGCTCGACAAAATTCAAATGCCGCGCATGCCGGCGGATTTGATGGCTTATGAAGCGGCGCTATCACCCCGTTCCGCAGATACGATTCCCCTCTATGCCCGGCATTGGGAATTGACCAATACCCGGTACTTGCTCGGCCAGGCGGGGTTTCTGGATGTTTTGAATGCGCAACTCGATCCGGCACAACACCGCTTCCGCATCGTCCAGCGATTTGATATTGTGCCCAAACCGGGAATTGAACAAGTGACTCAGCTTGAGGAAATGACCGCGGCACCGGGCGACAGCGGCGCCATCGCACTCTTTGAATTCACCGGCGCGCTGCCACGCGCCCGGCTCTATTCCAACTGGCAAATCAGCACCAACGACCCGGCCGCGCTGCAACGATGGTTGGATACTTTAAAGCAGCATTTGCCGGAGGAACCTTACAGTGCAATTGCGAGTCTCAATATTACCGACCAGAGCACGCTCGAAACACTGGCTGACACAAACTTCGATCCGGCCAAAACTGTTTTGCTCTCCGCACCGTTAGCCGTTGCACCGATCACCAATTCAATCAGTGACAATTCGGGCACAGTCGAATTCAAAAGTTACGCGCCGAATGACATCGTCCTTGGCGCGCAAGCCGCTGTGCCGTCTGTGCTGCTCCTCAACGACATGTTTGAACCGCACTGGCAGGTGCACGTGGATGGCAAGCCGGCGGAACTGCTGCGCTGCAACTTCATCATGCGTGGTGTCTATCTGACACCTGGAGCGCACACGGTGGAATTTCAGTTCAGCCTGCCGCACAAGCCGCTTTACATCACGCTCGCGGCCATCGGCGTCGGAATTCTTTTGGGCAGCTTCCTGATAGTTTCGACGCGCCGCCATTCCCAGCGGGCGGTTTAACCATAAATGTTTTTCGGATGCCGCTGCCGGCCCAAAAGCCGGAAAAGATAAAAATCCCGCGACGCGACCAGGGCCTGTCCCGCTAACCATAGCGGCCAGCCGGTGATGCCGCGCGTGGCCTGGGCGATTTCACGTGCGTAGGCGGGGTTTCCATTCTGGCGGACGCGCCTGGCCTTGATGCCGGAACGCACCGCCAGCAGGCCTTTCTGTTTCAATTTTCGATGCCAGCTCCAGCCTTTGCCGCGCAGGGCCTCATTCGCTTCCATCGTCCGCCACTCGTCCAGCACGAGCGCCTGAATGCTCGGGCCAAGGAAAACCGTCTGGTTGCCCCCATGCCAGCGGTATTTTGCCAGGAGCCGGCGAACGTGAACCAGTTTCTCGCAATGCGCGCCGAAGGCCGCCCAAAAAATCATGTCGCCGATGATGGGATAATCCGTTGGAAAGCGGCAGGGCGAAGGTTGTCCGGCGGTTTTCATCAGCGTCGCGCAAAAAGCCTGATTGCCAATCTCCGCCTTCCATTTCAAGAATTTGTCGCGGGCCAGCACTTCAATTTTTCCATCCGGCTTGCCGGAATCGCTGAGGTGCCGGTTGTCTTCATCGATGCGCTCGTCGAGCGACCAGGCCAGTCCCCGGCCGGCGCAATCCGACAGCAGGCCGGTCATCACTTCGTAAAACCGGGGTTCAATCGTGTCATCGGCATGGAGGATTTGGAGGTATTCCGTCTGGTCGGCGAAATCGAGGGAACGATTGAAATTGCCGAACAGGCCGAGATTGGTCGGATTCCGGATAAACTCGCAGGTGATGCCCTTGAAACTTCGCACAATTTCCTCCGTGCGGTCGGTCGAACAGTTGTCCAGCACCACGACACGGTCAGGATGCAGCGTCTGTCGCGCGATGGATTCCAACGTTTGCTCGATGAATTGTTCGCCGTTCCAGACGGGAACGGCAGTGAGAATTTTTGACTTCATCGGGACAATCAAAGGCAATAACGCCCGTCAAAAACCGGTCTGTCTGCGAATTGCTTTTTCGCAGCACGGAACTCCGGCCACGCCGTCAGCACCACGACTGCCTCCGCTTGTTTGACAGCCTTTGCCAGACTGTCCGCATATTTAATGGGATGATGGTAAGCGCGCCGGTAGGATTCGTTGGCCATCGGATCGAAGGTGACGATGTTTTTTCGTCCGTGTTTCAACAGCAGTTCGATTATCCGCGCGGCGGGGGTTTCGCGCACGTCATCGCTGCCGGGCTTGAACGACAGACCCAGGATGCCGATGCACGTGCGCGCCTTCGTGGCACGGACAATTTTCCTGACGAAATGCCGTGCAATGGCATCATTCGCAGAAATAACCCCGCGCAGCACGTCCGCCTTTACGCCTGCGGCACGGGCGGAGTGCAGTAAGGCAGCGATATCTTTTGGCAGACAATAACCGCCAAACCCGCAACCGGGATAAAGATAACCCGTCATCTTTGCTGGCTCGCCTGACCAGCGCCGGTCCAAGTGCAGCGTCTGGAAGGCGGCCTTCACGTCAATGCCGCCGATGGCGTCGGCGACCATCGAGGTCTCGTTGGCAAAACTGATGAGCGTGGCGAGCAATGCGTTGGAAACCGACTTGATAAATTCCGCGGTGCCTGGCGTTACACGGCAGACGCGTGTGCGGAATGGCCTGTAAAGTTTTGCCACCGCGTTGAAGCTCAAATCGTCACCGGCACCGATCACGACGCGGTCCGGCTGGATGAAATCCTCCCACGCCAGCCCTTCGCGCAAAAACTCCGGGTTGTTGGCCAGACCAATGTCGCGGCCAATCGTCCGTCCGGCCTTAACCAACAACGGCACGATGCTCCGGCCCAGAGTGCCGGGTGGCACGGTGGATTTGATGACCAGGGCCGGTTTGCGCTCCTGCGGCAAAATTCTCAACGTATCGCTCACCGCACGCTGAAGAAATGAAACGTCCGCCGCGCCACTGCGGCTTTGTGGCGTGCCCACGCAGTAAAAAATGACGTCCGCGACCGCTACGGCCCCCGCCAGACTATCGCAGATGAAAAAACGTTTGCCGGCCTGGGCGCGCAGTTCCGCCGGCAGATGCGGCTCGTGAAAAAGCAGCCGGCCGGCGCGCAGGCTTTTGGCAATGCGCGGCGCGGCGTCAAAGCCGCGCACGGTAAAGCCTTTGCGCGCGAAACCCAGCGCCGTAGTCAGGCCGACAAAGCCCAGACCGATTACCGCGACGCGGGATTTTGTTGCTCGTGCCATAAAAACTTCAAAAAGCGTTCGACCCCTTCCTCCACGTAAATGGAAGGCCGGTAATTAAGTTTCGTGCGCGCCCGCGTGATGTCGGGGCAACGCCGTTCGGGGTTGTGCGTGAGGTAATCTTTTTCCGTGGCGGCTTGAAAAACGACTTTACCCTTGTAACCGGCCAAGTTTTCGCCGGCGTGCCGGAAATGCTCCGCGAGCTGCCGCACTGAAATTTCCGGGCGCTCGATGCCGATGTTGAATGCCTCGAATTGGTCGTGCAGGAGCGCCTTGAAATAGCCGGCCACCGCGTCGGCAACGTAGCAGAACGTTCGCGTGGGCGCGCCGCTGGAATGGATGACGATGTCCTGGCCATTGAGCACGCATTGCGCGAAATCGGCGGGCGCACGGCGGTCGTTGAGCGTCATGCCTGGACCGTAGTTGTTGAACGGGCGCACGACCCGCACCGGTGTTCCGAACGTGTTGGCGAAAACCCAGCATAGCGTTTCACCGAAGCGCTTCGCTTCGTCGTAACAGGCGCGCGGGCCGACGCAGGAAACGTTGCCGCGGTATTCCTCGTTCGTCGGAATCGCCTCCGGCGCAGGGTCGCCGTAGATTTCGCTGCTGGAGAAAAACAACAGCCCCTTGAGCTTGCTGTCGCGATAGGCGTCGAGCAGGTTGCGCAGTCCCCAGATGTTGGCGTCCAGCGTGATCAGCGGATGCTTGCGGTAAAAGGTCGGTGAGGCAATGGACGCCATGTGCAGCACATAATCCGCCGTGCGTGCGTCCGGTACTGATTCCAGCCGGTCGGTGGCGATGTCGAAGCTGTGAACCGCGACATTCGGATAGGCGGCTGCGAGTTGATCAATCCACGATGGCCGGCCCAGCACAAATTTGTCGAGCAACACCACTGCCCTGGGCCGAACCCCCGCGTCGGTCAGATGGCAGAGAAAGTGCGAGATGTAATAGCCCAGAAAACCCGCCGCGCCGGTGATGAGAACCGTCGCGCCATCCAGCCGCGAGGCTTCCGGCAACTGAGTGCGCAAATGGCGCATGTCCTCAGCAACGACGGGATTGGCCCAGGCTGGGAGTGATGTTTTGGTTGACGGCATGGCCACGTTCAATTTCCAGGTAGCGTCTGTGATTTAAGCGGCTGGCTCAAGGCGTTTTTGACCCGGCGCTTTGGCGGTTGAAAACCGCCGCGCCCTTCGCCTATGCTCCCAAAGCACTCCGGAGGCAAACCCCGGAGGCAAGATTGCTATGAGCCAGAAAAACGACCTGTCGGCGGTGCCCGTGTTCATCCTTTGTGGTGGACTGGGCACGCGGATTAAAGAGGAAACCGAGTTTCGTCCCAAACCGATGGTGCCCATCGGCGAGCATCCGATTCTGTGGCACGTCATGCAGATTTATGCCCGGCACGGTTTCAAACGGTTTGTCCTTTGCCTGGGGTTCAAGGCCGAAGTGGTGAAGGATTATTTCCGCGATTTTCATCTGCATAACACGGACTGCACCATCAAATTCAAAACCAACGAAATGATCGTTCATGAATCCCGGCTCAAACTGGATTGGGAGGTCACGCTGGCCTACACCGGCGAAAAAGACATGACCGGGAGCCGCGTCGCTCAGGCCACGCGTAAATATCTCGGCACCGCCGAACATTTTGCCGTGACCTATGGCGACGGCTTGACCGACGCCAATCTCACCGGTGAATTCCGGCAGCATCGCGAATGCGGGAAAATCGGCACTGTTCTCGGAGTCAACCCCCCCTCGCGCTTCGGCGAAATCAAGGTGAAGGGCAACCATGTGGTTGCCTTCGCCGAGAAGCCGGAGATCGAAGATCACTGGATCAATGGCGGCTTCTTTTTCTTCCGGCGCGCCTTTCGGAAATATCTTTCCGAGTATGAAACCTGCGTGCTCGAACGCGAACCGCTCGTGCGCCTGGCGCGTGACGGCCAGCTAGACGTTTACCGCCATCGCGGTTTCTGGATCAGCATGGACACCCAGCGCGACCGCGTGGAACTCACGAAAATGGTGGAATCCGGCAATCCGCCCTGGCTCGCTCCACAGCCATGAAATTCACCGAGACCCCGCTCAAAGGCGCTTACCTCATCGAACTCGAGAAGCGCGGCGATGAGCGCGGCTTTTTTGCGCGCTTTTTCTGCGAACGCGAATACCGGCAGCATGGCCTCAACCACAAAATCGTCCAGATCAACAATTCGTTCAGCCAACACCGCGGCACGCTACGCGGGATGCACTACCAGCTTTCACCCCGGGCCGAGGACAAAGTTTTCCGTTGCCTGCGCGGCGCGATTTTCGACGCCATCGTTGACCTGCGCCCGGATTCGCCGACGTTCCTGAAACATTTCACCGTCGAATTGACAGCGGAAAACCGCGCGATGCTTTACATCCCGAAGGGTTTTGCGCACGGATTTATGACGCTGGCGGACGAGACCGAGACGCTTTATCTCGTCACGGAATTTTACTCACCGGAACACGAGCGCGGCATCCGTTACAACGATCCCAAGTTCGGCATCCGCTGGCCGCTGGAACCGGTTGTCATTTCGGACAAGGACCGCAACCAGCCGGATTTCAATCCGGCAACCTTGCCCAAATAACGTACCGGCCTTATGAAAATCCTCTTCACCGGCGCCAGTTCGTTCACGGGATTTTGGTTCGTCAAAACCCTCGCCGCCGCCGGACACGAAATTGTCTGTCCCGTGACCGGCGACCTGGAGCATTACGCCGACGTCCGCCGTCAACGGATTGAACAACTGAAACCGCTCGGCCGTTTCATTCCGCATGCGCCGTTCGGCTCGGAAAATTTTCTGAAAGCCATCCGTGAAAACCGTTTCGACCTCCTTTGCCAACATGCGGCCGAGGTCAGAAACTACAAAAGCCCCGACTTCGATGCGTCCCGCGCCCTCCATCACAACACGCTGGACCTCCGCACCGTGCTCGCGACGATGAAACCGCGCGGATTGAAGGCGGTCATTCTCACCGGCACCGTCTTCGAACCGGACGAGGGGGCCGGCGATGAACCGCTCCGCGCGTTTTCACCCTATGGCCTGTCCAAAGGCATGACCTTTCAGTTTTTCCGGTATTGCTGTTACGAAGCCGGCATGCCGCTTGGGAAATTTGTGATTCCCAATCCCTTCGGGCCTTTCGAAGACGTGCGCTTTACCGCTTATCTCATGCGTAATTGGAGGGAGGGCAAACCTGCCGGAGTCAAAACGCCCGACTACCTGCGCGATAACATCCATGTGGATTTGCTCGCGACAGTTTACGGGCAGTTCGCCAGTCGAGCCGTCACAATGAAGAACGGCCTCATCAAAACCAATCCCAGCGGTTACATCGAAAACCAGGGGCAGTTTGCCCAACGCGTCGCGCGTGAAGTCAAGGCACGCACCGGCTGGGCTTGTGAATTGGAACTGGCGAAACAGGAGGATTTCAGCGAACCGCTGAACCGCGCCAACACCGAACCGGCCGTGAAACTGGTTACGGAGTGGAACGAGCGCGCAGCCTGGGACAACTTTGTTGCCTTCTACCGGTAAGGAAACTCAAACAAATCCGTCAGCGAGCAACGGAACCACCAGCCTTTGGGGGACCGGCCAAGGCCGGTTCAAGCGGGGCTTTTGTCCACAGCGCCAAAGTTCGCCACCTTTTTGAAGGCATTCCCCACCACGCGCATGGCCACAGCCGGATGTTTGATGCATTCCTTGCTGTAGTGGGCTTTGTTCCGCCACAGCTTGGTGATGAAACGTTTCCGGTGCCAGCGGGACACCAGCTTGTGATGGGCTTCTTCGATTTCCTCGGGGGTCAGCGCGTCCGTGCGGATGACCGAGCGGTTGGCGCCGTCGTATTCGTCAAAATCACCGCTCAACAGATGACCTTTGGCGATCAGTTGATCATAAAGCAGGCTGCCCGGATAGGGAGTGGCAATCGAGAACTGGACCGAATCCGGGTTCACATCATCGACCCAATCCATCGTCTTCTGGATGGTTTCTTGCGTTTCGCCCGGCAGGCCAACAGTCATGGAAAGATGGCACTTGATGCCAATACGGATGGTTTCCTTGATATTCATGGTGGCCACCTTCAAATCCAGCTTCTTGCCGCAATCATCAACGATCTTCTGGTCGGCCGATTCCACGCCGTATTTGATGGCCACCATGCCCGCTTCCCGCATCTTGTGGAGCGTCTCAATGTCGGTGGTGTCGGCGCGGGACATAGCCGACCATGGCATGTTGAGCTTGTGTTTGATGAATTCATCGCACAGCGCAATGATGCGCTTTTTGCCGATGTTGAAGGTGTCGTCGTCGAAATAGAACGACTTGCTGCCATACGTGTCGCGGCAGTATTGGATCTCATCCGCCACATCCTTCGGGTCGCGGATGCGGTACTTGTTGCCGCCATACATCAACTGCGGCCACTGGCAGAAATTGCAGGTGAACGGACAACCCCGGCTGGCATGCACCTGCAGGCAGGGGGTGGGCATGTTGCCCTGATTGTCCCAATAGATGTCCATCGGCAGAAATTCGCGCGCCGGCCAGGGCAATTCACTCAATTCAACCAGCGGCGCCCGGCCGTTGGATTTCGGCGTGCCATCGGCCGCACGATAGATCAATCCCTGGACGGCGTCCTTGGGGCCGTGGAGATTCTCCGCCACCCGCAGCACAACAAATTCATACTCGCCCTCGACCGCGAAATCCACTTCGGGGTTGTTGTTGAGGAACTCGGGTTTGTACATCAGGTGATGCGGGCCGCCAAAAAACAGCTTCGCCTCCGGCAGGATCTCCTTGACCTTCTTTGCCTGGCGCAGGTCCGTGCGGATGGACGCGGTGGCTACTTCATGCACCACCAAATCGGGCGCGAACGCCTTCATGCGGGCGAAGTAAACCTCCTCGCTCATTTTTTCCGCGATGGCGTCAATCATCAAAACTTCAAAGCCATTTTTCTGCAGGAGCGCGGCGCAATAGGCGAGATAGAACGGGAACGGCATGTAGGGCGAGATAGCCAGTTCAAAGTGCGGCCACCGGCAGCCGGCGCGGACGCCAATGTGCCCCGGTTTGTTCCAGGGCGCATTCCCCAAAAAGACCTTCCTGGCAGCAGCGCCCCCCAAATGCTCATGGCTAGAAATCATAGGGCAATTCTATTCCACCCACAAACCGTGTCAAGTAGTTTTGTGAATCTTTTGTTTGAATATAACTCATTTCCAACGTTACCTGTCGTCCGCACAATCCGTGCCAAAGGCCTATAGTCCGGTCGGGTGGTCCAGAAATTCCCACGGCAGCTTGAATTCCTTGGAAAGATGCGTGGCCAGCGCTTTCACACCGAACGTTTCTGTCGCGTAATGGCCCCCGTAAAAGACGTTCAGGCCGAGTTCTTCCGCCGCCGCACAAGTCCAGTGCGGGCCTTCACCCGTGATGAACGTGTCCACGCCTTCTTCGGCGGCTTGCTTCAAATCGCCGCCTGCGCCGCCGGTCACCACGCCGATGTTCCGGCAAATCTCCGGTCCGCCCGGTATCACGTGCGGCTTCACCCCCGTCGCGCGCGATAATCGCCGGGCCAGTTCCGCGCGTGGAATTTTCTGGCGCGCCAGAAATCCGATGAACCGGCCGTGACTGAAGAAAAATGGCTTCACCTTCTTCAGGCCGAGCGCGGCGCAAATCAGCACGTTGTTGCCGAGCCGGGGATGCGCATCCAGTGGCAGGTGCGAACTGTAAACCGCCAGATTGTTTCCAACGAGCAACCGGAGCAGTTCGTGATTTTTCCCGGTCCAGGGCTGGCGCACGTTCCAAAACAATCCGTGATGGACGATCAGCAAGTCCGCCTTGGCCGCGATGGCCAGCTTCACTGTGGCGAGGCTCGCATCCACCGTCGCAGCCAGGCGCGTAACATTGCCGAGATTTTCCACCTGCAACCCGTTCGCGGCGCCTTCGTAGTCCTGGATTTCTTTCGTGCGCAAAATCCGGTCGCAATAATTTGCGATGGTGGTAAGTAACGGCTTCGGCATGACGCGATGAAACCAAAACTTTGCAGGGGTGCAAAGCGTGAAAGTGCCGCAGCCCGCGCCTGAAAAAATCCGAAAGATTCGTGAATCACTCAACCGACAACGAAGAAAACCGCGCAATTTTGTCTAAAAAACCATTTATTCTTCTGATCGGGAGATTTCTGCGAAACCCACTTCACTTTGTAGCGGCGGTCTGTGACCGCCGTGTTTTTCCAGGAAAACCAGCGTTCATCGGCGCTCATAGAGCGCCGCTACAGTTATTTTGCAGAGGTCTCATTAGGTCGTTTCAGGCGATTCGCATCCAATCCCGGCCTTGCGTTTGTGGCCTTTCATGCCCTATAAAAAACCCATGCGCCTGAAAATTTTCTGTTTGCTCGTCGTCCTCGGCGGCTGGTTTTCAACTTCCACCGTGTATGGCGATGAGGAAGTTTGCGTTGCCTGCGACAAAAAGGTCCTCATCAGCGGCGAGTTCAGCCACCAGCGGGCCTGGGGAGTGACGACGATTGAAGGCGCGACATGGCGGGGAGGAGAGGCGTTCCGGGAGGAAATTTATGGGACGAACTTCAACCTGTCGGTGTCCGCGTTGCCTGCGGGTAAATATGGCGTCGTCATCGGCCTGGTGGAGGTGGATTTCACCAACGCCGGCCAGCGCGCGTTCGACATCACTTGCGGCGACCAGGTGCTCGCCAACAAGCTCGATATTTTTGCCGCCGCCGGCAGCGCGGGAAAGGTTATCCTGCTCACCAACCAGGTTGACCACGCGGATGACGCGTTGCACGGGCCGCTCACCTTCACGTTCACGGGCCGCATCGGCCCGGCCAAGTTGAACTCATTTGAACTCAAGGATGATTCGGGACAATCCCTCGTTTACGTGCGCGCCGCAGACATGATCAGCGTGGAGGACACCACCGCGCTGGCACAACCGGTCGTCGCGGGGCCGGAAATCTGGAAGGACGCGTCTCAGCCGATGGACGCCCGCGTCAAGGACCTCGTGCGCCGGATGTCGCTCGCTGAAAAGGTGCAGCAGATGCGCAATGCCGCCCCGGCAATTCCACGGCTGGGCGTTCCCGCTTACAATTACTGGAATGAATGTCTGCACGGTGTCGCGCGCGCCGGCGTGGCGACCGTTTTTCCCCAGGCCATCGGCATGGCGGCCGCCTGGGACACGCCGTTGATTCATCAGGAGGCGGATGTCATTGCCACCGAAGCGCGCGCCAAGAACAACCGTTACCGCGAGGGGCATAACGGCGACAGTGCCCAGTATTACGGGCTCACGTTCTGGACGCCGAACATCAACATCTTTCGCGACCCGCGCTGGGGCCGCGGCCAGGAAACTTACGGCGAGGACACCTTCCTGACCTCACGACTCGGCGTGGCTTTCATTCAGGGTTTGCAGGGTGACGAACCGAAATTCATCAAGGCGATGGGCTGCGCCAAACATTACGCCGTGCACAGCGGCCCGGAACCCGACCGCCATCGTTTCGACGCCGAGCCGCCGGAACGGGATTTTTACGAAACGTATCTGCCACATTTTGAGGCCGCCGTACGCGAAGGCCACGTCGGCGCAGTGATGGGTGCCTACAATTCCGTTTACGGCAAACCCGCCTGCGCAAATCCGCTTTTGCTTACTGAACTGCTGCGCAACCAATGGGGTTTTGACGGCCACGTCGTCTCGGATTGCGGCGCGATTTATGACATCTGCAGCAATCACCGGTTTGCCGGCACCCCGGAGGAAGCCGCGGCGGATGCGGTCAAGGCGGGTGACGACCTTTGCTGCGGTACGGATTACAACAGTCTTACGCGCGCGGTAAAAGGGGGGCTGATTTCCGAGGCGGAAATAGACGCCGCGCTCGGTCACGTGCTCAAGGCGCGCTTCCAGCTCGGCCTGTTTGATCCGCCGTCCATGGTGCCCTACGCCCGGATTCCATTCTCGGAAAACAACACCCCCGAGCATGAGGCGCTGGCACTCAAAGTCGCGCGCGAGTCCATGGTCCTGTTGAAAAATGACGGATTGTTGCCACTCGACCGCGCGAAAATAAAACGCATCGCCGTCATTGGCGCGAATGCGCGATCAACGTCGGCGCTGCTCGGCAATTACAACGGCCAGCCGTTAAACCCGGTCACCATTCTGGATGGCATCCAGAGCGTCGCCGGCACGAACATCGAGGTGCTCTGCGAGCCGGGTTGTCCGCTGGCGATGCGGACCGGTTCGGACGAGCCGAACGCCGAGACGTTGACCAGGGCGATCGAAGCCGCGGATGCGGCGGATGTGGTCATTTATGTCGGTGGCATCAGCCCACAGCTCGAAGGCGAGGAAATGCCCGTGCATTATGACGGGTTCAGCGGCGGCGACCGCACGCGCATTGAATTGCCGCCGGTGCAGGAGAACCTGCTGAAGATGTTGAAGGCAACCGGCAGGCCGATTGTGTTCGTCAATTGCAGCGGCAGCGCCATGGCCATCCCTTGGGAAACCACCAACCTGCTGGCCATCTTGCAGGCCTGGTATCCGGGGGAGCAGGGCGGACGCGCCGTGGCCGAAGTACTTTTCGGCGACGTGAATCCCGCCGGACGTTTGCCGGTCACTTTCTACCGTTCCACCGACGACCTGCCGGCGTTTGACGATTACTCGATGAGCAATCGCACGTATCGCTACTTCAACGGCCGGCCCCTGTTCGCCTTCGGCCACGGCTTGAGCTACACAAAATTTGATTACAGCAATCCCGGCATTGACGAGCCGTTTTACAGTCCCGGCGGCACGGTGAAACTTTCGTTCACCCTGAAAAATACCGGCGCGCGTGCCGGCGACGAAGTGGCGCAGGTGTACTTCCGGCACGTGAATTCCGCGCTGCCGCAACCGAAGCTCGCGCTCTGCGGCTTTGCGCGCGTCCATCTGGAGCCGCGTCAGGGTGTAAATGTAACCGTAAACATCCCGGTGGAACGGTTCCGTTACTGGGACACGGCCAAAAAACAATACGCCGTCGAAGCGGGCGACTACGAACTCATGATCGGCGCGGCGTCGGACGACATTCGCCTGCGCGTGCCGTTCAAGATCATGGCACGATAATCGGGTTGCGAATTCGTCAAACCAAGCGCGCCGGCCGCCGGCGCGGACGGCTTGCGCGTGACGTTGCCCGCAACCAAACCGTGCGACGACGTTTTCGCCCTCAAACTTGCCCTGACGTGAATGATGGCAGGAGCGCGAGTTGTCTCAACTCGCGGCACGTTTTATCAATCCAGCCGCTGCGGATTGAAGACAATCCGCGCTCCCTGCCAAATAGAATACTGCTCGTTTTTCCTTGTCCGGCTGGGTCGGTTTACCCTATGGTTCGTGAGGAAAATTTAAGATGCTGACTCCACGGCGTTTCACAACTACGACGGAACAGGCTTGCGAACATAAAATCATATGGAAACAAAACGACTCGTTGAGAAAGACCCGCCCCTGAATCCAGACGACTTGATTCTCATCACCGGCGCGGGCGGCTTCATCGGCGGCAACCTCGCGCTCTACTTCACGAAAAATGGGTTCACGCGGATTCGCGCCGTGGACAAGAAACCGCTTTACGAATGGTACCTCAAGGTGCCGGGCGTCGAATCGCTCTGCCTCGACGTCAGCCAGGAAGATAATTGCCGGCGCGTCTGTGAAGGCGCGGTTGAGGTCTATCAATTGGCCGCCGACATGGGCGGCATGGGTTTCATCGAACGGTTCCGCGTCGAGTGCCTGCGCAGCATCCTCATCAATACCCACATGATCGAGGCCGCCTATCGCGCCGGGGTCCGCCGCTATTTTTATTCCTCGTCCGCCTGCGCCTACAACACCGACCTGCAGCAGGACCCGAACGTCCGCGCGTTGAAGGAATCCGACGCCTATCCGGCGATGGCCGAGCGCGGTTACGGCTGGGAGAAGCTCATTTCCGAAATGTTCTGCCAGGAATACTGGGTCGAACGCGGGATGAAAACCCTGATTGCCCGTTTCCACAATGTCTATGGTCCGCACGGCACTTGGGACGGCGGCCGCGAGAAGGCCCCCGCCGCGCTGTGCCGCAAGGTCATCGAGGCCATTGATACTGGCAAAAAGAGCATCACCCTCTGGGGTGACGGCACACCGACCCGCAGCTTCATGTACATTGACGACTGCGTGAAGGGCATTGACATGATCATGCACTGCGATCGCTTGATTGCCACGCCCATCAACCTCGGCACCAGTGAATTGGTCTCCGTCAACGAACTACTCTCAAAGATCGAAAAGATTGCCCGGGTGAAACTCAAACGGCATCACGACCTGACCGCGCCGCGCGGGGTCGCCGGGCGCAACAGCGACAACACGTTCATCAAAAAAGTTCTAGGCTGGGAACCGAACACGCCATTGGACGAGGGCCTGGCCGTGACCTACAAGTGGATCAAGGAACAGTATTCCAACCGCAAAAAGGGCAAACGCGTTGTGGAATAATCTGGTTCCCTAAAATAACCGACACAAAGGTAGGGTCGCATCGCCGAGGCGACCGAAGCGGACGCGCGGGCCGCGCGTCCCTACCAACGTAAGCGAATGTGCCGAATCTCTCCAGGAATTGGAATAAGACCAGTTCCCGGAGTTAACGAGTAAGCTTTGCCCGACGGTAGGCCGCGTCCGGTTTGTCCGGACGTTTCAGCACCGGCCTGCGCGGGTTTCAGGTTGAATCATTTCCGCGCGTTGCGGGCGTCGTCCAGCGCGTGGTCGGCGGGAAGGTCCTGACCGGACCACGCTTTGCGCGAAGTCCAATCGGTCGCCGGTGCGCTCCAAAACGGATCGCCAGCGGACAATCCCAGCGGCAGGAAACCAAGTGCGCATAAATACAAGCTGCCCGTGCTGATGTAGGGTTCCGCCAGAGCGGGTTGATGGCCGGCCAGACCGACGCGCAACCAGCCGTCGGCGTCAAACGTGCCCGGCGCCTTCAACGTGCGGCGAATCACCGCCGTCATCGCCGCGCGGACCTGCGACGGTTCGACCCCTTCGGGCAGTTCATGGCGCAACGCCATTTGGCCGAGGAGCTGAAACGCGCCGCAGCGATAGGCCATGGAACGGCCCAGTACCGGATAACTGCCGTCGGGCGCAATCAGGCGCTCCTGGACCGCCGCGTAACGGCGCGCCCGCCGCAGCCCTTCCTCGTATGCGCCGGCCCACCGGTTTGAAACCTTGCCAATGTGTTCCAGCACGTCAATCAGGAATGGCTGGATAACGTAGCTGTTGTAATAATCCCAGTGAAATTCTGCGCCGTCCCCATAGACACCATCGCCTGCGTACCAGCGTTCAAAGGCACGAACGGCAGTTTCAATGGGTTGCGATTGCCAGGTTTCTCCGATGCTGGCGAGAAACGTTTCAATCATCGCGGGGAACAGCAGCCAGTTGCTTTGGCCGGCCTTGAGGTCGCGGGTTGATTTCAATGCTGCCACCAGCCGTTGTTGCGCCGGGTTCTCCAACTTTCCCCACAGTTCGCGCGGCGCCCGCAACAGCGCATGCGCCAGGAACGCCGCGTCCACCAGACATTGGCCGCCGGCGGTAAAATTGATGAAGTCCGGCGATTGGGAATCGGTGGCGTTCGTCAATCCTTTCCGGGCGAAGTCAGCAAGACGACGGCTGAGCGCCAGTTCATCCGTCGCCTTGTCCTCCAGCTCCAGCCACGGCGCAATGCCCGACAATGTGCGGCCAGTCGCTTCGAGATGCGTCACCTTCCACCGGTCAGCCACGTTCCCGGCCGGACATTCGACCGGCATCCGTTCGCGCAGTTTTCCGGCTGCCAGATTGCCAAGCACCGGGTTGGCCACCCGCCGCAGCATGGCCAGCCAGTAAGCCCGGTCATTCGTCGGGACGGACGGCGATTCCTCCAAAATGACCGATGGTTCGGCGGCGCGCAATCCGGGCAGCGAGAGCAGCGCGCTGAAAATTCCGAGATCGCGAAAGAACCGGCGTCGGGAGTTCATTCGCGGAAAATAAACTCACGCATTTCCCGACGCAAGCGCCGCGCGTTCGCACGCGGCGTATTTCTCAACCAGCTTGTCGTAAACTTTTGTGGCTTTCGGATTCGGACGGATTTCACTATTCGGAATCGGGTCGGTGAATCCAGCGACGACTTTTACCCACTCCGGTCTTTCACCGGCCCGGACCAGCCAGCCGTGCGCCGCCCGCAACGCCGCGCCCAGCGCCGCGCTCTTGGACACTTCAATGCGCAAGACGCGGCAGTTCATCACGTCGGCCATGATTTGCAGAATGGGGGAATCCTGGGAAGCGCCGCCGGTGGCGAAAATACGATCGGGCGCGACTTTCATCCATCGCGAGTGCAGCCGCATCGCCATCATTTGCGCCTCGACGACGGCGCGGCAATTGGCAGCGGCGTCTTTTTCGTCGAGATCAAACCGGTGAATGCCCGGTTGGTTCACGCGCGGAACGATTTCCGCGTCGAACCACGGCAGGAGGATGCCACCGCGGTTGCCAGGCGGCGTCGAGGCTAGCTGTTTGCCGAATTCGTTCCAGTCCTTGATGCCGTATTGTTCGCGGATTTTTTCCCGGGCCAGCGAGCCGTTCTTGAAACAGATCAGCGTCATGTAATAGCCCGCCGGCGAACCGAAGACGTGCCCTTCGCCATGCGCGTCGGTGTGGCAACTTCTCATTGAACCGAAAAACGTGTCGCTGGTGCCCAGGCTGACGGCGACCTGCCCCGCCTTGATAAGACCGAGACCAATGACGCTGCACGGATTGTCGCCCGACCAGACCAACGACTGCGCGTCGGGATTCACGCCGAATTTTTTCACAAAATACGGACTGACCGCGCCGACGACCTTCCAGGATTCGGCAAGCGGCGGCAGTTTCCGGTCCAAATCCGGCGCGGTGGCCTTGAGCGCATCCGGGTGCCAGACTTTCTTTTTAATGTCCATCAGGTTCATGCCCGCGCCGTCACCGTGGTCAATCGGCACAATTTTTCCCGCCAGCAGCGATGCCATGAACGAACTGACCAGTGCGATGCCGGCGGTCTGCGCGTAGGCTTCCGGTTCGGTCTTGTAAAACTTGCGAATTTGCGGGCCGGTGAACCGTTCGAAAGTGTCTGAACCGGTCTTTTGTGCCGTGGCCTTAATGCCGCCGAGCGCCTCGCGGATTTCCGCGCACTCGGCGGCGGTCGAGGAATCCATCCAGATCGGCGACGTTTTGCGCGAGAAAATGCCGGTCAAGTTTTCGACCAGTGGTTTTGCGGGATTAAGCCCGGACAGCGCACCCCCCGCGCGGTGGTTGAAATAAACCGAGCCGTGCTGCTGCCCGCTGCCGCTGATGGCCAGAAGGTTGCCGAGTGCGACACCGTCCTCTTTCATTTCGGCGAAGAGCAAATCGAGTGCGTCGGCCCACATCAACGGCGGGCTGTGTTTGACCAGCGGGTCGGGATTGGGCAAGACGCCGTTTTGTGTCTGGTACTGCGGCAGGACGCGGTCGAAGTTCAGTGATTTCTCATAAACGACCTTACGGCTGTCGTAGTCAATGACGACCGCGCTCAGGCTTTGGGTGCTGGAATCGAGTCCGAGAAATAATTTGGCCATGAGATGTTCAATGTTCCGTTTGTTTCCGTTCCGGCAATAATAAAAGACAGTCTGGGCAAATGAAAAGCGTTTGTGGCTCCATTCTGGTCATACGGCGTTGGATGGTTGCTGAAAACCGGGGAAGGGGTTTTACTTTCCCTGACAAATCTGCAAACGAATTTGAAAGTGCTCGCAAGCCCATTCCGGAAACACCCGGAATCATGTTTGTTTGCCCTTTGCCATTGCCATGCCAGCTCCCGGCGCCTGGTTTCCGGTTTCATGAAAACCACGTTCCCCTGCGCTGTTTTCTTGCCGGCTTACCGGGCGCGGGCCATGCGGGAGCGCGTTGGGGATAGAAACCCGGCTACAACCCTTCCACTTTCAATGGCTGCGGCCGGCGCCGGGCACACCGCCGCGCCTCGTTAATTTTGACCATGGAGTTTGACGTTGCCTTTGCCGTTTCATTTCATAACTTCGCCTGTATGCAAACCGCCAAATCGTTCCGCAGTCTTTTTGCCACGGCGCTCTTCGTGGTTCTAACTTCAACCATCTTCGCCGCCGAAACCAATTCGTCCACCCTCCGCAGGATTGCTACGGCGGACGGGCCGCGTGAACGGCTGCTGCTGGATTTCGGCTGGAAATTTCATCTCGGCAATGAATGGGGCGCCGCCATCAGCTTGGCCAAGGCCGGCTCCGGCAGCGGCCCGGCCAGCCGGTCGTTCAGCGACGCAAGCTGGCGCACGGTCAACCTGCCGCATGATTGGGCGGTCGAATTGCCGTTCGACCAGGGCGCGGACGGCAGCCACGGGTTCAAACCGGTCGGACCGGGTTTCCCGGCCAACAGCGTCGCCTGGTATCGCCGCACCTTTGAACTGCCGGAAGCGGACGCCGGCAAGCGGCTGTGGCTGGAATTCGACGGCGTGTTCCGCGACGCGGAGGTGTTCGTCAACGGCTGGTTCATCGGCCATCACGAGAGCGGTTACAGCAGTTTCCACTATGACATCACCGACGTGGCCAATCCCGGCGGGCAAAACGTCGTCGCGGTGAAGGTGGACGCGTCGCAATTCGAAGGCTGGTTTTACGAAGGCGCGGGCATTTACCGCCACGTGTGGCTGGTGAAGACCAGTCCGCTCGCCATCGCCCCGGATGGCCTTTTCGTTTACAGCCGGTTCAAAAACAACGTGCCCGGCAAAAAGGTCGAAATCCACATCCAAACCCGGTTGCTCAATTCCCAGACCAATTCCGCCTGCGCCAGAGTGCGCTACGAAATCATCAGCCCCGAAGGCAAAGCCATCGCGTCGGACAGGAAATCCACCGGCCTCAAGCCGTGGGCGAAACGTGACGTGCATTCGGAAATCAGCTTCCGCTCGCCCGAACTCTGGTCGCCCGAATCGCCAAAACTTTACAAGCTGGTGACGACCGTCGAGAGCGGCGGACAAATTGTTGACAGCAAAGAAACCGTGTTCGGCATCCGCACCGTTGCGTTCGACGCGAACAAGGGATTTTTGCTGAACGGCCAGCCTTACGAACTCAAGGGCACGTGCAATCACCAGGATATGGCGGGTGTCGGCGCAGCACTGCCGGATGCGTTGCAGTATTTCCGCATCGCCAAGCTCAAGGAGATGGGTTGCAACGCCTATCGCACGTCGCACAACGCGCCCACGCCGGAATTGCTCGACGCCTGCGACCGGCTCGGCATGTTGGTCATGGACGAGAATCGCCTGCTCGGCAGTGACCCCGCGAATCTCGAACGGTTCAAGGGCCAGATTTTGCGCGACCGGAATCATCCGAGCGTCGCCATCTGGTCCATCTGCAACGAGGAATCGAGACAAGGCTCGGCGGACGGCGGACGCGTCGGCGCCCACATGCAGGAATTTTTGAAACAGCTTGACCCGACGCGGCCCGTCACCGCCGCGGAAAGCGTCGGCGACGATTATGCGGGGCTGATGAGCGCGCTCGAAGTGCGCGGCTGGAATTATCATATCGGCCAGGGCATTGACAATTACCACAAGGAGCATCCGCAACAGCCGGAAGTGGGCACCGAACAGGGCAGCACCGTGAGCACGCGCGGCATTTACGCGAACGACAAGGTGCGCGGCTACGTTGGCGCCTACGACGAAAACGCGCCGCCGTGGGCGCACACCGCCGAACGCTGGTACAGCTTTTTCGCGGTGCGCCCGTGGCTCTCCGGCGGGTTCGTCTGGACGGGGTTCGATTATCGCGGCGAGCCGACGCCTTATTCCTGGCCGTGCATCAATTCGCATTTCGGCATCCTCGACACCTGCGGTTTTCCCAAGGACAACTTCTGGTATTACCAGGCGTGGTGGACGGACAAACCGGTGCTGCACCTGCTGCCGCATTGGAACTGGCCGGGGTTGGAAGGCAAGAACATTGACGTGTGGTGCTATGCCAATTGCCAGCAGGTCGAATTGTTCCTGAACGGCCAAAGCCTCGGCCGGCAGACGATCACCAATTATTCGCACCTGCATTGGGCGGTGAAATACGCACCCGGCGTCCTGAGCGCCAAAGGTTACACCGACGGCAAGGTCGTCGCCGAAACAAAAGTGGAAACGACCGGTGATCCCGCCGCCGTGCAGCTCACGCCCGCCTGCGTGGCCATCCGCGCCAATGGCGAGGACGTGAACGTTATCACCGTTTCCGTGTCCGACGCACAACATCGCATCGTGCCCGTCGCCTCCAACCTGGTTCACTTCACTTTGAGCGGCCCCGGGAAAATTCTCGGCGTCGGCAACGGCGATCCGAGTTGCCACGAGCTGGATGTTTACATTCCCCAATTGGCCACGCACAGCATCCCCGAAAACACCGGCTGGCGTTGGAAGCAAGTCCCCAACATTTATGACAACCGGCTCGCCGAGTTCCGAACGGACTTTGACGATTCAAGTTGGGACAAAACGGACGTGCAGTCCGATAACGTCCAATGGAACGCCGAGGAGCAGGCCGTCTTTCGCACGAAAATCACGGTCAGTGAATCCGACCTGGCCGCCCCCGCCCTTGAGTTGTGCTTTGGCCGGATCCACAACGAGGGCTTCATTTATGTCAATGGCCGGCGCGTGGGTGAATCCAACGACCCGGACGTGCCTGCGTCCTTCGACGTGAAATCGTTCTTGCATTCGGGCGAAAACACCATTGCCGTGGGCGTGGCCAATTGGGGCGGCCCCGGCGGCATCACCAAAGGCATGAGCCTGCGAATAGCCGACCACCCAATCCTGCCCGAATGGAAGCGCAGCGTTTTCAACGGCCTTGCGCAAATTCTCGTCCAATCCACGAGGGAACCCGGTGAAATCCAACTGACCGCCAGCGCGGACGGCTTGTCGCCCGCCACCGTGACGATTCAATCGCAGCCTTGCGCGCCGCGGCCGCTCGTGCCCTGATTGCGAGCCGCCATCCCGGTGACCGGAAATGGCGCATCTCCGCATTGCCCTGTTTTATACCAGTTTCAGTTTGAAATTGCACTGTAGCGGCGCTCTATGAGCGCCGTTCCGTTGGCCCAACGGCGGTCACAGACCGCCGCTACAATTATCAGCGAATGGTGCAGTTTCAAACCAGAG
>Ga0181538_10001445_pt1 | contig 26730 bp, 23 predicted proteins | sample PEATcosm2014_Bin_40_FD_119773 | JGI IMG/M metagenome (GOLD analysis project Ga0181538, IMG submission 119773) | Peatland microbial communities from MTU Mesocosm Facility, Houghton, MI, USA - PEATcosm2014_Bin23_30_metaG | ecosystem: Environmental > Terrestrial > Soil > Wetlands > Peat | place... | reverse complement strand
TGCCTTCCGCGCGAGCAGGATGAAAACCGCCTGGGTGACTTCCTCGGCATGAGACGGATTGCGGGCCTGCCGCAACGCGGCGGAATAGACCAGATGGACATGCCGCTCAAAGAGCGTTGTGAAAGCGGATTCATCGCCCCCGGCATATTGTTTTAAGAGCGTGATGTCATCAGGTTCCGGCATTTACCTGATGATGTCCGCCGAAAGAGAGTTGTGACAGGTTTTTTGCGCTTCCTGTTTGCGCTATGCCTCTTGTTATTTTCAAGGCCAAAAATGCGTATTGGTGATATTGCCGTCGCCAAAGGATGCTGCATCACCGTCCCAAGGCAAATCGCATCGAAGCGGGCTGAAGCCCCGCGCTCCCAGCTCAACTTGGCACTTGTCACCCGCCACCTGCCACTCGACACTTTGCCCCATGACACAAGACGAAGTCCTCCAGGTTTTCCGCGACAGCGGCGCGCTGCTCGAAGGGCATTTCATCCTGCGCAGTGGATTGCACAGCCGCCAGTACTTTCAATGCGCCCTCGCGCTCCAGCAAATGCCCGTCGTCGAAAAAATCGGGCGCGCGCTGGCGGACAAAGCCCGCCCGCTCAGCGCCGGCACCGTCATCGCGCCCGCGCTCGGCGGTTTGGTCATTGGACAGGAGGTCGCGCGGCAGCTCGGCGTGCGGTTCATCTTTGCGGAAAAAGAGGAAGGCCGGCTCGTGCTGCGGCGCGGATTCAAGATTGCGCCCGGCGAAAAGCTCCTCGTCGTCGAGGACGTGGTGACCAAGGGCGGTCGCGTCCAGGAAACGATTGATATTGTCCGCGCGCACGGTGGCCATGTCGCCGGGGTGGCGACGATTGTGGATCGTTCCAACGGCGCGGTGAATTTCGGCGTGCCCTTTGCCAGTTTGATTACGTTTCAGGTCGAAGTATTCAAGCCGGAAAAATTGCCGCCGGATCTGGCGGCGATACCAGTGGTCAAGCCAGGGAGTAAATAATAACGGAAGAGAGCGGCCCAGCCCATGATTGCGAATACCTGTTCATTTTTATGCCGGTGCGCCTCTGTCTTCCTGGCGCTATGGCTCGCGCTCATCGCCATCATGGTCCGCGGGACCGACCTGGTGTCCGCATCAGCCCCGCCGCCACCTGCTGCGGTGCCGGCCACGTTGGTTGACCCGCAGGCCACCGCCGCCACCAGCAAGTTGATGGGCAGGCTGGCTGCCGATTACGGCAAAGACACCTGGTCGGGCCAGTACTACGACACCAACGATCTCGCCCACATCCGTGACGCCAGCGGCCTCAAGCCGGCCATTATCGGGGGCGACTTCATGGATTATTCACCCTCGCGCGTGGCCATTGGCGGCGCGCCGTCTGATTTGACCGAATCCATGATCTCTCTCAGCCAAGCCGGCCATGTGATCACCATGTCCTGGCATTGGAACGCGCCGTCTGGACTCCTCAACAGCACCAACCAACCTTGGTGGCGGGGGTTCTACACGGACGCCTCCACCTTCGATGTCGCCGCCGCTCTCGCCGACACCAATTCCGTGGCGTACGGCCAGATTCTTCGGGATATTGACGCCATCGCCGTGCAACTGAAAAAGTTTTCCAACGCCGGGGTTCCAGTCCTTTGGCGTCCGCTGCACGAAGCCGACGGCGGCTGGTTTTGGTGGGGAGCCAAAGGCCCGCGACCCTTCAAAGCGCTTTGGCGGTTGCTTTATCACCGGCTTGCGGACGATCACCAACTGCACAATTTAATCTGGGTTTATACCGCAGACAAGCCGGGCTGGTATCCGGGCAATGACGTGGTGGATATCATCGGCGTGGACGCGTATCCCAAGGAACCCGGCGACTTGCTGCTGCCGAAATGGCAGAAACTTCAAGCCCAGTTCAAGGGCCAGAAACTGGTCGCGTTGACAGAATTCGGTGGCGTGCCGGATGTCGAGCGCATGCAGGTTGCCGGCGTCTGGTGGGCCTACTTCGTTTCCTGGAACGGCACCACCAAGTCCGTGCCTGACGCCACCGTCGCCCGGGTTTATCGCGCTCCGTCGGTCATCACTGTGGATCAGATCAGTTATCACCTCAACGCCGGAAGTTCCAACCAGCCTGTTGCCGCGCCGGAAAGCAAATAATTGGAGCGCCGGCCTCTGGCACGGCACAAAGTCGGGAAACATTCAACATTCAACGCCCAACATCGAACATCGAATTGAAAACTTGGACGTTGGGTGTTGAATGTTGAATGTTCGATGTTTTCCAATTCCTCCCCGTGCGGAGGCCAGCGCTCCGCTGAACTGTGCCAAATGGCACTTCCGCTGTGCCATTGTGGCGCTTTTGGCGCTACTTTTCGCGGCCTTAAAAATGGTCTAAAAGTCAATCTTGCCGTTTGTTTAAAAGGCTTCCATGCCATTCATGGAATTGCGGCACTGTAATTGCATGGGAACAGGGAGCAGACAACCAACTTTTTATAATTTTATGGCAAAAGTACTAGGCATTGATTTAGGCACCACCAACTCCTGCATGGCCGTCATGGAAGGCGGCGAACCGCTCGTGTTGGAAAATTCCGAGGGCAAGCGCACCACGCCGTCCGTCGTCGCGTTCACCAAGAGCGGCGAGCGCCTCGTCGGCGAGGCGGCCAAGCGCCAGGCCGTCACCAACTCGCGCAACACCGTCTATTCCATCAAGCGCTTCATGGGCCGCAAATTCGACGAGGTTCAGGAGGAAATCAAACGCGTGCCGTACAAGGTCGTCAAGGCGTCCAACGGCGACGCCGCCGTCGAGGTGGAAGCGGACGGCAAAACGACGCGCTATTCGCCGCCGGAAATTTCCGCGATGATCCTCGCCAAGCTCAAGGCCGACGCCGAAATGCGCCTGAGCGAGAAAATCACGCAGGCCGTCATCACCGTTCCCGCCTATTTCAACGACTCGCAACGCCAGGCCACCAAGGACGCCGGCCGCATCGCCGGTCTCGAAGTGCTCCGCATCATCAACGAGCCGACCGCCGCGTCGCTCGCCTACGGCCTCGACAAGAAGAAGGACGAGAAAATCGCCGTCTATGATTTGGGCGGCGGCACGTTCGACATTTCCGTGCTGGAAATCGGCGACGGCGTGTTTGAAGTCAAAGCCACCAACGGCGACACGCACCTGGGCGGCGACGATTGGGACAACCAGATCATGGACTGGATCCTCGACGAATTCAAAAAGGAGCACGGCATGGATTTGCGCAAGCAGCCTGACGCCCTCCAGCGCATCAAGGAAGAGGCCGAGAAAGCCAAGATCGCCCTCTCCAGCGCGACGCAATACGAAATCAATCTGCCGTTCGTCACCGCCGACGCCAGCGGGCCGAAACACATTGCGATGAAGCTGACCCGCGCCAAGATGGAACAGCTTTGCGACAAACTATTCGAGCGCACCATCGCGCCGGTCAAGGCCTGCTTGAAGGACGCCGGCATTGACGTGGCGAAGATTGACGAACTCGTGCTCGTCGGCGGCATGACCCGCATGCCCAAGGTCGTCGAAGTGGCGCACTCGCTCGTCAGCAAGCCGCCGCACCAGGGCGTGAACCCGGACGAAGTCGTGGCCGTGGGCGCCGGCATCCAGGGCGGCGTGCTCAAGGGCGAGGTCAAGGACGTGCTCCTGCTCGACGTGACGCCGTTGTCGCTCGGCATCGAGACGCTGGGCGGCGTGTTCACGCGGCTCATCGAGCGCAACACCACCATCCCGACCCGCAAATCGGAAATTTTCTCCACCGCCTCGGACAACCAGCCGGGCGTGGAAATCCACGTGCTCCAGGGCGAACGCCAGTTCTCCAAGGACAACAAGACCATCGGCAAGTTTCATCTGACCGACATTCCGCCCGCCCCGCGCGGCGTGCCGCAGGTTGAGGTGACGTTCGACATTGACGCCAACGGCATTTTGCACGTGGGCGCCAAGGACCTCGGCACCGGCAAGGAACAGAAAATCACCATCACCGCCAGCAGCGGCCTCTCGAAGGACGAAATCGAGAAGATGCGCCGCGACGCCGAGGCGCACGCCGACGAGGACAAGGCCAAGCGCGAGGAAGTCGAAACGCGCAACGAGGCCGACAGCGCGGTGTATCGCTCCGAGAAAATGCTCAAGGACACCGGCGACAAGATTTCCGGCGACGACAAGGCGAAGATCGAGAAAGCCGTCGCGGACGTGAAGGAAGCGTTGAAAGGCAGCGACAGCGCGGCCATCAAATCCGCCGCCGAGAAGCTGAACGAAGCCTGGCAGGCCGTGAGCGCCGAGCTTTACAAGGCCGCCGCGAAGGCGCAGGCGGAAAAGGCGCAGGGCGCCGGCCCATCCGGCGGCGAGCCGAAAGGCGAAGCCAAGTCCGACGACAAAAAGAAGGACGAAGGCCCGATCATTGACGCCGAAGTCGTGGACGAAAAGAAAGGATAAATCCGAATAAAAAATCAACCTATGATTAACGGGCAAAACTAAACGTGTTGGCCAATAAAACGGGCGAAAGAGAAAGCGACTTATACATGAAAACACCAAATTATTATAGAATAGTTTTCCTGTGTTTCGCTTTAACGGGCGTCCTAGTTGTTGGGTGTAAAAAGAAAGAATCCCAAGCGGAAGCAGGGGTTAATCCTCAGAAGTCAATTGCTCAATTAAATGCAATACCCAAAGCTACGCTGACAATAAAAGGTTTTAGCATAGGAATGGCCGAGGACAAAGCGCGCTCTGCATTAAATGATTTGGGCCTAAAAAATATGGTGTTAGAGACAAACTACAATTGGTTGCAACGCGATGGCACCACCAGCTCTAATTGTGACAGATTTGGGGACGGTGGCAGCTTTATCCTCTTGACTTACAGCAATGCCCGAAAGCTCATTCAAATGGATATCAAGGGGGCTGTGGTCGATAAGCTTTTTAATGTGGCTGATTTGAACCTAAATGAGTTTGCTCAAATGTTTGTCAATGAATATCACCTTCCGGAAATGAAGGCATCCCCAGAAAATATTTATTTTGGGTATAAGTATCGCGACGAAGATCAAGGATACGAGCTTTACATTTATACCGAAGAACGGTTTGTGCGTTATAACGCTGACAAGTGGGTTCGTTTTCGTGCGATTCCCAAAGCCTCTGAGAGAAAATTTAATTAACCGATAAACATGATAGAACAAGAAAATACAGAGTACAAAAAACAGGAGTTTCGTGATTTAGGGTTTCGTTGCATTGAACCTGCAATAATGGGTTTGCCTGATGGTTCTAGCGCAATAGTTGTCGCCTATGGCTATCAACTACACAAAGAAAAGAACCGAGTGAAACCGACCAACAATCCCGCATTCAGAATTTATTCTGTTAAATCGAATGGTCAGGAGGCGAGGTTTGACGAAAATTATTTGTCGGAACACTACGGGGAGGCCTTTACAAACCTGAAATGAAATTAGAATTTTCCCACCGCGAGTGCAGCGGGAGTTGAAAACAAAATGAAGGTGGCGCAGACAAATTTGAGTGAGGAAGTCGCGGCAGCGTCTTGGAGTGCGCCAGCCCTCTGGCGCCTTGGCAGGCGTGAGACGGCCGGGCAGAAAAGCGGCAGAGGGCTGCCGCAGTCCAAGACCCAAAGGGGCTGCGGACGATGGAATTTCCCCATCGCGGGTGAGGCGGGAGTTGAAACCAAAATGAACATGGCGCAGACCAATTTGTCCCGCAGGGACAGCTTGAAAACAGCCCGGCGTTTCAACGCCGGGATCGGATTGGATTGCGCGTCAAGTCCCGGCGGGACGGCTGAAAGCGCGCGCCCATTCCGGCCGTCCCTCCGGTACAAAATCCCGGCGCGGCAGACCAATTTGAGCAAGCTCCGTAGGAGCGACCTATTTGTAGAAAATCGGCCGGCTCAGGATTCCAAGCTCCGTAGGAGCGGCATATTCGGTGGGGCGAGGCTCCTGACGAGCCGCCTCCCGTCCGCTAGAAACGGCTCGCGAGGACGCTCGCCCCACCAAAACAATGATGTCGCTCCTACGGAGCTGAAAAATCTTTTGATGGTGTTAACTACAAAGATTCCGCTCCTACGGAGCTATGAACCGGCCCTGGCGCGCAGATGAAAACAAATTTTCCCATCGTGAGTGCGGTGGGAGTTGATTACAATTAACAAACCAACAACAAGGAAAAACAAAACTATGGCACTAAACGTCAAGCCGATCGGCGACCGCATCCTGGTCGAGCCGGTCGAAGAAAAAGAAGTCAAGAAGGGCGGGATCATCATTCCCGATACCGCCAAGGAAAAGCCGCAGGAAGGCATCATTGTCGCCCTCGGCACCGGCAAAACCAACGACGACGGGAAGAAAATCCCGTTTGAAGTCAAAAAAGGCGACCGCGTGCTCGTGAGCAAATACGGCGGCACGGAAATCAAGATTGACGGCAAGGAATACAAGATTTTGTCCTCGGACGACATCCTGGCCGTACTCGACTAAGACACTCAACCATCAACTCTCAACTAAGAACCAAAATATATGGCAGCAAAACAATTGATATTCGACGAGCAGGCCCGGCAGGCGATCCTGCGCGGTGTCCAGAAGCTCTCCAAGGCGGTCGTCGCCACGCTCGGTCCCAAGGGCCGCAACGTGGTCATTGACAAGAAATTCGGCTCGCCAACCATCACCAAGGACGGCGTGACGGTGGCGAAGGAAATCGAACTGGAAGACCCGTACGAAAACATGGGCGCCCAGATGGTCCGCGAAGTCGCCAGCAAAACCAGCGACACCGCCGGTGACGGCACAACCACGGCGACGGTATTGGCGGAATCCATTTACCGCGAAGGCCTGAAGTTCGTCACCTCCGGCGCCAACCCGATCGGCATTCAACGCGGCATCAACAAGGCCGTCGAGGCCGCCGTGTCGCATCTCGACAAAATCACCAAGAAGGTCAAGGACAAGGACGAGATTCGCCAGGTGGCTGCGGTTTCCGCGAACTGGGATTTCGAAATTGCCGACAAAATCGCCGAGGCGATGGACAAGGTGGGCAAGGACGGCACCATCACCGTCGAGGAAGCCAAGTCCATTGAGACGACGCTCGAAGTGGTCGAGGGCATGCAATTCGACAAGGGCTATCTCTCGCCTTACTTCGTCACCAACGCCGAGACGATGGAAGTGAAGCTCGAAGACGCCTATATCCTCAATTACGAAAAGAAAATCAGCAGCCTGAAGGACCTGTTGCCGTTGCTCGAAAAAGCCGCGCGCTCAGGCAAGCCGCTGCTCATCATCGCCGAAGAAGTCGAAGGCGAAGCGCTCGCGACCCTGGTCGTGAACAAGCTGCGCGGCACGTTGAACGTCTGCGCCGTGAAAGCCCCGGGCTTCGGCGACCGCCGCAAGGCCATGATGGAAGACATCGCCGTCCTCACCGGCGGCAAGTTCATCAGCGAAGACCTCGGCATCAAGCTCGAGAGCATCGAGCTGACCGACCTCGGCCGTGCGAAATCCATCGTCATTGACAAGGAAAACACCACGATCGTCGAGGGTTCCGGCAAGTCGTCCGACATCCAGGGCCGCGTGAATCAAATCCGCCGCCAGATCGAGGAGACGACGAGCGATTACGACCGCGAGAAATTGCAGGAACGCCTGGCCAAGCTGGCCGGCGGCGTGGCCGTCATCAACGTTGGCGCCGCGACCGAAACCGAAATGAAGGAAAAGAAAGCCCGCGTGGAAGACGCGCTGCACGCGACGCGCGCGGCCGTCGAAGAAGGCATTGTCGCCGGCGGCGGCGTGGCCTTGCTGCGGTGCCTGCCCGCCATCGAAGCGGTCAAGACCGCGAATGAAGACGAACAGATCGGCGTCGGCATCGTCAAACGCTCCGTCGAATCACCGCTCCGGGCGCTGGCAATCAACGCCGGAGTCGAAGGCAGCGTCATCGTCGAAGCGGTCAAGAAGAGCAAAGGCAACGAAGGTTACAACGTCGCCACGGGCGAATACGAAGACCTCGTCAAGGCCGGCATTGTGGACCCGAAGAAGGTCACACGTTCCGCGCTGCAAAACGCGGCCTCCATTGCCGGATTGCTGCTCACGACCGAATGCCTCATCACCGACCTGCCGGAGAAGGACAAGCCGGCGCCGGGCGGCGGTCACGGCGGCGGCATGGGCGACATGGGCGGCATGGGCGGGTACTAATAATTGTAGCGGCGGTCTGTGACCGTCGCAAAAATCACAAGCGGGGCCGGGAGCAATCCCGGCCTCGTTTTTCTTTTTGGGGTACGAATGCCGCGAAGCGTCCTGAAAAGTGGTGAAGGCGCTGTAGTGGCAGACGTCTCGTCTGCCGTAGAGGGCTGGCGTCCCGCCGCCCGGGAGGAACGATGGAAACCGAGTACGGTTCCGAAATTTTCCAGCACGGTTGGCGCGAGCGGGCGTTTTCTCCGCCGGGCGGGACGCCCGGCTCTACGGCAGGCAGGATGCCCACCGCTACGGAAAAGCGCCGGCGCTTTCGCACGACGTGACACGGCAAGAATTATTGCGACACCTTCTTCCAAAGCGGTGGCGCGCGGTTTGAAAGAAATACCCGGTTTTCCAGCCTCATTTTCTCCCCAAATTTTAATGTAAAGAATGCTTGACATATGACAAGTATGCTTTACACTGCGGGATATGAAATTTGAATCAAAATATTTTTTACGAATGACTGTCGGATTCATCGGATATGCCCTGGGGCTTGTCGCGCTGAACTACTTTGACGCAGCGCACCTGCCACATAGATATTGGTTGGTTCTCCTGCCGCTGATGCCGCTGCTTTATCTGGCCGCCACCATTATTCGTTACGTCTCCGAATTGGATGAAATGTGGAGAAAGATTATTACCGAGGCCATGGCTTTTTCAGGGCTTGCCACGGGATTCACCTGTTTTAGTTACCTGTTCCTTCGTGACATGGGCGCGCGAGAATTTCATGCAGACTGGGCGTTTTATATAATGTGGGCCTACTACGGAATCGGAACATTCTTTTCCTGGCGGAGGTATAAATGAAAAATCGTCTGCGCGAACTGCGCGCGGCGAAGGAATGGTCGCAAGCCGATCTGGCCGACCAGCTCGGCGTTTCGCGCCAGACCATCAACGCCATTGAAACGGAGAAATACGATCCCAGCCTGCCGCTGGCCTTCAAGGTGGCGCGCCTGTTCAAGCTGTCCATCGAAACCATTTTCTCCGCGGATTAGGCAGGGCAGGAAATTAACGCAAAGCCATAGCGCGGCTTGCGCCGCAACCAAAGTGGCGGAACGCCGGGCGTTGAGATAAAAGTTTGGGTGATGAACCAACAAACTTCTCCCATCGTTGCCAGCGTCCCGCCGGCTTTTCTTAACCGATTTGGTGATTCGATTACAGGCGTTTTGTCTGGGTTTGACCGGCTGCGACTGCGCGGCACGCGGCGCCATCTCTTCCAGCCGACCGTCATGGAAGCCTATCTCAACGCCTGCCGCGTGCTCATCAAAGACTTCGGCACTTTCGCTCAAGGACTGACCGCGCGCATCAAAGCCGCCGCCTATGCCACCGCCGAACAATCCGGACGCCCCTTCCGCTATCTGCCCTACAGCCAGACCAGCAAGGAAGCCCTCGCCCGCCAGATCGCCCGGGCCGACGGCGTCACCTCCGGCCTGATCGCCATCTTCAGTGCGCTGGAAAACTGTCTGTCCTACTCCGTGCGGGGGGATCGCCAGACCAAACACATTCACCTGGTGCTCGAACCCCGCAAATGCCTTCACCTCTACCATTACTTCCAGCACGAGGAACTGGGCCTGTGTCATGTGCGCGTACAAACCTGGTTTCCCTTCACCGTGGACCTCTGTCTGAATGGGCGCGACCGGCTCGCCCGCCAGATGGATCAGGCCGGGCTGGCCTACCGCCAGCGCGACAACTGCTTTGTCTGGGTGCAGGAAGCCGTCCGCGCGCAAGCCTTGCTGGACGAACAACTGCGCACTGACTGGCCGCGCGTGCTGGGCCGCCTGCTCGACCAAGCCCATCCGTTGCATGCTGAAATCTGCCGTCCCATCGCCCAAACCTACTACTGGACGGCCAGCGCCAGCGAGTATGCCACCGACCTCTTGTTCCGCGCCGCCCCCAGTCTGGCCGCGCTCTATCCCCGGCTGGTTCATCACGGCTTGCGCACCTTCGCCAGCCCCGATGTGATGCGCTTCCTGGGCCGGAATATCCCGACCACGAGCGGGCGGGTGCCACCATTGTTCACTGGCGAAATCATCAGCGACCTCAAGCACCGGCTCGAAGGCATTCGCGTCAAACACTCCGTCAACGGCAACTCGGTCAAGATGTATGACAAGGAAGGCAGCGTCCTGCGCATCGAAACCACCATCAACAAGACCGAAGAGTTCAAGGGCTATCGCGCCAAACAAGGCGAACCGGACGGGCAAAAGACGTGGCGACCGCTGCAACGCAGCGTGGGCGAACTGTGGCGGCGGGCCGAAGTCTCGGCAGCGGCCAACCGGCGGTATCTCGAAGCGCTGGCCAGCGTGACGGACAAAATCCCGGCAGGCGAAGCCAGCGCCAACGTGTGCCGCGCCGTGGTCCGGGACGGTCGGCGTCATCGTGCGCTCAACCCGTGGAGTGAAAAAGACGCGGCGCTGCTCGCAGCGGTCAGCCGGGGCGAATACACGATCAACGGGCTGCGCAACCGGGACGTGCGGCGGCAACTCTGGGCCAAAGTCGGAACGGCGGCGAGCCGCTGCCGTCACACGCCAGTTGCGGCTGTTGCGAGTGCATGGCCTGTTGCGCAAAGTCAGCGGCACGCATCGCTACGTTGTGACCGAGGGCGGACGCAAAATCATCACCGCCCTGCTGCCCGCCCGCCAAGCGGATGTTGAACAACTCACGGCACTTGCTGCCTGAACAAATCTTCTCAGAAAGGAACGATGTTATGAGATAGCACTGCAAAGCGGATGAAGCCGGATCACACCGGCAAAAAGTGTCATTGCCAAACTGGAGCGGGCGGCGGATAAGATGCCGGTGCGACTCAATGAATTCCGGGAAGCCATTTAGGAATTAAAGCAATGAAAACGCTCATTACCTTGCTCTTGGCCTCAGTCAGACGATTACGATATGCAAAAGTACGAGATAGAAAAACAGGTTAAAGCCTACATGCAATTGCAATGACTGGCATCGAGCCGGGTCGGAGACCGGCGCTCCGCACTTTGTCTTTGCGTCTTTGCGTTGAAAACCCCGCGTTAAAGGTTAATGGTCGCCGGCTCAATTTCCGCGAAGGAATTCCCAATTTGCGGTGAGAATTGACTGTGCTCCAGTTTATTGTAGTAATGGACGTACAAGCATGAGCCAGTCGAGCAATGAGCGTGGCCGGACGGAGCGTTGGGTGGGCTTCATCATTCTGCTATGCCTCGCGGGCATCGCGGCGGGCGTTTATCACAAACAATTTTCCTTCAACCCCGCCGTGCTCGTCGCCACCGCCACCGCCGCCGCGCCCGCGCCCGCCGCGATCAAACCCGTTGCGTCCGGGACCAACGATTCTCTGGAAACCCTGCCGCCGGAACTTTCCGCGCTCAGTGCGCCGGAAATGTTCACGGCGGACAATCTCTATGACAAAGTTGACGGCAAGGCGGACCTGTATCTCACCGCCGGGTTCGTCGGACTGCAATGCCAGCGTCTGGCGCTCAAGGCGACGAACGACGTCTGGATGGAATGGTTCGTCTATGACATGGGCACGCTGCCGCAGGCGTTCTCGGTGTTCAGTCTCCAGCGCCGCGCGGAGGCGCAGACCATGGACCTGACTCCGTTCGCCTACCAGACCCAGAATTCGCTCTACTTCGTCAGCGGGCGCTACTACGTCGAGGCCGTCACAGCCATGCCGACGGAACCCATGATGGCGGCCATGCGGGCGATGGCGCGGCAATTCGTCGCGGCACATCCGCCCGGCGCGGCGGAGATTCCGGAACTGAAACTGTTCCCGCCGGAAAATCTTGAGGCTGGCAGCCAAGGCTTGCAAATCGTGGATGCCTTCGGTTTTGACCAGTTTACCAACGTTTTCACCGCAAAATATCGCGTGCCGGCCGGCGCAACCAATGCCGAAGTGCTCGCCTTTCTGGAACTGACAAAAACTCCCGCTGCCGCCGCGGCACTGCACGGTGCCTATCGTTCCTTCCTGCTGGCGAACGGCGGCAAAGAACTCGAATCTCCAGACGCCGCTTCGATGGGCAAGCCCGTCAATTTCATGGACAACATCGAAATTGTTTTTGCGGAGAGCAACATGGTGGTCGGCGTTCATGCCGCGCCGGACGCCGCCTCGGCGGCAAAGGTCGCGCAGCAACTGGCCGACAGCCTGCGGAAAGGAAAACCGTGAGCCAAGCCAATCCACTCGATCGGCGCGATTTTCTCCTGCGCGCCGCCAAGGCGGGCGCGGCCATCGTGGCGGCGGGCGGCGCGGGTTTGTGGCTGCACGACCGCAAAGGCCCGTCAGCAAACATCGTCAGTGAAACGGTGTCACTGCCGGATTTCTCACTGCCGTCCACCGGGCCGAAGATGAGCATCATCACCGGCGCGGACCGCGTGAAGACTGTCAACCGCGCGCTAGCGGCGCTCGGTGGCATCGAACGCTTCATCAAATCCGGCGACCGCGTGGTTTTGAAAGTCAACGCCGCCTTTGCCTCGCCGCCAGCGCTGTCGGCCACGTCACATCCTGAGCTGGTCGCCGAGGTAACGCGGCTTTGCCTGCGCGCCGGCGCCGCGTCCGTGATTGTGACGGACAACCCGATCAACGACCCGCCAAGTTGTTTCTCGCTCACGGGCATTGCCAGGGCGGCGGAAGCTGCGGGCGCAAAAATCGCCCTGCCGACACCGTCTTCGTTCAAGCCAACGACGCTGGCCGACGCTGCGCTGATCAAGGACTGGCCGCTGTTGATCGAGCCGTTTCACGGCGCAACCAAACTCATCGGCCTCGCGCCGGTCAAGAATCACAATCGCAGCGGCGCATCCATGACGATGAAAAACTGGTATGGATTGCTGGGCGGCCGGCGGAACGTTTTCCATCAGGACATCAACACCATCATTTTCGAACTGGCGCGGCTGGTCCGTCCCACGCTGGTCATCCTCGACGGCACCACGACGATGATGACCAACGGGCCGACCGGCGGTTCGCTGGACGATCTCAAGGCCACAAACACGATGATCGCCAGCACGGACGCCGTGGCAGCGGACGCATTCGGCGCGACGCTGCTTGGCAAAACCGCCGCCAGCCTGCCCTTCATCGGCAAGGCCGCCGCCGCCGGATTGGGCACCGCCGATTTTGAATCTCTAAACCCAGTGAGGGACCATGTGGATTAAAATCCATCTCAAAATTCGGAGGGCCGAGTTACACGAGGCCCTGAACAACCTTAACCTCCTGGAATTCAGGGACTCGCAGAGCTCGTCCCTCCGGGTAAAGAAAGCGCGCCGCCGATGAAAATCATCACCGTCCGGCGCATCGCGCAGATTTTTTTCTTCGCGCTGTTCGCGTGGTTTTGCGCGGTCACCACCGTCGGGGACCGCTGGTGGCAATTGCGCGGCTGGCCGGTCAACTGGCTGCTGCAACTCGATCCGCTGGTGGCGTTCGGCACGCTGCTCACCACCAAAACCGTTTATGCCGGACTGCTTTGGGCGCTGGCCACTGTGGTGCTGACGATTCTGCTCGGCCGTTTTTTCTGCGGCTGGGTGTGTCCGTTCGGCGCGTTGCATCAATTCATCGGTTGGCTGGGACGTCGCCGCAAAAAACACGCCGAACGCGTGGCCATGAACCAATACCGCAACGGCCAGGTGATCAAATACTACTTCCTCATCGCTATGCTGGCGGCGGCCAGCGGCGGACTGCTCGCGGAAATTCTGCAGTGGCCGCGTGAAAAGCCGATCGTGGGCTTGGTTGTGCTGGCGGCAAGCCTGATTTTGACGCTCTGGTTCGCCACGCGAAAAGCGGTGAGTGGTTGGAAGCAAACCGCCGGATGGTTTGCAGGCTTGCTGTTCATCGGCACGGCGCTGGGATTTCTCGTCCGGCCGGAAGTCATGGTCGCGTCGTCATTGCAGACGGGCTTGCTCGATCCGATTCCGCTCATTCATCGCTCGATGAATCTCGTAATTCTGGCCGCTTTCGATGGGGTCGCGACGGCGTCCCGGTTTTATGTTGCCGCGTGGTCCATCGCCGCCGTCTTTTTTGCCGCGCTGCTTTTGAATTTGTGGATCCCGCGGTTCTATTGCCGCTTTGTCTGTCCGCTTGGCGCGTTGTTCGGGGTGCTGGCGCGCTGGACTCTGTGGCGCATCGGCAAGCGTCAGGGCGAATGCAGCGGCTGCGAGCTGTGCGAGAACAATTGCGAAGGCGCGTGCGATCCGTTCGGCAAAATTCATCCGCACGAATGTCTGCTGTGCATGAACTGCCTGCGCGCCTGCCGCCAGGCGCAGATGACCTACGGCCCGAACCGTTCGGCGGCGGGCGAGATTCCGTCGCCCGGACTTACGCGGCGCGGTTTTCTCACGGCGGCGGTTTCCGGACTGGCGGCCGTGCCCGTTGTGCGGCTGGCCGGGTCGCTGAATCAAAACTGGAACCCCGGCGTGGTTCGCCCGCCCGGCGCATTGGCGGAGGAGGATTTCTTGTCGCGCTGCATCAAGTGCGGCCAGTGCATGCGGGTTTGCCCGACGAATATCATTCAACCCGCCACGCTGGAGGCCGGCCTGGAAGGGCTGTGGACGCCCATCCTGAATTTCCGCGTGGGCACCAGCGGCTGCCAGCTCAACTGCATTGCGTGCGGCAACGTTTGCCCCACGTCCGCCCTCCGGCCGCTGTCGCTGGATGAAAAGCTCGGACGGGGCAAATTCGAGCCGAGCGGGCCGGTTAAGATGGGCACGGCGTTCATGGACCGCGGCCGCTGCCTGCCGTGGGCGATGGATGTGCCGTGCATCGTCTGCCAGGAAAATTGCCCGGTCAGTCCCAAGGCAATTTATGTCCGCGAAGAATTTCAAGTGGTCCGCGACGGCACGCGGACGATTACCGCCGTTGCCGCGGACAGCATGACGCTCGATGGCGTGGTGCTGCGGCCCGGCGTGCTGGGCACAGGCGATTATTTCGTCCGGTTGGAGGGCGCCGCCGGCGAACGCCGTTTGATCGCTGACAATTCCGGCCAGGACGTGAAGCTGGCCGGGCCTTGGACGGCGGCGCCGGCAGCCGGCAGCCGGATTTTCATTGAAGTGCGCCTGCAAAAACCCTACATCGATCCCGCGCTCTGCACCGGTTGCGGCGTCTGCGAACACGAATGTCCGGTGAGCGGCCTGCGGGCCGTCCGCGTCAGCGCGGAGAACGAATCCAGGAACAAACGGCATTCGCTCACGGCGAGGGTTTGAACCAAACGCAAAAAATTTATGAAAGACAACAATGTTTCCCGCCGGGACTTTGTCAAAACGCTCGGCGTCGTGGGCGTAGGCTCGATGGTCGGCGCCGGCCAGGCGCTGGCTCAATCCAATGCCCCATCCGCCACCGCCGCACCCGCGCCGGTCAAGCCGGTGAAAATTCCCACCCGTCCGTTTGGCCGGACGAAAGTGCCGGTGGCCATTCTCGGCCCCGGCGGCGACTTTGACATCGAGGCCAACCAGATCATCTTGAAACAGGCGCTGGACTGGGGCGTGACCTACTGGGACACGTCCGGCGGTTCCAATGCCGGCCGGAGCGAGCGGGGCATCGGGATGTTCCTGGAGAAAAATCCGCAGGCCCGGCGGGAGGTTTTCCTGTCAACCAAGTATGACGGCGGCGGAATGACCCAGGGGCTGAACCAGTCGCTGGAGCGGCTCAAGACCGATTACGTTGACCTGTATTTCCTGCATGGGATCAACAACACCAGCATGTTGAACGACGACTTGAAGGCCTGGGTGGAAAAGGCGAAGGCCGACAAAAAAATCCGGTTCTTCGGCTTTGCCTCGCATGCCAACATGGAAAATTGCCTGCAGGAATCCGCCAAGCTCGGCTGGATTGACGGCATCATGTTCAAATACGACTTCCGCCTCATGCACACCGACGCCATGAAGTCGGCGGTGGATGCCGCCACCCAGGCCGGCATCGGCCTGATCGCGATGAAGACCCAGGGCAAAGGCCAGCTTGGGACGGAGACCGAGGCGGACTTGAAACTGGGCGGCCATTTCATCCAGCGCGGATTCACCCAGCAACAAGCCAAGCTCAAGGCCGTCTGGGAGAACCCGCAAATCACCACTATCTGCTCGCAAATGCCGAACACGACCCTTCTCTCGGCGAACATCGCCGCGGCCCTGGACAAAACCAGCCTCACGGCGGCGGACCACGCGGCATTGCGTGAATATGCGGAGGCAACGCAGTCGCAGCATTGCGCGGGCTGCACACGATTTTGCGAAGCCGCGCCCGGCCACCAAGCGCCGGTGGGCGACGTGATGCGGGCGCTCATGTATCATCGCTCGTATGGTGACCACAAACTGGCGCGGAAAGTATTCCGCCAATTGCCGGAAGGAGTCCGGCGCAGCCTGTCCGGCTTCGACTACGCAGCGGCGGAACGGGCGTGTCCGCACGGCCTGCCCATCGCGCAATGGATGCGGGAGGCCGGTGAATTATTCGCGTAATTTTGGACTCGTGTTAATATGAAACCACCGGCACTCGCTCACGGCGAGTGCTGAACCAAACGCAAAAAATCCTATGAAAGAAAACAATGTTACCCGCCGGGACTTTGTCAAAACACTCGGCGTTGTGAGTGTGGGCTCGGTAGTTGGCGCCGGCCAGGCGCTTGCCCAATCCAATGCTCCCGCCGCCACCGCCGCGACCGCGACCGTCAAACCGGTAAAAATCCCGACCCGGAAGTTTGGCCGGACAGGCGTGCCGGTTTCCATGCTCGCTCTTGGCGGCATCTTTGACATCGAGTCCAACCAGTTCGTCTTGAAGCAGGCGTTGGACTGGGGTGTGACCTACTGGGACACGGCCGCCGGTTACAATGGCGGCAAGAGCGAGGGCGGCATCGGAATGTATCTGGAGAAAAACCCGCAGACCAGAAAAGACATTTTTCTGGTGACTAAGTATGACGGCGGCGGTTTGACCCCGGCATTGGACAAATCGCTGGAGCGGCTCAAGACTGATTACATTGACCTGTATTTTTTGCATGGACTCGATAACACCACCAAGTTGAACGACGAAATGAAGGTGTGGGTGGAAAAAGCGAAGGCCGACAAAAAAATCCGGTACTTCGGCTTCAGCACGCACAAAAACATGGAAATTTGCCTGCAGGAAGCCGCAAAGCTCGGCTGGATTGACGGCATCATGCTGAAATACGACTTCACCCTCATGCACACCGACGCAATGAAAGCGGCCATGGATGCCGCCACGAAGGCCGGCATCGGCCTGACCGCGATGAAGACCCAGAACAAAAGCCCGATCGCGGCGGAGACCGAGGCGGACTTGAAGCTGGGCGGCCATTTCATCCAGCGCGGATTCACCCAGCAGCAGGCCAAAATCAAGGCCGTCTGGGAAAATCCGCAGATCGCCTCCATTTGCTCGCAAATGCCCAACCTGACCGTCATCCAGTCGAACATCGCGGCGGCCCTGGACAAAACCAGTCTCACGGCGGCGGACCACGCGGCGCTGCACGAATATGCGGAGGCGACGCGATCGCGACATTGCGCCGGCTGCGCGCAATTTTGTGAAACCGCGCCCGGCCATCAGGCGCCGGTGGGCGACATAATGCGTGCGCTCATGTATCACCGCAGCTACGGCGACCCAGAATTGGCGCGGACGGTGTTCCGCCAGATGCCGGAAACCGCGCGGAGAGGCCTGGCCGGCTTCGATTACGCAGCGGCGGAACGTGCCTGTCCCCACGGCCTGCCCATCGCGCAATGGATGCGGGAAGCGGACGAACTGTTCGCGTAGTCTTGGCAGCGCAACAATTCCTGTTTAACGCAGAGGCCGCAAAGATCGCGGAGAGTCGCAGAGGTTGGAGTTCACGCTTCAGTGTGTGCCCCTGTTTTTTCTGCGTGTCTCCGCTTTTTTTCGGCCTCAGTCAAAAAGGGAGATGTAAACTGATTGTGCCGGCTTGACCGGCGCGTCAGGTTGGCGGATGATGCTTCTGCCGGATGGGGGCGTACTGGTTTCGACCTGGGAAATGCGCCAGAGGCGGCATGCCGAGGATGGTTCGTTGGCCTCGCTAAAAATCGAACCAAACCAAACAGCTAATCAAGAACTAGCTCTCGCGGCCTAAGGCCACGACGTCCGCCACTGGACACCTGCTACGGTGGACGGACGCCACAGCAGGCTGGGTTGAAGGCGGAGTCTGCGCGCCGGCAACCGAGATCTTATCCTGCGGACTAGGCAGTGCGATTCGAGTCCGGACGTCATCGCATAGCAGAAAACTTTATCCGGAATAAGCATGTAGTCGCGGCTGGTTTGTTTGCCAGGGACGCGGGTTCAACTCCCGCCGCCTCCAGTCTTCGCTCGAAGCGCAGCGCAGAGCGAAGACTGCCGCGCCGCAGCAGGAAGTGCGCAGGCGTGCTTCACACAGCAATGATGAACGCGTTTCGAGCTACGACCCGGCAGGCCAGCGCCGGTTTATGGGCCGCACTTATTTGTTTGAATGTTTCAGATGCGGGTACCGCGCCCGGGTCTCCGGCGGCGCGGGTGCGGGCGGACATTTTGCCGTCCAAACCATCGTCTGCGCCGACTGCAAGGAACTCTACGATGCCGTGACGGAATTCAAGGCGACGGCGGCTCCCGCCGCCGATGGCAGCCACAAAACCGCTCCCCACTTCGCCGCGGTGTTTAACCGGCTGCCGCCCCGCGGTGCGCGACCACGGCTGAATTTCAAGCCCGCCAGTCCCGTCTCGCCGTTGCATCGGGTCCGCGCCTGGAACCGGCCGGATAAATGCCCGAAATGCGGAGCATTTATGGAGCAAAACGGCCTCCCGTTCCGCCTGTGGGATTAATTTCAGACCGAGGCAGCCGCCATCGTCAGTCGGCGCTGAATTGATTTGGAAGGAAGTTCTTCAAATCAGGAAGATGGCGCCGACTGACGTCGGCGGCTACGGAACGATAACGCGTAATCGTTCACACTCGACCGAGAACGTCGCGGGCAAATGACCCACCCATTCGCCGTCCAGTTCAAACGCCGTTCGGGGTTCGCCCGCCAGGTCAAATTGAGCCGCCTGGATGAATTGTGCAATGCTCGCCGGCGGCTTTCGGTTTGTGAGCAGATCCGGCACGCAGCGCATCAGCGTCCACCAATTCAGGCGCGGCAGGACGCAGATGTCCAAAAGCCCGTCGCGCAAATCGGCCTGCGGAAAGGCGGCAACCGGCCCGCCGTAAAAACGGCCGTTGCCGACGAGCACAAATTCGCCGGTAACGCTTTGGCCGCCGGTGCGCACGGTGATTTTGGGCTGCCGCTCGCGCAGGGCCTTTAGCCCGGCAATGAGGTAGGCCAGCGGGCCGATTTTTTTCTTATGCTCCCAGTCCACCAGTTCAATCGCCCGAGCGTCCCAACCGGCGCCAGCGAGTTGAATGAAGTAACGCTGCCGGCGTACGCCGTTCTCCGAAAATTCCACGCGCGGCAGGTCAATGCGCGTTTCGCGTCCCCGCTGCAAAATTTCCCAGGCGCGGTTGATGCGGAGTGGAATCCCGAGTTCGCGCGCGAACACGTTTATCGTGCCGAGCGGCAGCACGCCGAGGCGCGCGCGCTCAAAACCATCCGCTGCGTCGCCGAGGCCGTTGAGCGTTTCGTTCGCCGTGCCGTCGCCGCCGGCGGCCACGATCAGATCAAAGCCTTCGCCTACGGCCTCCGCCGCGAGCCGGCGCGCGTCACCGGGCGCGGTAGTGGCCTTTAAAGCGGACTGCCCGCCGATTTCATCCAGAAGACGGCGAAAGTGCCGGGCTTTGTTGCCGCGGGCCGCCGGGTTGAATATCACACAGGTGCGCACGCTCTGAATGATTTGTGGCGACCGGGCGGATAGTCGAGGAGAAAACAAGGCGTTTGCTTGCGTTCGCCCCGCGTTTCTCCGAAACTGGCCCTTATGAACGACGTGACGAATTGGAAGGTCCCCAAGTGGCCATTTTTGATCGGCGACGTGCTGTTGCTCGCGCTCGCATATTTTATCGTCTGGAAATCGCCGCACCCAATTGCCAAATGGGAAATTATCGCCTGTTTTGCCTCCGCCGCGCTCGGCACGGTGGTCGGCGCCCTGCCGTTCATCCTTGATTACCGCGCGATGGGAAAACTCATTGAAGTCAATGCCTTGGGCACGGTCGCCGAAAAAATCCAAAATTTGGAAAAGCTCGCCGCGCAAATTTCTTCCGCAACAAACCAGTGGGCGGGCGTTCAGGAAACGGTTCAGGGCAACTCTGACAAAACGGTCGCCGTCACGAAGGAAATCGCCGACCGGATGGCGGAGGAGATCCGGCTGTTCAGCGAGTTCATGAAAAAAATGAATGACAGCGAGAAGACCACGCTCCGGTTGGAAGTTGAGAAATTGCGGCGCGGTGAACTCGAATGGTTGCAGGTGCTGGTGAACATCCTCGACCATGTCTTCGCGCTGCACACGGCCGCCATGCGCTCCGGCGACGTGAAATTTGCCGCCCCCATCACGACTTTCCAGAATGCCTGCCGCGACACCGCGCGCCGCCTCGGCCTCTTGCCGTTTGCCGCCGAAACCGACAAGCCATTCGACGCTGAACGCCACCAGGTCGCGGGCAGCAAGGAAATGCCGCCGGCCGGCGCGGTCGTCGCCGAAACCGTTGGTTCGGGTTACACATTTCAGGGCCGGCTTTTGCGCCCCGCGCTCGTGCGTCTGCGCGACGGGAATGCGCCGGCGGAAACGCAGCCCCCAAAACCCGCTTCCGCCGCGCCACCCGTGTCCGAAAAAGCCGGGGACGGGTTCTCGCTCGAATCGCCGGAGTGAATTCGCGATTGGGGAGGGGCGGCATGTGGCCGCCCCCATTCAAAGTTCAACCGTTGTTCTCGCCGCCAAAAAGTGCAGCCAGCGCGCGGTGACCGGTCGCGAATAAATTTTTCCCAGCGCCTGCGCGTACAATTTCAGTTGCGGCGTGTAGGCTTTGATCCGGTCCGGCAGTTCATCCTTTCGGATTTCATCCGTCTTGAAATCCACCAGCCAGATTTCCTCCGGCAGCAGCACGGCCAGATCCGCCACGCCCTGCACCACGACAAATTCAGCTTCCAAACCCGGCTCTGATTTCACGCCGGTGATGGCCGCCAGTTCCGCCGGGCTGAAACGCGCGGTGAAGGCCAGTTCGCGCCGGACATTGGCCGCCTGCGCACGGATTTTTCGCCCCGGCTCCGAACGCCAAAACGCCGCGATGTCCTCCAGATTCAGTGCCGCGCGTTCGTCCGCCGACAAAACCTTTTTCCGCTCCAAACGTCCGGCTTCCGCTTCGAGCGCTGAAACGTCGGTCGCGTTTTCCAGCGCGACCTGCTGAAGAAATTTGTGGTGCGCCGTGCCGGTGTCCGCCGCGCTTAATTTCGGATTTCGGATTTCGGATTTCGGATTTTTGGCTGGCGTTCTCGCGGGCCGTTTTGCTGAAAACGGAAGCCTGAAAATCGGTTCTGCCTCGTCATCCAACTCCTCCGCTTGGCGTCGCAAAGCAGTTACCGACGACTTGGCCGGGCGCTGCGTCGCGGCGGCAAATGGATATTCCCACGACAGCATCACCCGCAGCCTTTCCGCCGTCGCGGTGTCAAGCGTCTCTGACGAATCTTGAATTTGAGCCTCGTCACCTCGGCTGCTACCGATTGAATCATCGCGAAGCTCCGCGTCATCCGCGATGCGCCAGCGCAAGTGCGGCAGTTCGCCCGCCAGCGCACTTTGGACTGTGGACTGTGGACTGTGGACTGGCTGGGCCTGATTTTGCGCAAACCACAAGCCCAGCCAGTCCGCGTAACTTTTCGCGGCGACGATGGCTTGCGTCGTGATTGCCGCCGGCAGGGTCCAAAGCGTCTCCCATTTTTTTTCCGTGACGGTGCCGGTCAAAATCAGCGTGTCCTGCGCGCGAGTTGTGGCGACGTACAACAGCCGCAATTCCTCGCCCCATTGCTCGCGGCGCTGATGCTGTTGCGCGAGCCAGTGCGGCAGGCTCGGATACCGCCGGCCCGTGTGCGGCGGTTTGACGCATGGACATAGGCCGAACGCTTCGTCAAAAATAATTTCCCCGCGCAGGTCCTGCGTGTTGAACAGCTTGGCGAGGTCGGCAACGGCCACGATGGGAAATTCCAGCCCTTTGCTCTGGTGGATGCTCATCAACCGGACGGCATTTTCGTCCGCGACCGCCGCGACGTCCGGTTCCACCCCGACCTCGCGTTGTGCCTCGATGAATTTCAAGAACCGGAACAATCCCTGCCGCTGAAACTGGTCGAACTTTTGCACGAGGCTCAGAAAACGTTCGACGTTGGCGCGCCGCTGCGCCCCGCGCGGGCGCGCGAGCAGCCAATCGGCGTAATGCGTCTCGGCCAGCACGGCTTCCAGACATTGCAACAGCGCCGCCTGCCGCGCCAATAGCCGCCAGCGGCGAAAGCGGTCCAGAAAGCCCCTGATTTTTTGATCGGTTTCATTCCGCAATCCGCAATCCGCATTCTGCGTTCGATTAAGCGCCGTCCAAAAATGCACGCCCTTCGCCGCCAGCTGGATTTGCGCCAGTTCGTCGAGGGACAAACCAACGAGCGGCGAACGCAGCACGGCGATGGCCGGCACGTCCTGCAAGGGATTGTCCAGCAGTTGCAGCAGGCTCAACAAATCCAGGATTTCGGCGCTGTTGTAAAATCCGCCGCGTTCGACGACCAGCGGCACGCCCGCGCGCCCAAACTCCTTCGCGTAAATTTCCGCCTTCCCTGACGGCGAACGCAGCAACACCGCCATGTCGCGCCATCCGGCGGCGCGGAAATGTTTATTCTCCGAATCCCAGATTTCGTGTTTTCCGGATTCGAGCTGCTTCAACCGTAGCGCAAGCAACCGGGCTTCCCGTTCCGTCTCCTGCAAATCCGCCAGATCGTCATCACCGGACTCGTCGCCTCCGCCCGCGTCGTCGCGGCCCTTTTTGAAAAGCAATAGCAGTTCCGCCCGCGGCGACGAATCGGCGGCGGCGCTGAGTTCCGCCCGGTCTTTGGGCGCGCCGAATTGCAATCGCGCTTCGGCGTCATAACCCACGCCGCCGACTTCCTCGCGCATGAGCGGCTCAAAGACGGAATTGACCAAGTTTAGCAGTCCCTCGCGACTGCGGAAATTTTCCGCAAGGTGGATGGTCTGGCCGTTTTGGCCGCGCCAGCTTTGGGCGTAGTCGCGAAAAATGTTCGGGTCGGCCAGCCGAAAACGATAGATGCTCTGCTTAACATCGCCGACGAGGAAGCGGTTGCCGTTAGTGGCACAGGCATCTTGCCTGTTCGATGAAACGCCGGAACACACAGGCGAGATGCCTTTGCCACTGCTCAAGGCCTGGATGATTTTGTCCTGCGCGGCGTTGATATCCTGATATTCGTCCACGAAAACGAAGCGGATTTTCGCGCGCCAGCGTTCGGCGACCGATGTGGGCTGGTTCACGGCAAAATCCCAGAGCAGCTTCAAAGCGAACTGCTCCAGATCGTGAAAATCCAGAACGCCGGCATCGCGTTTGCGCGCGGCGAAACGGGCGGCAAAATTTTGGGTCAGCCGCAGCAATGCGCTCATGTGGCCGCGCACCCAGCTCCAGTCTTCCGCTAGCGGATCGCGGCCATCTTTCACCGGTGCCAGCGAATGCAAAAACGCCGCCGCTTCAAAAAATTTCTCCAGCGGTTTCCGAAGAGCGGTCTTGCGCTTGGCCGGCCAGTTGCCATCGGCGGAAATGATTTGCTCCAGAATTTCAGCGGCGGTTTTACGGGAAAAGTTTTGCGGCAATTGCTGGAGAATGCCCGCCAATTCGGCGGCCTTTTCGTTTGCTGACGGAGCGCCGGCCTCCGGCACGGCTTGTTCCAAGCGGGATGAATTTCGCGCCGTACCGGAGACCGGCGCTCCGAGAGCTTCCAGCACCGGCAGCCAATCATCGCGCCAATTGCGAATGCCGTCGAGCAGCCAAACGCGCCATTCGTCCGGCGCGGGTGACGCGAAGTGTTTGATTTGCCACGCGAGCCAGCCGTCAGCATCAGGGCGGGTTTGCGCGTAATTGTGCAAACGCAAAACCAAGTGGCGGATGGCCTGGTCGCGGCCACCGCCGTAAATTTGAATCAGGCTCTGGACCGCTTCGGCCAGTTCGTCTTGCCCGGCGTAGTGTTCCTGCAATTCTTCATCGAGGGTTTCGTCGGCCAGCAGGCGCGCCTCGCCTTCGTCGAGCACGGCCAGTTGCGGGTCCAGGCCGAGTTCGTGGAAATGTTCGCGCACGAGCTTGAGGCAAAAACCGTGGAGCGTGCCGATGTGCGCGGTGTCGAACAGCGCGATTTGTTCCGTCCAGCGCGGTTCGTCCGGCGCGGCGCGAAGTTTTTCCTCAAGCTGTTCGCGCAGCCGCCGGCGCATTTCGGCGGCGGCGGCCTCGGTGAAGGTGACCACGAGAATTTCCTCGAGCGAAGCGGGCGGCCGCTCCTCGCACAGGCAATGCAGACAACGGGCGATTAGCGTGTGCGTTTTGCCGGTGCCGGCGCCGGCCATGACCAGCACGTTGCCGCGCGCGGCGACCGCCTGCAGTTGGGACGGCGTGAGCGAATCGGTTTGGGAGCGCGCGGATTCCATCTGGCGAAACTTTAGCCACAGATGAACACGGCGTAAAGCCGCGTGGCGGCCACGCCGCCATGCGCGGAACGCGGATGAAACACAGAGTTGTCGCGCGCGGGAATTTTGTTCCCTCCCCCGTTTCACGGCGGAGAGGGAGACAAAAGGCGCGGCATATTTGTAGAAATCCGCAGCAAAATAAATTCAAGCTCCAGCGGAGCGACATTTTTGCGCTTCCTCGACGATTTCGTTGGAATAAGTGTTTACGTCCGCCCTCACCTTTAATCCTCTCCCCCAGGAGAGGAAATAGCTTTCGCTGGTTTTTTGGTTTTGCGGATGAGCGTCCGGCCAATCCCGTCGTAAAAAATTTTAAAGGAGCGGCGAACAATTCTCCCTCTCCCGGGGGAGAGGGCCGGGGCGAGGGCGGATGTCATCTCGCGGCGAAGTGAAACACGAAGACGGGAGCGAAGGCGAAAAGAACACGAATGAGAGGTTGAAAGGGAAATCAAGACTTGCAGCCTATCCTTATATTAGGCGCCATTGTTTCCTGGCAGCAAGGGACAGGCAAAAAACACGCCAATGAACTCGATGGCTTCAGCGACACGTTGAATTGCACCACGGATGTAATGTGCGTTTTCCAGCGAGAGTAGTGCCAGGCAGATGAGCACCAGTGCCCCGGCAACTAAAAAGGCAACCGCTTGGATTGTCGCGTTCCGTCTTGCCAGGCAGCGAGAGACGAGCAGAAACCCGATTCCTGTGCCCTCGTAATCAATGAACCCGAAGACGTTATGCACCTGCGTTCGCCAGCTACCAAACAACGGCGCTCCTGGATCGCAAGGGAAGAATGCAGAAATCACGTAGCCGGCGCCCAAGCATGACATAGCAAGCAGCATGAGCGAAGCATGTTTGTCCGATGCCTCGCGGTGAACAAGCCATAAAGACAGCCAAACCAATAGACCCGCTGGAAGGAAGAACCCAAAGGCCACCTGGCGAGCGTGTGAGTCGCCCGTTTCCCCAAGCTCGCTGATGGTGTTCGTGATATGGCTGTAGTCGGGCCGTTGCGACGCAAAGTAGAGCGTGTCGAACAGCACCATAAGGGCTGCCGCTACCATGAGTGCTGATGAAAGAGAACAAAGGCGGGTGCTCATGACGCCTAACTAACAATGGATGGCCAGTTTTTGCAACCCATCCCGTTTCGGATTTTGACCTTGCGCCGGGCAAAAGGGTTTGTCCAGAAAAAGTTGGCGTGATTTTTCGTGTGTTTCATTTGGTTCGCGGTTAAACCATTTTGCATGAGCGAATCCATGCGGCTTAAAGATCAGCCCGCCAGTGAACGTCCGCGCGAACGGCTCGCGGCCAAGGGCGCAAACGCCTTGAGCAAGGCCGAGTTGATAGCCATCCTGCTGCGGACGGGATTGAAAGGTACCAATGTGGTCGAGGTCGGACGGCAGTTGTTGAAAAAATACGACGGCTCGCTGCGGACGCTGGCGACGCTGACCGTGGATGACCTGCGAAAAATCAAGGGCATCGGGCGCGACAAGGCGGTGACGCTGATGGCGGCGTTTGAACTGGCCAAGCGCATGGCGGAAGAATTGCAGGACGAATCGCCCGTGCTGGACAATCCGGCAAACGTCGTCGCCCTGCTGCGCGCAAAAAACCTGGTGAAGAACGTGGAAACCCTCCAGGTACTGTTGCTGAACACGCGCCGCCGGTTCATCCGCGTGGACGAAGTCATTGACGGCACGATTGACACGCTGCTGGTGCATCCGCGCGAGGTATTCCGGAAGGCGATTGCCGCGAACGCCGCCGCCGTGGTGCTCGCGCACAACCATCCGAGCGGCGACCCGACGCCGAGCGAGGCCGACATCAAGGTAACGCGCGATTTGATCCGCGCCGGACAGCTTTTGAAGATTGAAGTGCTCGACCACGTCATCATCGGTCGCCCGTCGGCGGAACGGCCGAAGGATTATTCGTCGCTGCGCGAACTGGGGTATTTTGCCGGGTGATGAATAATGCCGAGTTCAAGGGGGTGATTCGTTAAAAACCAAACAAATCGCCCCTTTTTTGTCTTCCCCGCTCGGCATTATCCGGGTGTC
>Ga0181538_10001443_pt1 | contig 26735 bp, 17 predicted proteins | sample PEATcosm2014_Bin_40_FD_119773 | JGI IMG/M metagenome (GOLD analysis project Ga0181538, IMG submission 119773) | Peatland microbial communities from MTU Mesocosm Facility, Houghton, MI, USA - PEATcosm2014_Bin23_30_metaG | ecosystem: Environmental > Terrestrial > Soil > Wetlands > Peat | place... | reverse complement strand
CTGGAAACCGGCATCACCGTCCAGGCCCCGCTCTTCATCAAGACCGGCGAGAAAATCAAGGTGGACACCCGGACCGGGAAGTACATGGAGAGAGCGTGATAATCGCGATGTGAACAACAGCGTCACGGAATTAACCGATCAGTTGATCGCCTCTTATGCGCGCGTCGGCGGGATCAACCATGTGGACGGCAAGAACCTGCCGTCCAAAACCGCCATTGCCGCCATCACCCGCGATTTGCTGCGCCTGTTGTTCCCCGGCTTCTTCGACGAGACCTCCATCCATTCTTCCGAGTTGAAAGTCCTGACGGCCACCTTGATGGATTCGGTCGCGGCAAGATTGGAGGAGGAAATTTGCAAGAGCCTGGAATACGCCGCGGCGGAAGACGCCGGCCCGGACGGCCCGCGCCAGGCGGCCCGCGCGCTGACACTGGGCTTTTTGAGCAAGCTGCCGCAAATCCGCGATTTGCTGCACACCGACACCGAGGCGGCCTACCAGGGCGATCCGGCCGCCTTGAGCACGGAAGAAGTCATTGTCGCTTATCCGTTCACCGAGGCCATCGCCGTGCAGCGCCTGGCCCACGAACTGTACCGGGAAAAAGTTCCGCTCATCCCGCGCATCATGACCGAATGGGCGCACAGCCGGACGGGGATGGATTTGCACCCCGGCGCGCGCATCGGGTCCCATTTTTTTATTGACCACGGCACCGGGACGGTGATCGGGGAAACGGCCGAGATTGGCCGGCATGTGAAGATGTATCAAGGGGTGGGCCTGGTGGCGCGCTCGCTGGCGGGCGGCCAGTTGCTGCGCGGCCGGAAACGGCATCCCACCGTGGAGGATCACGTCACCATTTATGCCAACGCCACCATTGTGGGCGGCGAGACGGTCATCGGGGAAGGCAGCACCATCGGCGCGAGTGTTTTCCTGACGCACAGCGTTCCCCCTCATTCGCTGGTCACTTTCGATAAAAACGATGTCAATGTCGCCCAAAAAAACAGGCCCGGCACGGCCCTGGATTATCAGATTTGACCGGAACCTTGCCGGTCACTTTTTTGGAGTGGCGGTTTCCCGTTCTTGCTCCTAATCTTAATCTTAATCTCCGTCGTGCAATTGGACTGAGATTAAGATTAGGATTAAGATTAAGATTAGGATTAAGACCAAGACCCGAAAAAGTGCAATGCGCCCGGCGGGGAACGGGGTGCGCGAATGTCGTAACCTTTCCCGCGCCTGTGGCTCTGTACAGATGAAGTGTTGACGATGGACACCATGCGAAAATGCGCGATTTGCGGCAAGCCGCTGCGAACGGCTGTGGCGGGGACGGTCTGCCTGGAGTGCCAGCGCAGGCCGGGCGGCATCGCAGCGGCCCGGGCGACACCCGGCGCGGCGCCGTTTTCGCCGCCGCCGACGGAGGAGATCGCCGAGTATTTTCCGCAACTGGAGGTCTATGAGCTTCTGGGCATCGGCGGGATGGGCATGGTGTACAAGGCGCGGCAATTGAACCTGGACCGCCTGGTGGCGCTGAAAATCCTGTCGCCGGAACTGAGTTCCCAGCCGGCCTTTGCCGAACGGTTCTCCCGCGAGGCCAAGGCGCTGGCCCGCCTGCACCATTCCAACATCGTCTCCCTTTATGATTTTGGCCGGGCCGGCCCCTACTATTACTTTCTGATGGAGTACGTGGACGGGGTGGACCTGCACACCTTGATCCAGCAAAAGGAACTCAAGCCGCCGGAAGCCCTGCGCATCGTGGTGGAGATTTGCCACGCGCTGGAGTTTGCCCATGACGAGGGGATCATCCACCGCGACATCAAGCCGGGCAACATTCTGCTGGACAAAAAGGGGCGCGTGAAGATGGCGGACTTCGGCCTGGCCAAGCTGGCCGGGACCGACGGCCAGCGGCTCCCCGCCATCACGCTGGCCACCGGCATGATGGGCACGCCGCAATACATGGCCCCCGAACAAATCGAGAAGCCGTCGGAGGTGGACCAGCGGGCCGACCTCTATTCGGTGGGCGTCATCTTGTATGAAATGCTGACCGGCGAGCTGCCCCTGGGCAAGTTCCCGCTTCCATCGGAAAAAGCCCACACGGACGCGCGCCTGGACCAGGTGGTGATGCGCGCCCTGGAAAAGGAGCCGGGCCGCCGCTACCAGCACGCCAGCGAGATTCTCACCCAGGTCGAGGCCTTTTCCGCCCCCGCCACCGCCGCCGTCCGCACCCGGAAGCTGGCCGTTGTTTATCAAATTGGCATGGTGTGCGCGCTGGCCGTGGTCGCCGTGCTGGGTTACGAGCTTTACGACCGCGTCTACAGCGTTTCCAACGCGCCCGTCGTTTCCACCAATGAGAATAACACCGTTCCTCCAGGCAATCCGGCCCGGCCTGTCCGCACCTTCGTCCCGGATTATTTCACCAACACCCCGGATGGCCCGAGCATCGCGCGGCGCGTGGTGTCGCAATTGAACCTGGAGCCGGACCAAGTCCAGGTGGCCAATGCCATCATTCACGCCAACAGCCGGGAGTTTTCCCAGATTCAATCCAATTATGTCGCCCATACCAAGGACGCGGCCGGCCATGTGCATCTCACGGAAAAGCCCCTCTCGGAGCAGGACCTGGCGCAGGTCCGGTCCTTGCGCGATCAACTGTGGAAGGAACTGGCCGGCATTTTAAGACCGGAACAACTGGAAAAGGCCCGGAGGCTGCCCTCGGACCCCTTTGACACGCGTCTGTTTCCCATCAACACCAACCAAACGACGAGCCTGGAACTGTGGAGAGACAGCCGCGGCGAGTACCATTACGTGCAAGATTTGGAATCCGCCCGCAGCGGAGAAACCAACCTCACCAGCGTCTCGACCAATATCAACATCATCCCTCGCGCCTACCAGCGCTACTTGAATGATGATTAGCGCCAGATTGAAGACAGCCGCCGCCTTGCTCGCCGTCGTCCCGTTGCTGGCCGCGCAGAGCGACACCAACGCGCCCGGCCCTTTCCCCGTCAAAATCCAGGTGGACGCCGGCAAGACTACAGGCGAAATCCATCCCATCTGGCGCTTCTTCGGCGCCGACGAGCCGAATTACGCCTACATGAAAGACGGCCGGAAACTCATCGGCGAACTGGGCCAATTGCGCCCCGCCGGCTCGGTCTTTTTCCGCACCCATAATCTGCTCAACTCCGGCGACGGCACCCCCGCCCTCAAATGGGGTTCCACCGGGGCCTACCACGAAGACGCCGCCGGCCGGCCGGCGTATGACTGGACGATTCTGGACCGTATCTTTGACACTTACCTGGAAGCCGGCCTGCGCCCTTACGCGGAAATCGGTTTCATGCCACGGGAGATGTCCACCCATCCCGATCCATATCAGCACCATTTCGGCGAATCCAACGCCGGCTCCCTCTTCACCGGCTGGAGCTACCCGCCCAAGAATTACACCAACTGGGGCGAACTGGTCTATCAATGGGCCAAACATTGTGTTGACAAATATGGCGCCGGCGAGGTCCGCCAGTGGTACTGGGAAACCTGGAACGAAGCCAACATCGGCTACTGGCACGGACGGCCCGACGAATTTTACAAACTCCACGACTTCGCCGTCCAGGCCGTGCGCCGCGCCCTGCCCGACGCCAAAGTGGGCGGGCCGGACACCGCCGGATCGGGCCAGCCGTTGCGCAATTTTCTCGAACATTGCGTGCGCGGCGCCAACGAAGCCACGGGCGGAGTGGGAACGCCCATTGATTTTATTTCCTTCCACGCCAAAGGCTCGCCGTCGTTCACCGCCGGCCATGTGCGGATGGGCATCGCCAACCAACTCAATGCGATGAACAGCGCTTTTCGCATCATCGCCGCCTTTCCGGAATTGAAGGCCAAGCCCATCGTCATCGGCGAATCGGACCCCGACGGCTGCGCGGCGTGCCTGGGCGGGGCTTACGGCTATCGCAACGGCCTTCAGTTCGCCAGCTACACCGCCGCCTGCTACGCCCGCGAATCCGACCTGGCCGACCGATACGGCGTCAACCTGGAAGGCTCCTTGACCTGGGCTTTTGAATTCGAGGACCAGCCGCTCTTCAGGGGCTTCCGCGTCCTGGCCAGCGGCGGCATTGATTTGCCCGTCCTCAACGTCTTTCGCATGTTCAACCGCCTCGGCGGCCGGCGCCTCGCTGTCCAAAGCGACGGAGCGGCGGCTTTGGATGACATCCTGCGCGGCGGAATCCGGGCCAGGCCCGACGTGGCGTCGCTGGCCAGCCTCGACGGCAAAACGCTGTGCGTCATGGTCTGGCACTACCACGATGACGATGTGCCCGGCCCCGACGCCGCCGTCGCGCTCGAAGTCAACAATTTTCCCGCCGCCGCCGGGCCGGTGCGGATGCGGCATTTCAGAATTGACCAGGAACACAGCGACGCCTACGCGCTCTGGCAACAGATGGGCCGCCCGGAGAAACCCGCCCCGGACCAATATGCGCGGCTGGAAGCGGCCGGGAAACTCGCCTCATTGGGCGCGCCGGAGACGATAACGCCGCAGGACGGCAAGGCGTCCGTGCGTTTTGCCCTCCCGCGCCAGGCCGTTTCGCTATTGGTGTTCGAATGGTGAGGGGGCCTGTTTTTGGGGGAGTGCCTTATAGGAATTATAGGAGGAATAGGAGATATAGGAAGTATGTTGACTATATGTCCTATACTTCCCATTCTTCCCATACTTCCCATCTTTCCCATCTTTCCCATAGTATGCTATTTTACCGCCGCCCCCTGTCCCGAGGTCAGGCTCAAAAACACCTGTTCGAGCGTCCCCCCTCCCCCGGCGCTGGCCTGGCGGCGCAGGTCGCCGGGAGCGCCCACGGCCACCAATCGCCCCTGATGCATGATGCCCACCGTGTCGGCCATTTCCTCGGCGACGCTGAGTTGGTGGGTGGACATCAGAACGGTGCAGCCGCGCCGGGTGCGCTCTTTGAGAACGTCCTTGACGACGCGGCTGTGTTGCGGGTCCAGGCCCACCATCGGTTCGTCAATCACAAACACTTCCGGGTCGTGCAGCAGCGCGGCGGCGATGGCCACCCGCTGCCGGGTCCCGTGCGACAGGCCGTCAATGGGTTTGCGCGCGAATTCCTCCAGGTTGAAGCGCGGAATCAATTCGCGGGCCGCCTCCTCCAGGCGCTCCGCGCTCATTTGAAAAATCTGGCCGGTGAACCGGAAGAATTCCCACGGAGTCAATTTGTCATAGAGAAACGGGAAGTCCGGCACGTAGGCCATGCGGCGGCGGGCTTCGAGCGGCTCGCCCTGGATGTCGAAGCCGGCGACGCGCGCGGAGCCGGAAGTGGGCTTGAGAAGCCCGGCCAGGACGCGCAGCAGGGTGGTCTTGCCGGCGGCGTTGGGGCCGAGGATGGCGAAAAACTGGCCCCGCCCGACTTGGAGCGTCAGGTCGGAGACGGCCACCAGGCCGCCAAATTTCTTGGTGAGATGAAGCAGTTCGATCATCCGTGGAGGGCGGGCCGGAGCGCCTGGTTGCGCAGCGAAATGTCGCGGGGAAGGTCCACGCGCAAAATTTCGCCCGCCCGGCTGACGAAAATCTCCACGCGCTGCCCCAGGAGGAAGGCGTCGAGCCGGTAAGCCCGCGCACTGACGCCGCCCAGCCGGATATGATCCTCGTGGGCTTCCCACTCGATGCCCTGGCCAGCCACGCCGGGCAGGCTTTGGTCCATGCCGAGCACGCCGAGGGCGAAGACGCCGCCCATTTCTCCGAAAAGGGTCTGGGGATCGCGCAGTTGGGCGAACGTCCAGGTCTTGTCCCAAACCGTCTGGCCTTCGCTGACTTTGAGGGTGATCTTTTCGGACTTGGCGACGGCGTGGACCTCCCAGACCCTGGGCCGCATGGTGGCGCGGAAATGGAAGTCCTGCCAGACTTTGTTGGTGTCCAAGGCGAAGGCGATTTGGAAACGGACATCGTTGCTGCCTTTGTAGAGGAGCGCGCCCTCGAAACTCAAGGTGTAACCGGTGAGTTTTTGCTCCACGTTGCCGGGCTGGTATTCGTCCGCGAGGATTTTGCTGCTGATGAGCGGCGAATCTGCCATGCCCGCCGCCCAACGGCCCACGCCGGTTTTGACATCGTGATCATAGATGTCGAGCGGGGAATCGTCCGGCGCGGTGAGGATTTTATCCCAGACGGCTTCGGCGGGGAGGGCGCTGCCAAAGACGCCGTGGCCGCCCGTCTGCGAGCGCCAGAGCAAATAGTTCATGGACAGCCAGAAGACGGTGACACCCAGGAAGAAGAGGCGCGAGCGCATCAGGGCAAATTCAAACTCTGGCCGATGCGCAGGCGGGTGGGGCTGACGTTGGGATTGACGGCCAGCACGGCGCTGGCCTTGAGGCCGTAACGGGTGGCGATGGAGTATATGCTGTCCTTGGCCTGCACAACGTAGGTGCGGGGATGCGAGGCGTCGGTGGCGGCGGGCGGGACGCGGGCCGTCACAGCGCCGGCGCCCGTTGCGGCAGCGGGCGTGAGAACGGGAGCAGCATTGGTTGTTGGCGCAGGAACGGGACCGGCGGCCAATGTGCCGGGGGCTTGGGCGGGCGCGGGCGAAGGCGCGGGCGCGGGCGCGGGGAGCGTCGGAAGGCTGCCGGCGCCGGGGTGAGTTCTGGCTTCGTCCAATTGCCGTTTCAGCAGGCGGTTCTCCTCGGTCAGGGCATAGACTTGACTCTGGAGACTCTGGCTGTTGGGCAGGGGGAATTCTGTTTCGGCCAGCTTCAGTTTGCAGCCGCGGATGCGTTCGCGCACCAGGGGCGCGCGGATGGAATTGGAGTCCAGGAGGAGCAGGCGTTCGTAGTGGTAGATGGCCGCGGCATAATCATTGATCTGGGCGTCACAAAGGCAGCCCATTTCATAATGGGCCGCCGCGGAACGCGGGTTGGTTTCCAGCGCCTTTTCAAACTCCTCCGCCGCCGCTTTGAATTCCTGGCTCTTGACCAAATCCCGGCCCCGTTGGAAGTGCGGGTCCCGTTCCTCGTCCTGATGATTGTCGTTTCCCGGGAAACAGCCGCACACACCGGCTGCCGCCAATATGAAAACGGCGCAAAACAAAATAGGCCGCAAACATTTCATGCCACAGAGAATAACCGATGCCCCGCCAAACGTCAAAGCACTTTGATTGATAATGTGCAAATCACGGGACAATTTGCCTGTTGACACTCTCCCGCCCCTTGCGCAGGATTCGCCCGCAATGAGTGCGGGCAAGAACCAATTCACCCTCACCCGCGCCGCGTCTGAATCGCCGGCGCGGCTTAAACCGCCTATTTCATACCCTGCGCGAAATGCCTGCAATCTGGAGCGCCGACTTGCAGTCGGCTTTGGGCAAGCAATGACACTGAAAGCCGATTCAAAATCGGCGCTCCGAACTTCAGAGTATGAAATATCCGGGTTAAGGGAAATCCCATCAAATAACCACTAAAGGAGAACCATAAGATGAAACGCGCATTTTCAGCAATCCTGTTGGCGGGCCTCGGCCTGCTCGTCTGTTCCACCCTCCAAGCAGCGGCCGGCGCGCGCGGCGCGCGAGGCGCGCGAGGCGCGTCCGGCACCGTGCCCGGGCCGGCCGCGGCTCCGGCGCCCCCGGCCGCGACGGCCGCCACGCCCCCGCGAGCGGTGCTGCCATCCCCGTCCGGCTATGTCACCATACACAATGATTTCTTCTGGGTGGATCAGAATGGAAATCGCATTGCCACGCGCAGCGGCTGTATGTGCCAGTTCGGAGACCAGTTCTGGTGGTACGGCGGCGGCGCCCCGGGCTACGATCAGACCGCTTATGAATCCACCGATCTGGTCCATTGGACCTACAAAGGCGTGGCGCTCCGCACGGAGGCGGACGCCAACCGCATGGATGTGCTCTACAACGACACGACCAAGCAATACGTCATGTTCCTGAAGTACGAGGGAAACGCCGCTTTTCTTGGAATCGCCACCGCCTCCAAACCCGAAGGCCCCTTCACCTTCAAGAGCCAGACCCTGGTGGACGGCGCCAAAATCGGCGACACGTCCATGTTCAAGGATGACGACGGGAAAGCGTATCTGTGCTACGTGTGGGACAACGCCGGGCCGAACCGCCAACACGGCATCTACCGGATGTCCCCCGACTATCTGACTCTCGACAAGCGCATGTATCTATTTGACATCCGCAGCCGCGAAGCCCCGCACATTTTCAAACGCAACGGCCTCTACTATTACGGCACTTCCCGCACCGCCATGATTACCTCCACAGCCACCACTTATTACACCGCCACCAATCTCGCCGGCCCCTGGTCGCCCCCGCGGGTGTTGTCCACACCCGGCTCGGATAATTCCTGGGATACGCAGTGCGATTTCGTGTTCCCCATCCACGGCACGCAGGGGACGACTTACGTGTATGACGGCGACCGCTGGATCCATACCGAGGCCCGCCAGGGCGACTACCCCTGGCTGCCTTTGGAATTCAACGGCGATGTGCCGGTCATGAATTATTACCAGGATTGGGACATCAACCTGGCCACCGGCGCCTGGCGGAAATTCGATCCCGCCCGCAACCTCGCCCTGAACAAGGCCGCCACCGCCTCCTCCGCCCTTCCCGCGCATGACGCCACGAATGTCACCGTTGCCACGACCTGGCAGAATTACATCAATTACCGCTGGGAAAGCGCCGCCGGCGACCCGCAGTGGATCATGGTGGACCTGGGCGCGCCCACGGACATCAACCGCGTCATCCTCAAGTGGCACACCGATTTCGCCAGGGCCTTCAAAATCCAGCTCTCCACTGACGCCGCCGCCTGGACCGACGTCTTCAGCACCACCCACGGCGCCGCGTATTCCGTGACCGACGAGACCTTTCCGACAACCTCCGCCCGGTATGTGCGCATGTACGCCACGCAGCGAGGCACGGAAAACGGGTGTTCCCTGTTCGCTTTTATGGTGCTGAAAGATTAACTGTCAACGCCGGCCGAGGGGTCACTTTCCTCCGTTTGTGCCGGGGGAAACCGGGGACTGGCCGGAGATAGAGTTCGACTGGACGACGATTTGGACCAGATTGGACCCGATGACCACCTGGAAAGAATTGGATTGCCCGGCAGGGGCGGCAGTGCTCGCGGCGGCGTTGGTCGAGCCGGAGCTTGAGGAGCCGCCCAAGTTAATCCTGAATTGAATCAAATTGGTGGGGAGTCCAGTCAGTTCTTTCAGCGCCGTCAGAGGAAAGCTGCTGGCCGCAAGATACTCGCTCGGTTTGTTCAACGTGGCGGAATAGGGAATGCCCTGTTGAAGAAGGAAGGAGGCGGACTGGCGGACTCCGAATGCCCGGTCCACGCCCAGAAACAGGCGGGAGCCTTTGTTGGGCAGCCACACCACTGTTTCTTGGTGGAGCGAAGTCTTTGGATCGTCCCAGCTAATGTGGTATGGTTCAAGAGCGCGGTAGAAAATGCCGTTTGAAAGCGAATCACAACTGCTGTCTGGCTGCCTCTCGTCTCTCCAAAAATCCTCCAGCGAGACTGTGGCCTTTGAATTGCCCAAGGGAAAACTCTGAGCCGTTTCCTTGGCGAATGGGTCCACCATATAAATGTTGGTGACATAATATAAGAATTTATATTCTTCCGGAGCATTGGTGGAGGCAATGCGCACGGCACCCGGAAAGGCAGCATTAAGAGCTTCGACAACCGCTGCCATAAGATTACTAAGGATGCCCAGGGTTTGATCCGTATTGGTCAGGGCCACGCTTTGAAGAAGCCCGTTGGTGACTTTGAGTTGTATATAGTCATCCGCCGCCGCGCTTGGGGTCATCTGGAGAACGTATCCGGCTGTCCGGTCGGCGGCCAAAATCACATCGGGAGAAACAGACAGGACATTGGTTTCAAGCTTCTTCGTCGTTAGATTGGAAACGGCCTCCATTCTCACCGTGAATTTCAGCCATCCCATCGGGAGGAAATAAGCCAGGCCGGAATTGGCCGTCTTTGGATTCAACCGGGTGGACCGGATGACGCTGGATTCGCAGCCAACCAGAACGATAATCAGGCCCGCCAAAGCGAACCTGAACGGACGCGGGATTTTGGATAATAGTTTCATAACATTCCGAAAGACAATCAGCCGAACAAACACGCTGCCGCCCGCCGGCATCCGGCAAGCCCAAACTCGTTGGGCTGCATCCGCCTTCTGCCGGACGCCCCGGAAGAATCCCCCGCAACACAAGCCGTGGAATTCCTTCGACCACAGCCACTATCACGCGTATTTTCGTCCGTCAACAGAGAAATTCACTATGCTCCCTGGGCTGGACGAGATAAAAGTGGGGGCTGGCAGGCCTCGGGCGGCTTCGGCGGGCTTTGCCCCGAAGGGACATTCTGACAATAGCCCGGCGTTTCAACGCCGGGGGACGGATTTGGATTCCACAAGTCCCGAAGGGACGGCTGAATATCACCGTTGAATCAGCCGTCCCTTCGGGACTTGAGGTGTGCTGCGAGAGACCCGGCGTTGAAACGCCGGGCTATTCTCATCGTGTCCCTTCGGGACAGCCGGACCGAGCGACTATCGAGGTCTCTTGACATTGCAGCAGCCAGGCTACAATTAGTGATCAAGAAAACGCCTCAAATCCTCAAAACCCACTTTTATCTCCTCCCCCTGCTCCCTGCCGGGGCTTGACAAAAATTAGAATCTATGATTGAATAGTCAGCGTGAGAAACGAAGGCAGAGTCAAGGGGCGCGGACGGGGGGAGGCGTCAAGCCGCATTGCGGATCGCCGGCCATCCGCAGGGCCGGCGAAGGGGTGCGAATTTCCGCCTCCGCTGGAGCTTCCACGAAACCTCGTAGCGGAGTGTCCCTGGAATAACTATACAAAAAAGTGGCAGCGGCGTCTCGCCGCTGTTTGCCCGCTCCAGCCGCCAGCCACAGCGGCGGGACAGGAGACCGAACACCCATGAAAGCCTTTTGCCGTTCCGCCGGCTGGATTTTGAGCGCGGGGATCGTTTTTGCCGGCGCAAGCGCGCTGGCGCAAACGAACCGGCCGATCTACACCGACAACCTGGTGAACGGCTTTTCCGCCGGCAACAACTCCGGCTTGACCTACAACATTGCCAACACGAACACCGCCGACGTTACCAACGCCGTTCACTCCGGCTCCTACTCCATCAGCGCCACCATTACCGCTTCGGGCGGATACCTTTCCTTTTCGCACGGCGGCTTCAACTCGGCCCCGTACGGCAGCGTTCAGTTCTGGATCAACGGCGGCACCAACGGCGGCCAGAACTTGAAGGTCTATGGCCTCCTGAACGGCGGCACCCAGACCGCTTATGTCCTGCAACCATTGCCGACGAATGACTGGACGAATGTCATCGTGACCCTCGCCGCCCTGGGCTGTTCCAACAAAAACAATTTCAGCGGCTTTCGGATTCAGGATAATTCCGGGGGCGCGCAGCCGGTTTTTTATGTGGATGATGTTTATATCGGCGCGTTGCCCGCCCCGGCGGCGGTGCATTTGAGCATTTCGGCCGGCCAAACCAACCGGATGACCGATGCCCGGTGGTTTGGCGTCAACACGGAGACCTGGGACAGCTACCTGGGCAATTCCGCCACGCTTCCCGCCCTGACCAACGCCGGGATTATGAACTTGCGCTGGCCGGGCGGCTCCGGCGCGGACACGCACAATTGGGCAACCGACATTAGCGAGGAACAGACTTTCAATCACATCGCCACCAATCTCGCCCCGGGATCCCAGGCTTTCATCACCGTCAATTACGGCAGCGGCGACAGCAATATGGCGGCGGGCTATGTTCTGTTTGACAACATCACCAACCATTGCGGCTATAAGTACTGGGAGGTTGGCAATGAGTGTTACGGCGGCTGGGAGGAAGACACCAACATCCCCCCGCAAAATTCCCACACTTATGCCGTGAAGGCGGCGACCTACATCACGGCAATGAAAGCTGCCGACCCGACGATCAAAGTCGGCGTGGTGGCCTCTCCCGGCGACTACACTTACGTTAACGGCAACACCAATGGCGCCACCAACCTCGTCACTGGCGCCGTCGTTTATGGCTGGACGCCGGTGGTGCTGGCAACGTTGAGGCTCGCCGGCGTGCAGCCGGATTTCCTGATCCATCACGTCTATCCGCAGTACACAGCGGAACCGCTTCCGGCTTCGCCGCCGCCGCCGGCCCAGGCGGACAGCGACATGTTCCTGCTGCAATCCACCAGCAACTGGGCGGGCGACGCGGCGACCTTGCGGCAGGAGATCGAACAGTACTTCGGACCGGCGGGCACGAACATCGAAATCTGCTGCACGGAGAATAACAGCGATTCCAGCAACGGCGGCAAACAACTGAGCAGCCTGGTCAACGGCCTCTATGAGGCGGACACCCTGGCGCAATTGATGCAAACGGAAATCAACTCGTATATATGGTGGGACCTTCGCAACGGCATGGGCAACAACGGCGATGTGGACCCCTCCTTGTACGGCTGGCTCCAGGAGGGGGACGAAGGACTGATTACGGGCGCGAACAGTTGCCACCCCGTCTATTATGCCATGCGGATGCTGCAATACTTTGCGCGGCCGGGCACTGCCATCCTCAAGGCATCCAGCGATTACCTGTTGGTTTCCGCTTATGCCTCCCGGCAGACCAACGGCGCGCTCTCCGTGCTGGTCATCAATAAAGATCCCGCCGCCAATTTCAACGGGCAGCTCAACTTCACCGGCTTTTCGCCGGCCACAAACGCCGTGAGCCGCACTTACGGGGAGTTCCAGGACAATGCCACCTCCAGCAACCTGAGTGCCGCTTTGCAAGACATCGCCGTGACCAATATGACTACAGCCAGCAACCTGATGAGCTACTCGTTCCCGCCTTACTCGCTGACCGTGTTGACCTTCTACCCTTCGGGACTGATCATCACCAACCTCTACACCCTCTCGGCGCAGATGCCGATTGGAGATGACTGGAACACCGCCAATGAGTGGAGCGACGGCAATCCGGCCTCCAATTCCGCGGCCCTTCCAGGCTACAATCTGTATGAGGTGCTGGCGAACGCGCGGCTGCGCAGCCCCGCGACCGGGCCGGCCGCATTCCCCGGCGACGAGTTGAGGATTGAGGGGGACGGCAACTACGTGGATGGAGGAAGCGCCACCATTGGGGAAATCCGGTTCAAGTCCAGCCCGACGACCCTTCCCAAACTGGTCCTGAACGGCGGACAGGTTGACCAGTCCATGGGCGGCGGCGCCGGCATCCAATGCGTGATCAATGGAGAAATGGACATCCTTGCCAACGCGCCGTTCTATGTGGACTCGGCCAACGACGCCGGCTACACGATCAACGCCTGGCTGACCGGTGCCGGACAAGTTTCACTTTACGATCTTGGCTGGGAGATCGGCAACGGGAACACCATGAACATTGCCGGAGTCAGCAATACTTTCACCGGAACGTGGAACGTGGTTGAGGGGACACTTCTCGGCACCGGGACCAACGCATTGGGAACCAACGCTATCACCGTCGGCGCAACCGGCGCGCTCGAAACGGCCTACAATATCAACAATTCCCACGGCAGCCTGACCCTCAACGGCAGGATGCTGCTCCACCAGGACGACACTTTTCAAACCGTCAGCATCGGGGGAGTGGCCGTGTATGCGGGAACCTATTCCTTTGCCTACCTCTCGGCCCGCTATCCCGCCTTCTTCCCGGCCGCCTGGCCGCTCCAAAGCGGCTCTTCTGTTTCGACCGGGTCCGGAAGCCTGACGGTTTTGGCCGGCCCGTCGCCGCCGGCCATCGTCATACAGAATTTCACCCCGACAAACCTGGTGTTGAGCTGGTCCAATGGCGGATTGGGGATTCTCTGGCGGGCCACCAACATCGAAGGGCCCTGGTCGTCAGCGGCCGGCCTCAGTTCGCCTTACACCAACATCCTATCCCCCGTCGCGCCGCAATGGTACTTCAGGTTGCAGACTCAATGAAACCATTTCCCGTATGCAATGGCGCTCTTTCAAGATCGAATTTGCGGCGGTCATAGACCGGATATTTCATAGTCGCACCCGATCTCGCTGGGTAGCACAGGCGACTCGCCTGTGCCGGTCGGCGACTCGCCGACCGGAACCTGGAGTGACAGACTGTCGTCATGAGGTGGCGCGTTTGTCGAGAGGCGGACATGCCTTTCCGCCGGGCCAGTGGCCCGGCGGCACGGGTCCCGATGGAATCGGGATGCTACCCGCGAACCATGAAATATCCCGGCTAGACCGCCGCCACAGCGCAACATCGTGCTGGAAGTGGCATCACTCAGGGAGACGAAAGCAGTATCACGCGATAAAACTGTTGCGATGGCGCGCCATAATAAAACGGCTGCGATGCCGCTCCCAAGGCAACCGATTCAGACGCGCTCATCAGATCGCCGGGGGCGGTCACTGCGGCGCCGGCGTTCGCCCAGTTGGGATTGCTCAAACTGGTTGCGGACTGGACCTGATAGGAAAGGCCGGCAATGCCGCTCCAGGTGAGCGTGACGATGCTGTTCGTCATGTTGACAGACTGCAGGACCGGCGCGGGAGCGGGCTGGACGCTGACGTCATCGAATCCAAATGCCGCTTGGCCATTGCTGAAATCAAATTCCAGCGTGGTGCTGCCGGTTGTGGCGGGCGCGACGAACAGCAGGTTGCTCCAGCCGAAAGCGCCCAAGTCGCTCTGGGCGTAGAGCGTCGAGCCGTTCCATTTTACGGAGAAGTCGTTCGGGATGGTGGACCCCTGGTACTCAAAGCTTGTCAACCAAAAAGACACCAGGTATTGCCCGCCGGGCGCCGTGGCAAGGGTCTGGGAGAGGGAACCATCCAACAGCGAGCCATCCGGGGCGCACTGTCCCAGGTAGGCGCCGTACAACCCCGAATGCACGAATTGCGCATCGGTCACCCCGTCCAACACGTTGGATCCAGCCACGTCCGCGTCATCACACGACAAAGCAAAGCTAAGGGTGGGGTCGCCGACAAAGTTCCAGTAAGTGAAGTCGCCGGTCTCAAAGCCGCCGTTGCCCACGAACAAATCAAATTCCCGGTTCTGCGCGATGCCGTGTGTCAAGTCGAGAATGGAGACGTTGCCGCTGTAGTTCCCAATCAGGAAATCGGCGGCGGCCGAATTGAGGCTGATCTTGAGGCTCGAGGCGGAGCGGGGATTCAGTGTGCCTGCGGTGGACGAAACGTTGAGCCAAAGGGAGGTGTTGGCGAGGCTCCAATTCAACGGCGTCGAACCGATGTTAGTGAGCACATAAGTCTCCGAAGCCACGGTGAAAGGCCCGCCGTTAGGTCCGCTGGAGGTAAAACCCAGGGGCGGCGTGATAACCAGGTTTTCAGCCGGCGGGGCCAAAAGAGCCTTGATGAGATTGCTGCCAATGGGCGTGCCCCAGCCGGTGCAGAGGTCGTAACCGGCCGCCGCGGAGTACTTGCTGGGGCTGCTGGTGGAGAAGTTGTCTCCACTCGTAATGTCGTGAAAGCAGTTAGTGTAGTTGGTGCTTTTTCCAATGGCGTAAAGAGCGGGATTGGCGAAGCCGACGGGGGCTTGGTGATTGGCGGCCGCCTGCTGGTTCGCCAGCGCCATGAAACCCGCCCACAGCGGGGTGGCCAGGCTGGTGCCCCACGTCGGAGAAGGGAACGAGATGCCGTAATAGTCGTCGCCCCACTCGATTTCAATGAGGCTCGCCACCATCGCGACGTCCGGCAGGTTGCGCATGGCCGTCGAGCCTTGATTGTCAGACATGCCAAGGCCCTGCTGCCAGGCCGGAATGGCATAAGAGAGGCTCACTCCGCCGCCGGTCGCCATATAGGGAATGGGCTGGCCTTCATAATACCCCGCGGGCGTCAGCCACACGGCTTCCGACTTCCATGGGCCTCCCTCGCTGGTGGTCGCCGTCGTCAAAGCCGTTCCGCCTACAACTGTAATATATGGATCGTCGGCCGGTTCGTCTATCGCCCCGGGATAAGCCCCGGAGTCCCCGGCCCCTTGAAAGAAGCTTTGGCCTTGCGCGGCAAATTGCTGGAAGATCTGCTGGGTCGAAGCGTTGATATCCATAACGTAAGAGCAGCTCAGTTGGTTGGCCAAGTCGTCCGTGGCCATGCGGTTGAGCACATCATTGATCTGCGCCGTCAGCGCGGGATCCTGGATATAGTTTGTCAGCGACCCCTCGTCATCGTCCACTGTCGGCGGGCCTTCATAAACCAGGACGCTGTTCAACCCCGGCGCCATCGAAATGGCCATTTCGATATCCCCCGTGACCTCGATGGAGAAGTTCTCATTCGTGTCATCGCCGTCGAAACCGTCAACCAAAATTTCTTGCAGAGGCACGTCCGGCAGTTCGGCATCGTATTCGTACTCGTAGATGTCGTTGTAGTCGAAACCACTCAGTTCAAAAAGCCCCAGCGACTGTCCCGTGCCATCGAGCGTAACGCCGGCGGCATAAGCTGCGCGGAAGTCGCGGCCCGTAAAAAGCCCAGTGTAGCCCGATCCTGCAGGTCCCCGCAACGGACGGGCATCCGGCTGGGGCGGCGCGCCCGACCGGTGGATCTGCGGACGCGGCCTCACATAATTGTCCAGGCCGCTGATCGCCAGCACGGGCGTATCCAGGTCCAGCGACGGTTCCACATCCGGGGCGAAGAAAGTGCGCGCCTCAACCGGGTGTTGATAGACGCGCAACTGGATGTGAAAGGCCGCCTCGATGTCCGCGACCGTTCCGCTGACATCCAGCAAGGTGCGGTTGGGATGGGTCCCTTTGACAATCAGCCCGTGCGCCTTTGCGAAGTCCGCCACCGCCTGGTAATCCTCCTCGCTGGGGCCGAAGGAGGAGGCGAACTGGTCCGGGGTCAAATAGCGGCGGAAATTGGCGCTGGACGGCTGATAAAGCTCCTGAAGCAGGTTTGTGAGTTTGTCGCCGTTGCGCAGCGGCAAACCGATGGCCAAATCCAGGCGCCGGCCGCTCTCAAGCCGGCCGATGGACGCGAGCCGTTTGGTGACCGGCGGCATAGTGCCTTTGAGGACCTGCGGCGCCGCCTGGGCTGGGAACGAGAACCCCAGCCAGCACGCCGCCGTCAGCGCCGTTGCGGCGCGCAGGCCGGGTGGAAACGCGCCCGGCTCCGCATGCCGGGCAATGTTCAGGAAAATGGGCGCAACGGCGGAATGGAAGTTGCGCAGCCGGATAAAAAACCTCTTTTGCATAATATCAATATAACCGACTTCGCCAAACCGTTCAACAGAATGATTGCAGAGGTTAGGGGACATTGCAGAGGTTAGGGGTCACCATGCTTTTGCCCAATTATGCAAGTTCCTATCTTTTTCATTGGGCAAAAGCATGGGTGACCCCTCTGAAGACCCCTCTGACCCCTCTGACCCTCTGACCCCCGCCTGCGGGGAGAGAGCCGGAGAGAGGGGTTCCCGAAATTTCTTCTGCGCCCAATTAGAACAAGTTGCCCTGAATGTGCTGGACTTGAGCGGCGCGCCCGATGAATATCCATTGCGTTGAAATGAATTTGCTGCCTTTTGACAAGCTGGCCCCTTACCGCCCCCGCGCTTTTGTCCCGGAGATGATTGACCTCGGCGACTTTGCGCCCATCGCCGCGCTGTTCGATGCGCTGGAAGCCCGCGCCCCGCGCTGCCAGTCGGCGGGCCAGTTGCAACGCTGGCTGCTGGACAGCGGCGAATTGAGCGCCGCGCTGGATGAGGAAGGCTCCCTTCGCAACATCGCCATGACCTGCCACACCGAAGACGCCGGGGCGGAAAAGGCCTTCCTCCATTTTGTCGAGCAAATCGAGCCGCGGGTCAAGCCCCGGCAATTCAGGCTGGCGGAGATTTATTTGCGGCATCCGGCCCGCCGCAAACTGCCCGTCCATCGCTGGTTCGTTTTCGACCGCAACGCGCGCTTGCAGGTGGAGTTGTTTCGCCGGGAAAATGTCCCGCTGGAAACCGAGGAGGCCCGGCTCGGCCAGCAATACCAGAAGCTCTCCGGCTCCCTCACCGTCCCCTTTCGCGGCGAGGAGCGGACTCTGGCGCAAATGGGCCGTTACCTGGAGGAGCCGGACCGCCCGTTGCGCCAGGAGGCCTGGGAATTGACGGCCAACCGGCGTCTGCGCGAGGCGGAGCGATTTGAGGATAACTTCGAGCAACTGCTCCGGCTCCGCGAACAAATCGCCGCCAACGCCGGCTTCCCAAACTACCTGGAATACGCCTTCCAGATGCGCGGCCGTTTTGATTACTCGCCCGCCGATTGCCGGAAATTCCACGACGCGGTGGAAAAGGAAATCATGCCCGCCGTCCGCCAGTTGCAGGCCGAACGCCGCAACCAGCTTGGCCTGGCGGCGCTCCGGCCGTGGGACCTGAGCGTGGATCCTCTGAACCGGCCGTCGCTGCGCCCCTTCGAGCGGGTGGAGGAGCTGGCGGCCCGCGCGCAGGATATATTTGACAAGTTGGATTCCCGGCTGGGGGCTGATTTTCAATTGATGCGGCGGCTGCGTCTGCTGGACCTGGACAATCGCAAAGGCAAGGCGCCGGGCGGCTACCAATCCACACTGTCCGAATCGCGCCTGCCGTTCATCTTCATGAACGCGGTGGGCATCCATCGCGATGTGGAAACGATGTTGCACGAAGCCGGCCATGCCTTTCACGCCCTGGCGGCGCGGCGGGAGGAATTGCACGCCTACCGCAACGCGCCGATTGAATTTTGCGAGGTCGCCTCGATGGGCATGGAACTGCTGGGCAACGAGTTCATCGAGTCATTTTATCAGGAGGCCGACGCCCGGCGCGCGCGGCGCGATCATCTGGAGGGAATAGTCACCATCTTCCCGTGGATAGCGACGGTGGACGCCTTTCAACATTGGATTTACACGCATCCCCGCCACAGCCGGGCGGAGCGGCGGCAGGCCTGGCTGGCCTTGATGGACCGCTTTGGCGGGGATGTGGATTGGAGCGGCTGCGGGGAGGCGCGCGCGAATTTGTGGCATCGCCAGCTCCATATTTTTCTGCATCCGTTTTACTACGTCGAATACGGCATCGCGCAACTGGGAGCACTACAAGTGTGGGCAAATTCCCGGAGGGACAAGCGGCGCGCGCTCCGCCGGTATCAGCGCGCGCTGGCCCTGGGCGGCTCGCGTCCGCTGCCCGAGCTGTTCGCCGCCGCCGGCTGCCGGTTTGACTTCACCCGTAAAACAATCAGGCCGCTCATGCGCCTGGTAAGCAGCCAGTTGCGGGAGTCGGGGGAGGGATCGAAATGAAAAAGTGTTCGCTTTTCGTGCTGTGTGGGTTGTTGGTGTTGGTGTCCGTTGGCAGCTCGCCGCCTGAAGTGCCTGAGCCGGACCCGCCGGAAGACCTGAAGCCGGTTGTGGATGGCAATTGCGCGTTTGCAATGGACTTGTACGCGCGTCTGAGAGATGCCGAAGGCAACCTGTTCCTGTCTCCCTACAGCATTTCTTCCGCAATGGCAATCGCCTACGGCGGCGCAAGAGGCAACACAGAAAAGCAGATGTCCGCAACCCTGCATTTCCTGCCCGATCAGGACAAGTTCCACTCGGCCATGTCGAAGCTCCGCCAAACGCTTGGCAAAGTGGACGCCGGCAGGCGGATAGAACTCAACGTCGCAAACGGCCTCTGGATGCAGAAGGATTACAAATTCAGTCCGGCCTTTCTTGACTTGGTGAAGCACAAATATGACGCTGTTCCAGACCCTGTGGACTTCATCACGGATAGTGAAGCTGTCACAAAGCAAATCAATCTCTGGGTTGAACGCCAGACGAAAGAGAAGATCAAGAATGCCCTTCCATCAGGAGGGTTATCAGCCATCACCCGCGCTGTCATTGTGAACGCCGTCTGCTTCAAGGGAGACTGGGCCAGCCGCTTCGACGCGATCATGACAGAACCGGAGCCGTTTTGGATTACGCCGGCGCAATCCATCCAGGCCCCCATGATGCAACAGCAACATGTCTTCCGTTACACGGAGCAAGATGGGCTTCAAATCCTGGAACTCCCCTACATTGGGTATGATCTCTCCATGTTTGTTCTGTTGCCAAATGAGCGGAACGGATTGCCGGAGATGGAGAGGCGTCTCAATGGCGACAATCTTGCCAAATGGATCAAAGGTCTCGGAGACCGGACTGTTGACGTCCGTTTCCCCAAGTTCTCAACTGAGTGCCGATTTTCCCTCAAGCAAACGTTATCGGCCATGGGCATGTCAGATGCCTTTAGCGAGAGCCGGGCTGACTTCACGGGCATGACTCCCAAACGTCCCCTGTTTATTGACGCAGTAGAGCACGCCGCGGTGGTTGAAGTGGACGAAAAGGGCACTGTGGCCGCGGCAGCAACGACGAGCATCTCTATGACTTGCTCAACACCGAGTCGTCCTCCGCCGGCGGCATTTCACGCCGATCATCCTTTTGTTTTCCTGATTCGAGATAACCATACCGGGACCATTTTGTTTCTCGGAAGAATTGTTGACCCTAATAAATGAGTCAATGCGTTCACCCGTCTGTTTGCCATTTTTCATAACGGAACATTACCCCCATCGCACGAAAACGACAACCGCCAAACACTACGGGGCATCAGTTGGAGCTGGGGAGCTGGGACAGAACAAACTGGCGGCTTGACGGCACGGGGCGTTGCGTTCATCATAGAGACATGAAAGTGGCATTGCCGCAATCCATGGAAGACTATGTAAATGGGCTTGTAAATGCCGGCGGTTACGCCGGATCGGAGGAGGTGGTCGAGGAAGCATTACGGGAACATCAGGCACGCCGGCAAGGCGGGCAGGTTGTGATGACGCCGCACCTCGAACAGTTGTTGGATGAGGGATTGGAAGACTTGGAACACGGTCGGACGACTGAGCAACTCCGACGCCTATGATTCGGGCCGAACTCAGCCCGCGAGCCGAGCGGGACATCGAAGGGGTTTGCGATCACATCGCGGCCGACAATCCCGATGCTGGAAGAAAGGTCCGGCAGACGATTCTCGATACAGCCGACTTCCTGGCCCTGAACTCCGCCGCCGGACAACGGATTCTGAAAGCGCAGCCTCGACACGCGACCATCCGCTGGTTTGTTGTGCCGACGAACCGAAACTTCCTGATCTTTTACCAACCATTTGGGGACACGATTGTCGTCATCCGCATTCTGCATGCAGCACGGGACTGGACACGCTTTGCACCGGGCTACCTCCAGAAGGCTGGCTGACGCGTGCTTGTGGATTTGCCGGTCGTTACTTGCCCCAGCAGAAATCATCGAACTGCGTCACGCTGTCCGCCTTGGTCCAGACGCCAACCGCTCCGGCGTCCTTAAAGGTGTCATCGTCCCAGGTCAAGGCGGGCCGGCCGTCAAAAGTCACGATGAAATGTCGCCCGTGAAAATCCACGCGCAAAGCATGCCAGCGGCCGGCGGCGACCTCGAAGGAGGCCCGGCCCTTTTCGGTGCGGACGCCGTGGACGGTGTGATAAATGGCGACGTTGTTCTCCAGCGCATTGGCGCGGGCGACGTAGTAATTGTCGCCGTCCTGCCAGCGCCAGATCAGACCGCCGGCCTGGTCTTCCTTGCCGGAGAGCGGCTTGAACATGACGGCCACAAAACCGTCGCGGAGCAGAAGATTCGTGCGCACGCACCAGCAGAATTTGGCCTCGCCCGATTGCTGAAGAACATTCGGAAGGCTCCGCGCGGCGGGGTCCGCCACCACCGCCCATTTGGCCTGGCCGCCGCCTGTGACGCCCGCCAGCCAGGCCGGAGGGAGTCCGCCCGGCGGGACGCCATCAAAAGTCTCCATGCTGTTGTATCTGGTGGTTGGTATCGTGACACACCCCGGCAGGGCCAGGGCCAGGGCCAGAATTGCAGCGAACGCGAGCAGGACAGACTTTTGGAGCCCCTCTCTCCGGCTCTCTCCCCGCGAGCGGGGAGAGAGAGTGGAGGGCGAAAAATTTTGTCGCACGCCCGTGGCGAATGTGAGGAAGGTTTTCATCTTTAATTTGCGCGGCTTATGGTGTACACTCAATGAGATCGCGGCAACGGCGCTATTATTATGACAACGGCCAACAAAGTCACCATCGCGCGAATGTTCTTCGTGCCGCTCTTTGTTGCGCAAATTATCAGCTATGTCAACAGCGGAAACGAGGCGCACCGGCTGGCGGCCATCGTCTGCTTCGCGCTCGCGGCGCTGGGAGACGCGCTGGACGGATACATCGCCCGCCGCTTCCACCAGGCGAGCGAGTTGGGCGCCATTCTGGATCCGCTGGCGGATAAATTGCTGCTGGTTTCGGCCCTGGTCATCCTGAGCCTGGACACCCGCGGGAGGTTTGTGCAAATCCCCTGGTGGCTGGCGGCGATTGTGGTGACGCGGGAGTTGATCCTGCTGGGCGGCATGGTGGCGATTCGTTGCGCGTGGGGCAAATTCACGGCCCGTCCGCGCCTCGCCGGCAAAGTGGCCACGGTGCTGCAAATGGCGGCGGCGCTTTGGACGCTGCTCCAATTTCCGGCGGCGCCGCTGCCTTTTCTCACAGCGGGGGCCGGCCTTTTCACCCTTATTTCGGGGCTGCTCTATTTGTACGACTTCACGCGGCAATGGAAGGGCGGGGGCGCGGGATTGAAGATGGAGCCGGAAGCGGAAGTGGAAATCCGCCGGAGCTAAGATGGGATTTGATGGGAATGATGGGAAGTATGGGAAGTATGGGAGATATGCAACACATAGTTCTCATAAGTCCCATTCTTCCCATTCTTCCCATCCGGCAAATGCCCTGGCGCCTGCCATGCTCCTACCCACCGGTCGGCCGCAAGGCGGCATCCAGGGGGATGGCCTGGCCCTTCCGGAGGCTGACGTTTATCGTCTTGTCTCCGTAGCGCACCTTGAACTTCTGGTCTTCCATGCTGCGAATGGTGGCGGCGGTCAATTGGCCGCGGCGCCAGGCCATGTCCACCTGGAATCCGCCTCGGGCGCGCAAGCCAGTAACCGAGCCGTCGGGCCAGGCGGCGGGCAGCGCCGGCAGCAGCGCGATTTCCCCCTCGTGGCTTTGCAACAGCATCTCCACGATGGCCGCCGTGATGCCGAAATTGCCGTCCATCTGCATCGGCGGATGCAGGCCAAAAAGATTCGGACAACTGTTGCGCGCGGAAAACAGTTGTTGGAGCATGAGATGCGCGCTGGCGGCGTCATGCAGCCGCGCATAGAGGGCGGCGCGCCAGGCGAAAGACCACTCGCGCACGTCGCTGTTGGCAACGATGCCGCGGGCGTCCAGCGAAACTTTGGCAGCCGCCGCCAGCGCGGGCGTTTGGGCAAGGGAAATCTGGTGTCCGGGATAAACGGCGAACAGATGGGAGGTATGGCGGTGGTGGTCGTTGGGGGTGTCCAATTCGGGATTGCGCGGGTCTTTCTTCTCTGTCAACCATTCGAGCAACTGTCCCCAACTGCCGGTGCCGGGTACGGCCAGCTTATCGCGCAGCGAGGCGATTTTCGCCCGGTAATCAGTGTCAATGCCCAGGACATCGCATGCCTGCACATAGTTGTCGAACAGGTCCCACACAATTTCCTGGCTGTAACTCACCCCGTCCTCCGTCGGGCCGTGCTCGGGCGACCAGCCGTTGGGGACGACCAGCCGTCCGTCCGGAAGCGCCTTCAGATGATCTTCCCAGAACTGGCAGACTTCCTTCATGATGGGATAAGCCGTGTCGCGCAGGAAGATTTGGTCGCGGCCGAAAGCGAAGTGCTCCCAAAGATGGTGGCAGTACCAGGCGTTGGCCGTCTTGTCCCATACATAGCTCATGCCGCCCATGATGTTGTGCGAGGTGCGGATGGCGAAGCCGCGCGCGGTCAGCGCCCCGTCGGGCGTCTTCAATTCGGGCGCGAGCGCGCTGGCTTTGCGCCAGGGTTCCAACTGGCTTTGCATGAGGTCGAAGAACGGGGTGTGGCACTCGCCGAGATTGGCCGCCTCCGCCGGCCAATAATTCATCTCGACATTGATGTTGGCGTGATAATCGGAGTTCCACGGGGGACTGTTGTTGTCATTCCAAAGCCCCTGCAAGTTCGCCGGCAGCCCGCCGGGGCGCGAGCAGGAGATGAGAAGATAGCGCCCGTATTGGAAAAGCAGTTGCTCCAGTCCGGGGTCAACCGTCTGCGCGGCGTCCAATTTGCGCCGGTCCGTCGGCTGGGCCAGTTGCGCGGGAGTGGATCGCCCGAAGTCCGCCGTGACGCGATTGAAGAGGCCTTGATAATCCTGCTGCTGCGCGGCCTTGAGCGCGGCATAGCTTTGCCGCGCCGCCGCGTCCAATGCCGCCGTGAGCCGCTCATGCGGGTCCGCGCCGCGATAATGTCCGGCGTAGTCCATCGCGTAATCAGTCCCGGCGGCCACCAGCAGGGTGAGACTGTCGCAGTCCTTGAACACCAGGGTTGCGCCGTTGGTTTGAAGCGAACCGCCCTCGTGCAGCACCCGCGCCTGCCATTCATATTTGAGGCCGTTGTTGAGCCGGCCCGAAACAACCAGCCGGTCGCCGTCCGCGGCGGCCGTTGCGCGGTGCGAATCCGCCAGCTCGACGGTTCCGGTGTAACTGTGCGGTTGACTGGCGGTGAACCGGGCCGCGAGCACAGCGGCGGGATGGCTGCAAAAGAACTCGCGCTGGAATTGGACGCCGCCGGCCTGATAGGCCACATGCGCCCGCGCGGTGGCGAGGTCCAGGTCGCGGCGATAGCCGGCGGCGTTGGTGTGCCCCGGCAGGTTCACATACACGTTGCCGAAAACCTGGTAGGCCCCCATGTTGTTCTCGTTGCCCGGCGCGGTTTCGCCTCCGGTCCAAAGGCTGTCCTCGTTGATGGAGATTCGCTCCCGGTCCGGGGCGCCGAAGATCAAGCCGCCCATGCGGCCATTGCCGATGGCCAGGGCTTCATTCATGGGTTGATTGTTGTTGGCCGGATGCTCATACCAAAGCGTCAGATCGGCGGGAGTAGCGGCCCCCGGCGCGCGAACAGGCTCCTGCTGGAATCCGGCGCCCAACGCGAGCAACGCGCCCGCCGCGGCGATTGGAATTGGAAGAAACGACTTTCTCATATTATGGCGAATTCCCCCCCAGCGTATCGCCATCGGAAAAGAGGACAAGCCCGGAAACGGGGTGTGAGGCAAAATTCTTCTTTTGGTAGGGGCGTTCCGCCGGGACGCCCGGACGCCTCGGAGAGGCGTCCCTACCATGTGTACGAAGATTTTTGTCTCACACCCCCGGAAACGACAACCAGGATACCTTCATGGCAGAAGCATCAACGCCCGTGACAAATCGTCGAACGTGGCGTCGGTTGCCGGCGACAAATACCTCACGGAAACCGTTCCCTGCGCAGGATCGGGCGCCATAGCGCCGGACCCGACCTGCAGATCATGCTCCGTTGGCCTGTCGTCAAACGAGGCCAATACCCTTTCTTTGACATTCAGTTTCGACTTTGCCAGAACCGCGTCACGCGCCGAAGATTTTTCAGCCACGCCCAGCAGGGCATACCCCAGGATTTGGCGGTTATATAAGCTCGCTTCGTACAGCATTTCCTCCCGAGCCAGGACGTCCAGTGAATTCGCCGCATACATTTCGTCCCGCTGTTTTATTGCCAGCCTTGCAACCGAACCGACCTGCTGTTTCAAATCATGCAATTCGAGCAAGCCGGCTATCCACACAAGACTCAATACCTTGAGACGCGCACCCAATATGACAACCTCCTGGTCATTGGTGGTTCCAATCACAAAATCCAGACCCGGTTTTGTAGTGTTGGTGCCAATATCGGACACCTTATAGTAATTACTCATTACGCTCCTCTGGGCCGTGTAGAGCGGAAGGTACTGGGCAATGGCGTTAGACAACTGCCCCCCGACCAGTTCGGAGGCTTTGCTCTTGTCCATGCCGCCGAGGTCCGTGAGAACCTGGCGAAACCGCCGATTATTCATGATTGCCCCGATGGTGTCCCTGTCCTGGTTCGTATTGAGTGGCAGTCCATGAGTATCAATCCAGTTCCCCACGGGATAAGCATACAAGTTGATATCAGAGAGTCTTTCCAGGATACTGAGAACCGTTTCCTGCTTGGGACTTGAAATCTGGAGAGTGATATGGTTGCTCTCGCAAACATGCAAGAGCTCTGCGACGGGATTGAATCTGGTGCGGTTATCAGCGCGGATTTCCAATGACAAACTCGGATTCTCGCGGGACATCCTGACCAACTCCGCTTCCACCTGGGCCAGGGGGAGCTTTTTTCCTTCCAGCCAATATCCGCCGTCGGCATCAATTGTCACCACGCAAACATCCTCGCCCTTCATGGGCCTTGTATCATCCCCCGCGCTTGGAGGCGCCTTCCTGCTTTGTTGGGACTCCTCTTTTGCGCCGGCCTTGCGCAGCAGTGCCGCATTCGCGCTGCCTCCCACTGATTCCAGCGCGATGCGCAACGGGGTCCGCCCAGCCCGGTTGGTCGCATCCACGGGCGCGCCGGCGCGGATGAGCAGGTTCGGGATGTTGGTTTTCGTGGTGGGAGCGGCGAGATGAAGCGGCGTGTTTCCGTCCGCATCGGCCTGGGCCACCGGCGCGCCGGCGTCGAGCAGCATTTGAACGTTGGCCTCCCGGAAACCATAGCAAGCGAAGTGGAGCGGGGAAGATCCCGCGGGAAAAGAAGGAACATCAGCAATGACAATGTGCTGGGGGTCGTCCGGGGATGAAGGAGTCGCCACTTCCGGAAAGGGCCGGGTGGTCAGCGCGGCGGGATCGGCCCCGGCCTTTAGCAGAAGGGCCATTGTGTCAAGCCGTCCGGGGGCCGCGTAATGCAACGGCGTGCG
>Ga0181538_10001441_pt1 | contig 26743 bp, 29 predicted proteins | sample PEATcosm2014_Bin_40_FD_119773 | JGI IMG/M metagenome (GOLD analysis project Ga0181538, IMG submission 119773) | Peatland microbial communities from MTU Mesocosm Facility, Houghton, MI, USA - PEATcosm2014_Bin23_30_metaG | ecosystem: Environmental > Terrestrial > Soil > Wetlands > Peat | place... | reverse complement strand
CTTGCGGCCGACGATATCGGCAGCGCCGCCGAACTGCGCCTGCCAGAAGTCATACGAAAGCACCACGACCGGACCCGCGCCGGGCGCGGTATCGTCTTCGGGTTCGATGACGCGGCCGAGCGCGGGGCCCACGCCGAGCACGGGAAAGTAGCTACCGGAGACGATCTCGGCCGCGACGGGCCTGGGATCGCCGCCGGCTGTGAGATTGACCTCGATTTCGGCGCGGCGGAGAACACCGTCGAGAAAGCGAGTCTGCTGCTGGAGGTCGCGGCAGATGGGGTAAGGCATCAGATTAAGCGAGCCGGTGGCGAAGGTGATCAGGTCGTCGCCGTTCCAATCCACAAGAACCAGGCGCTCAGGCTCGCGGACGGGCAGCGCGTGAAGGATCACTTGATCGACCAGGGAGTAGATGGCGGTGGTAGCGCCAATGCCGAGGGCCAGCGAGAGCAGCGTCGCCGCAGTGAAGCCAGGACTGCGGAGGAACGATCGGGCGGAGAAGCGGAGATCGTACAGGAAATCGCGGAACCAGCGAGTGAGCCATATGTCCCGGACTTCCTCGCGGACCTGGGCGAGCCCGAGCTCGACGGCGACGCGGCGGCGGGCTTCGGGCTCGGGAATGCCGGCAGAGGTGAGGTCGGCAACGCGACGATCGAAGTGATATTGCAGCTCGCGGTCGAGGCCGCGCTCCAGCGACCTGCGGCGGAACCAGTTGAAGAGCCGGATCACCGGGTGTTCTCCTCGAAGATGAGGTTGACGGCACCGGAGAGGCGCGCCCAACTATCCTTCTCGACGGCAAGCTGGCGGCGCCCGGCGGGCGTAAGGGAGTAGAACTTGGCCTCCCGGCCGGTTTCAGACTGTTTCCACTCGGCGCGCAGCCATTCTTTCTGTTGCAGGCGGTGAAGGGCGGGATAGAGCGAGCCCTGGTTGACCTGGACCACCGAGCGCGAGATCTGCTCCAGCCGCCGCGCGATCCCGTACCCGTGGGCGGGTTCGAGCGATAGGATCTGGAGGATCAGCATGTCAAGCGTGCCTTGCGGGATGGGGAAACGCGGAGACGGCATCGATACCTCAACCTTCTACAGCTCAGTATTACGCCTAGATAGGTCGAAGGTCAAGGCGTGGGAGGTAAAGAGCCGCGGCGTATCGCGTTGGCGGCCTCTGCTCGTTCGGCTCCGGTCGGATCACGCGCCATTCGGAGAATGCTCGGATACGGCCTTTACAAGCCGCGGTCCAGAGGCTGAAAGGATTCCTCCTGGGAAATGCCGTTCCCTGAAAATGATAGCGCCGGCAGGTCATAGACATATGGCCAAATCGTTGGTGACCCTGCCGGACGGCGTACGTGCGAAGGACGTCCCCGCACGAACGCCCTAGGCAAGCAGCCCGCCGCCTCGCGGGCCGTGCCGGCCGAAGCGCTCGCAGAACCTCCGCCGGCGTAGGGCGAGCGTGCGCGAGGGGGCCTTCCCGCCAAAAACATGTTCTTCAGCCCCCCAGTGCCATAAGGCATTAAACGCGCCGTTATCTAGGTGCAGACCATCATCCCCTACCGAATCGTTCCCACAGGTAAGAGGCTGTGATCGAATCCACCGCCCATGTCGCTTTGCGGTAGCCCACTAGCGCATGACGGAAAAGTTTCGACATTTGGCGGCAATGGTGGGGCCCGGAACATGTCGAAGCGCTCCGGTTGCTACAATCTCGTGGGCGAAGTTCAGTTTCGCTCCCCCGCCCTTGTCGGTGAAGACCACATCAAGCGAACCAGCCGCATCCGGAAGTAAGTTCGCAATCGCAACAATCTGTTGGCCGGCAGGACACAAAGAAGGGGTAGAACATTGATGAACTCACAAGTATATACGCCGCAACTTGCCGTAGTTGGTCTTGGATATGTGGGTTGTGTCTCCGCAGCTTGTCTGGCGAGCTTGGGATTCCGCGTGATTGGAATCGACCGGGACCCACACAAGGTTCAGAGTGTCTTAGAAGGCGTCGCCCCATTTTACGAGCCGGGCCTGCAGGATCTTGTTCGCGATGGCGTAGCGTCTGGACGCCTCTCGGCAAGCCAGGATATTCAAGCCCTTCAACACGTCGACATCGTCTTCGTGTGCGTTGGAACGCCTTCGCAAAAAAATGGCGATCTGGGACTCGACCAGTTGCGCCGGGCGTGCCACGAAATCTCGCGCACGCTGTCTCTGCGTGACAAGCCGCTGGTGGTCGCGATCCGTAGTACGGTATTTCCGGGAACGTGCGAGGAAGTCGTGATTCCGGCCTTGCTGCCTGGGAACGCAGCTTCGGTGGTCTTTCATCCAGAGTTTTTGCGAGAGGGTGCAGCGGTGCAGGATTTCCTGGAGCCGTCCTTAATCGTATTAGGCGGTGCGGATTCCGCTTCCGTCCACGCGCTTGCTTCTCTGTATGCGTCCTTCAGCGTTAAGCCATGCTTGATGGAACTGCGCGCTGCTGAAATGGTGAAATATGCCTGCAATGCATTCCATGCGCTCAAGATCGCTTTTGCCAATGAAGTCGGCGCGCTGAGTGCCCGAACCCAAGTGGACCCGGCCGTAGTGATGGATACCGTTTGCCAGGACAAGAAGCTTAACCTCTCAAGCAGCTTACTTGAAGCCTGGCTTCGCATTTGGAGGTTCTTGCCTCCCGAAGGACCTGCGCGCAATGACCTACCGGGCAAAGCGCGTCGATTTGCGGCTGCCCTTGTTGGAATCGGCGCTCTCGAGCAATCGCGAGCACTTGCACCGCGCCTTGGAAGCGGTTCTGGATTCGCCGGGAAGGCGCCTCGGGATCATTGGTTTAGCGTTCAAAGAACAAACGGACGATCTCCGGGAGAGCCCGGTCGTCAGCTTGGTGGAGGCCCTCGTAGGGAAAGGCCGGCTCATTCGCGTCTTCGATCCGCAAATACAATTCGACACCATCTATGGCAGCAATCGCGATTACGCTCTGCTGCAGATCCCGCACATCCGCGCAGTGCTGGACGAGAGCATCGAAAAAACGATTGCCTGGGCGGATGAGTTGATCGTAGCGCAGAAGTTGCCCACGGCCTATGCAGCTCGTATCGCCGCCTCCGGCTTGCCCGTGATCGACTTGGTTTCTCCTTCCCTGGAATACTTGCAGGAGACCTCGCTGGAACAGGGCCGGGCGCTCGTAGCTTAATGGCAAGCCCGTTATGTCTGGATTGCGAGTCTTCCTGTCCACCGTCGAACCCGCCAGCGGAGCTGCGCAATATGTCAAGTCGCTGGCCATCGCCCTTCACCCCACAGGCGCGCAGGTAGCCCTGTTGTGTCCAGCCAATTACGCATACAAAGATGAACTTACCGATGCGGGTGTCGAAGTGATTGCCGCGGGCTATCGGTCCACTGTGCCTGCCGGGCTATGCACACGCATCTCGAGAAACATCCGGTACGCGATGATTGCCGCCGGAAGCCATCTTCGCGCGGCCCGCAGCCACGATGTGTTTCACTTTCAGTTTCTTCCCCACCTGCCATTGGGGTTCTTCTTTGTCCTGATGGCGGTATGGAAGGGCTGTCCGGTAGTTCTCACAGCTCACGATCCGATTCCTCATCGTTGGATGTACCCGTTTGGCCTGCGCCGCCTTGAGCGATGGATGCTCAAGTGGACCTATCGCATGAGCCGCATGGTCATCGTTCACAATGAGTCGGGTTCACGGCTCATCCGGCGGGAGTTCGGCGCGCCAGCCGAGAGAATCGTAGTAATCCCGCACGGCCCGCTGTTCCAAACCCAAGGCCCGCCCCTCTGCCTTCTTCGGATCGCCTCAAGCTGCTGGTTTTTGGGTCGATTCGTGAAAACAAGGGCATCCACCTGGCTGTGCAGGCGGTCCAGCAGATCAACGCCGGCAACGCGGCTTCCGTGGAATTGACCGTTGCTCGGGAATTGGCACGCGGCTCCGAGGAATCGTATTGGAATATGTGCAAGCGGTTAATCGACAAAGATCCGCGTTGTATCCACGTTGTCCATCGGTACATAGAAGATGGCGAGATTCCGGACCTGCTCGCCTGCCATCACGCTGTGTTGCTGCCGTACACGGTCTTCGCGTCTGAGAGCGGGATCGCCGCTTTGGCCCTCACGAACGGGCGGCCAATACTGGCAACGCGCGCAGGAGGCTTGGGGGAACTTCTGGCGCAGGCTGGTTGCGGGATCACGATCGAATCGGCCGTGGTTTCCGCCGTTGCCACGGCCATCGAATCTGCCTTGCAGGCCGGCATCCAGGGATTGGCTGCCATGGGAGCCCAGGGCGCGCGCTTCATCGAACGTGAGCGTGACTGGCATGGGATCGGCCGGCGGACGGCGCAGATCTACGTGTCCCTGTGCCCGGATCTGGCGCTGCTTGCCGACAACGACGGCATGGCGCGGCGGCAGATCGCGGGATGAGCCGTCCGCAAAGCCGTCATTATTGAGGCAGACATTGTCCTATCGCGTTTTTCTTCATACCCCGGAGCCGATATCCGCTGCCGCCCGTTATATCACCGAGCTGGCAACGGCTCTAAACCAACGAGGCGTCGACCTCGATGTAATCTGCCCCGCAAATCATCAGTTTCGCCGAGAACTTCAAGCCCTGCCGGGAGTCCGCGTACATCTTTCGGCCGTCCGTTCCATAGAGGCATGCGGCTTCTGGAGAAAAGCGGCTGCTAACGCACGCTTTCTGATCTCCTCTTGCGCGCTATTGGTGCGTTGTGCAAGACGCGGAGACCTGGTCCATTTCCAATACGTGCTGCACTTCCCGTTCGGCGCGCTGTTCTTCCTGATCTCCAGACTGCGGGGGCTCAGAATCGTATTCACAGTTCACGACCCCGTACCGCACAAATGGTTGTTGCCGCCTGCGCTGCGCTGGATTTCACGCGCGGCCCTGCAATGGGCGTATAACACCAGCGAGGTGCTGGTGGTGCACAGCGAAGGCGGCAAGAAAGCACTCACTCGACATTTTGGACAGTCGCCCGAGCGCATCACGGTGATTGTGCATGGGCCCTATCCACTCCAGGATGGCCCACTTGCGATGCCGGATTCCGCAAGGCTGGAGTTACTGCTGTTTGGAGCCTTGCGCGAGAACAAAGGCGTGCATCTGGCGATCAGAGCCGTGCAGAGCCTGCACGGGCGAGGTGTGCCGGTTCGGCTCACGATAGCGGGACGGGTAATGAATCGGAACGAAAGAGAGTATTGGGAGCGCTGCCGGCAGCTCATCGCGGCGGAGCCAGAACCGATCTGTCTGCGGGAAGAGTTCATTTCCGATGAGCAACTGCCGGACCTGTTTCTGCATTCGCATTGCCTGTTGCTTCCGTACACCAATTTTGCCTCCGATTCCGGTGTGGCGTTCATGGCACTCGCAAGCGGTCGCACCATCATCGCGACGCGCGCGGGTGGACTTGGCGCTCTGCTGGATGCGGCTGGCGGCATAGCCATCGAGGAGCCGACTGTCGAAGCCGTGGGCGATGCAATTCGGCGCGCTTTGCGCCTGGGATCGCCGGAACTGGCGCGGCTGGGAGTGGCAGGCGCAGCGCATGTTCTCAGCGAATGCGGCTGGCCTAAAGTGGCGCGTGATACGCAGAAGGTCTACGAAGCTCTTGCTTTTCAATCTTGAACCACCGACTCGATAGAGACGGACAGGAGTTTTCATGGGCTGAACGAACGGCGTGATGGCGAGAGGCGCGTTCGGCTTCAATATCGTGTATCCATTCGGGGGAGCGAGACCGGAAAATCGCTTCCGGTGACGTTTTCCGCCACCGAAATATTCCCCGAGGTATCTACCGCCAGGAGCTGATTTCCACACGAGCTGCTCTTCAGACCACTCAGGTAGGTGGAAAGGACGGCGCTGCTGCCGTCCGCGGAGAGTTCCGTCACTATCCGCGCCGGCGGAGATTCTGCGAGCGCTTCGGCCGGCGCACCCGCGAGGCGGCGTGCCGCTTGCGTAAGGTATTCGTGCGCAGCCAGACGCGGGCGCGTTCCGCGGCGGTTCGCGCAAGCTGCGCGTGCGCTCCGTACCGGCAGTCGCCTCGGCGATGGCTGGATCGACCAAAGGCGCGCTACGGCAAGTAAAACCGCCCGCCCCGCCCGCGCTCGATCCGCGCCGGCGGAAACCCCGCGAGAGCTTCGGGCGGCACGCCCGCCAGGCGGCGGGCTGCTTGCGTAGGGCGTTCATGCGCAGCCAGACGCGGGCGCGTTCCGCGGCGGTTCGCGCAAGCTGGCGGTGCGCGCCGCGTCGGCAGTCGTTGCGGCAAGGGCTGGATCGACCGGGGCGAACTCCGGCAGGTAGGGTGTGGGCCTGGTATCCCTTTCCCCCGGCCGTCCTGCTTAGATGGTACATTTTCATCTGGTACGCCAGAGCCAAAAGTGAGTCTCACGACGAAGGACGTGGGTTACGAAGCGGGGAGCTCGCATTCGGAAACGGCATGCGGGCGCCAATTTATGCTGTGGCTCTTGGTAGCTAATCTCGCAGCCCTGCCGGTGCCGGCAATGTCACAATCGCTACCCGATTCGGGACAGTCTCCCAGCACTGGCACAACGCCGGCGCAACCAGCCCTGCTGTACACGCGTCCTACATAAGCAGTCAAGCTCCGCAACTATCTCTTCGACGGGTTCGGCCCGTATCCCATCGTCGGCGCAGCGCTCGGGGCTGGCATTAGCCAGGCCAGTAATGGGATCCCGGAGTGGAAACAAGGTGCTGAGGGTTACGGCAAACGCATCGGGTCCGACTTCGGAATCGCGGCGGTAAGTACCACGACCCGTTATGCGCTGTCGGAAGCCTTCAAGCAAGACGCGTTGTATTACCGTTGTGAGTGCACAGGCGTGTTTCCACGGCTGAAACATGCCGTGATCTCGACCTTTACGGCACGCCGCGGCAGTGATGGCCACCGCGTCTTTTCTCTCCCTGCGCTCGTTGCGCCGTATGTCGGCACGATGACGGCCGTCTATGGCTGGTACCCAGACCGCTATAACGCCAAGGATGCGCTCCGCATGGGGAACTACAACCTGCTGGCCTATATGGGCGGAAACATCGCCCTCGAGTTTTTCTACAGCGGACCCCACTCCCTGCGTTCTCGCATGCATTTAAACAATCGGCACGGAGCGCCAAATTCGGACTCAAATCCATGATCGACGGGAAATTGAGGACGGTCGCAGGCACGCGCCCTTCACTTCCGTGGCTAAGGATCCTACGCATCTCCTCAACTGTGCGCTCCGTTTGGAACGGGAACGCGGCTTAGCCTGCCATCTCGCGGAATAACTCGACATCCGCCGCGTAGATCACTACGCCTACAAAAAGGTCTGGCCCCGTCAACTGCCTGTTTGGGTATGCCGCACGGTCTCATCAGGGGCCGTCCGGATCGACCAAGTGCGAGCTACGCCAGCCCAGAACGCGCAGCAAGCACGCGCTCGATCCACGCCCGGGAATTCCGCGAGCGCTTCGGCCGGGCGCGCCCGCGAAGCGGCGGGCTGCTTGCGGAGGTCGTTCCTGCGCAGCCATACGAGGGCGCGCCCCGCGGCGATTCGGGCAGTCTGCCGGCGCGCTGCGTGCCGGCCGTCGCTACGGCGATAGTTGGATCGACCGTGGGCGAGCTACGGCAGCCACGACTCGCCCGCATGCGCTCGATCCACGCCGGCGGAGATTCTACGAGCGCTTCGCCGGCACGCCCGCGAGGCGGCGCGCTGCTTGCGCAGGGCGTTCCTGCGCAAGCCAGACGAGGGCGCGTCCGGCGGTTCGGGCAATTTGCCGGTGCACTTCGCGCACGCGCCGGCGGAAGTTCCGCGAGCTTCTCGGGGAGGCACGCCCGCGAGCGGCGGGCTGCTTGCGTAAGGCGTTTGTGCGGGGGCCGGCGTTCGCCTGGCGGCAGTCGCGTCGGCGATGGCTGGATCGACGTATGGGCGAGCTACGGCAGCCGGAACTGCCCGGCGCGCGCGCTCGATCCACGCCGGGCGGAAATTCGGCGAGCACTTCGGGGGGCACGGCTCGGTGGGCTACCGCTGGAACAGAGCACCCCGGGGTATTCCGATGCGGCGCCGGGCAGGCGGTAGGACATTGCGGTCGTTCTTTTGGAGCGCGGCTATCATGCCTTTTCTCCCTGGTCCGCAGCTCCAGCGGACGTCCCTCGCGATCCCGCTACGATCTATCCCCCGGCGAACTTCTGGCGCGTTTGCGCGTGCCGGAACGGGCCGAGTGCGGGGCCAGCCCCTTCCAGATGCACTCAATCGTCGCATGAATAATTTCGGGATCGAACTTGCCGCCGTGCGCGCCCAGTCTCTCAAAAAACGCGATCGCTTGCGCGAACGACCAAACCAACAACGAAGCGCCCCGCGGGTCCACCGGACCTAGCCGGCCGGCGTTGCGCTCCCGCAGCAGGAACGGACCAATCTCCCGGCGCAGCAGGAAAATGGGCGACTCCGGGTGACGCTCGGCAAGGTCTTCGAGGCGGAAGCCCCGGTGCATCATCAGCGGCAACATCACCGGGAGCGCCTGTCGGCTGAAATCCAGCAACGCCAACGTCAACTCTTCGATCAGCTTGCGGCCCTTCAGGTGCGAGTGCTGGAAAATCCTGGTGAGATCCGACGGAGGCGGAATCATGGCGGCGAAAAATAACTCGTCCTTGGTGGCGAAGCGCTGATAAAGAACGCCTTCGGAAACACCGGCGCGCCGGGCGATCTCTTTCGTAGAAGCGCCGAAGCCCTCCCTCACGAAGACGGCCCGCGCAACCTCCAGCAACTTCGCGTCGGAGATGGTTTTCTTTCTTCCCATGCTCCTTCATGTTGGCATCAGCGGGCCTTTGCTGTCTTGCGCGCCAGGATATATTTCGTGGCGGGCTGCGTGCCTTCTTCCAGGATCTCGAATCCGGCAGCGCGCAGCTTCTGGGCCCAGAAATCAGCGGCCACCATGTGGGCGTGCATGAGGAGCCGGCCGAACGTATAGTTGAGCCAGCCATCCTTGGCGATCACCATAAGGAGAAATTGGCCGCCCGGTTTCAACACCCGGTTGGCCTCGCCGAGCGCTTCCGTAATGCCGGTCCGATTGAGGTGGTCGATGGCATAAGCGCTCACGATAGCGTCGAAGGTGCCGGCCTCCAGCGGCATATGGCGCATGTCGCCGGCCTGGACGGTGGCGCGCTGTTCCACGCCGGCCGCCCGCAGGTTGCGTATCAAGGCAGCACGTCCCTGGTCGACAGTCGAAGCGCCGCCCGCTGGCTTGCCGAAGTGTTCCTCGTACGACTCACCGAATAGGTCAAGAGCCACCACCGTAGCCTGCGGCCGGGCTTCGAGCACCATCAGGGTGCTGCGGCCCGTGCCCGCCCCCATGTCGAGCACTTTGCCTCCGCCGGAAGCCAGGAATTTGCTGGTGGGAAGGGTGGCACGGCCGTTCATGTCCAAGCCAAAGCGGACCATAATCCCGGCGCTGAGCGCCCACACAGCCGCCAGGCCAACTGTGAAGAGTACAGGTTTGCGCCACTTTCGGGCCCAAGCCAGGCTCAAGATGGCGAACAGGAATGCCGCCAGGATCAGGTGGCCATAGTTGATCTGCCAAGGGTACCCAAAATTGATTTGTGAGTGCATACTTATTTATACGCTCCAGCACGGTGCAGCGTCAAGTCTTAGATTGCGATGGAGCGCACCGCTTGAGCCAACGCCACCGCCGCCACTTCCTCCTTCCGTCCGAATAGAGCACCGTTTCGACGATGTAGCCCGCGAGCCACACGCAGTCAAGCGCGACGATGGCTGATCCAAAACACACTCGCGGTATGGGTGGCCCGGCAGCGAGGAACCACACGATCCGGTGGGTAATCCACACCACGTGAATACGTAGCAGCAGACGCGGAGTTCCAAGCTCATAACCCCATCAGCTTCTCCGCCACGCAATCGCTGAACTTGCGATTTCCGTTGGCGATGTCGGAGACATAGGCTGCACGGCGAGCGCTTCGGCTGGCGCGTGGCGGCGGGCTCCTTGCGAAAGGCGCTCCTGCGCAGCCAGACACGGGCGCGTTCCGCGGCGGTTGGGGCGGCGGTGCGATCCGTGTCGGGCAGTCGCCTCGGCGACCGCTTCGGCTGGCACGCCCGCGAGGCGGCGGGCTGCTTGCGCAGGGCGTTCTTGCGCAGCCCGAGGGCGCGTTCCGCGGCGGGTCGCGCAAGCTGCCGGTGCGCCCGCGTCGGCAGTCGCCTCGGCGCTGGCTGGATCGACGAAGGCTACGCTACCCCGCACGCACTCGATCGACGACGGCGGAAATTCGGCGTGCGCTTCGGCCGGCGCGCCCGCGAGGCGGCGGGCTGCTTGCGCGGGGCGTTCCGGCGGGGGCCGTCGTTCGCAGGCACGACGTCCGGCACGGTCATGTTTATGCCGACTCCATGGCCAACTGAAACTTCCTCGAAGCGGACGCCATCAATTTCTACGGGTCTGGCGTGTGACGGCTGCGCCCTGCCTGCTGGCTTACCGCAACTGACTTTTGATCGCGGCCACTCGCCAGAAGCCGTGCGATCCATTAACGTAGACTGTTTTCCAGGTACTCGATCGCCCTCTCCAGCACCTCGTCCTTTCCCGCACGAATTCCGGCGACTGTCGGGCGCACCTCTACATTCGGCTGCAGGCCCACGCGCTGTAGTTGCCGTCCGTCGGCATGCATCACTGCCTGGCCGGTGAAGCGCACGTAAATCCCCCCGGGCACGGAGAGGTTAGTCACATCGCCATTAGCGCCTTGGGTCGGGCTTCCGATGAATTTCGTGCCGTTGGCCGCCTCAAGGAACAAGCCGGTGTGCTCGGCTTGGCTGATAGTTCGCTCATCGATCAGCATTACCGTCCTGCCGTGATAACGCCACTTGGCCGTGCGCGGCAGCGATTGCAAGAATGTCGTCACCTCTTGAGAACCGAGCAACTCGCCGTTCGGAAAATCCGGCGACATAGGGTCGCGGCGCTTAAACATCGCCGCGGTCACATCAGCTTTATCGGTCAGCCGCGGCGCGATCTGCCAAGCAGTTCCGTTGGGGTAACCACGGTCGTCGAAGATTATGGCGGGGCAGTCCTTGAATTTCTCGAACATTTCGTCAACCTGCGGTACCGACAGGCGATCAAGGTCGGCGTAGCCGATGTTGCCGGGCAACACCCGGAAGACCTCTCCGGTACGGTCGCCCTGGGTCGCCGGCATGTATTCCACTTTGCGTACCACTTTCACTTCCCGCACCCGATCGTGAACATCGCGGACGGTAAGAGTTGCCGTGGAATCCCTGGTTCCGCGGACAAGGCTTCTCTCCCCGGCGATGTACAAACCGGCCTGAGGCGTGGAATGCGCCGTGTACTTCAGCCGCTCTGCAATTCGGTGGCTGGCGTCTTCGCCATCCACCTTTAGTATCACGTCGCCGATTTCAAGTCCGGCGGCCTTCGCCGCTGCCGCGTTGGTGAAGGCGGTGATCACCGGCAAGCCTTCGATCATCCGGACACGGACCGGCGCACTGGCGTCTCCAAAGTATTGGCGAAGAACCGGGCTCGTGACCGAGCCGTGGCTGTCGTGGATGTGGGTCACCATTTCCGCGACCGCAAGGTTGTAATCGAGGGCGTCCTTGGCTCCCTCCATCCGCGGTATAAACCGACGCAGTATCTCGTTCCAATCCTCTCCCATTAGCTCCCTATAGGGAAAGAAGTAATTGATAACCGCCCATACGCGGAAGGCTGCAAGTACCCGATATTCAGCCGCCGGGAATTGCATATCAGCGTAAGGTTTGTCTGGCAGGGGGGCCGCCCACCCAGCGAGCCTGGCCCGGGTAGGCGGTGAAAACTTACCTGTCCCCGCGAGTTGTATCGCCGCTTTCAGCGCGGGATTCTGCCCGCCTTTCGTGCCGGAAGCGGGCAGCGTCAGGTTGGGCTCGAAACCATTTGTACCGTCCGCGTACACCAGTTCGCCCAACCTGATCTGCGCCCGGACGCCGTCCGGAAGTTCGACAGTCTGCGTGCTGACCGCGGCTTCTTCATTGAACGACCCTTCCGACACGATCGCGCCTCTGCCCGAAGCTTGGAAAGCGAGCGCCATTTCCGGCAAGTCCGCGTGAGGACCGATGAGAAAAATCACAGGTATGTCTTTTGCCCCAGATCCCGGTTTGATCGGTTGACGGCCCTGAACGTAAAAGCCGGAGCTGTAGTCTCCACTGGTGGCGCCATCCTCTGGAACGTAGCCAATGTGCATACGCCGGCGCTCACCAGGCATTTCGAGAGGTACGGAGGTGAGCGCTCCGGCAAGGCCGCTCTGAGAGATCGCGTACGAGGCAAATCCTTGGTCCGAGTCGGAAGGCGCCGCATCCGGACGCAGATCAAACACAACGGCACGGGCTGTGGGAAGTTCTTTTTTTAGCGCTTCCAACTTTTGCGTGGCTCCGACAAAATCCTGGAAGTCCGAGTAATTCGTCATCGCTACCACCAGGACACCGTCCGCGTTCCTTCGGAAAGTGGGCTGCCGGTCCGCCAATGAAGAGGAGTTTGCCTGCGCCGGTGGAAGAGAATTCAGCACATGGGTCGCCGGATCACCGAGTTCATTTAGCATGCTCCCGACTGCGGCTGAGTACTCCGCACCATCCCGGGCAGCATCCACTTTGGGGATCGCTCTGACCAGCGCTCCGTCCCAATCAAGACTGTCTCGGTAAGCGAGGTATGGATGGAAGTACTTTACTGCGGCCCACAGTTTGGCAACTGCAACCAGGCGGTCGATGCGGGTGGACTCACCTGCTATCTGCTGGCCGGGCCCGATCGGTAGGTAGGAGAGAAACACAAGCAGAACAATGGCGGCGCGGGGGAATCCGGAGTGTATTTTCATTAGAGTGACATTCTTGACCTGCAATACGCCGAAAACTAACGTTGCTACAGGTTGAAACTGTCGAGAAAATAGCGTCTTTCTAGCAGCGGTGTTCGGAAAGGCGCTCATCAGAGCCAGCGGGGTTACCACATCACTGCGCCTCCGTCGAAGTTGATTGACTGGCCAGTGAGGTATGATGCATCGGGGCTGCACAGCCATGCCATGAAGCGTCCTAGCTCGTAATCTTCCGCGGCGCGTCCTAGGGGAACATTCTGGCGAACAAAAGCGTCCCAGTGCTCCTTAGTGAGGCTGTCCATTCGGGAGGTGGCGGTTAAGCCTGGGCACACCGCATTAACGCGAATCCTGTGCGGCGCAACCTCCATGGCGAGCGCCTGGGTGAATCCCTGGAGACCAGCGTTGGCGGCGCAGTAGGCCACCGTATTCGCGGAGCCGCGTTTGCCGGCGATGGAAGAAACATTGACGATGCTCCCGCCCTGACCCTGGCCAATCAGGGTGGGCAGAACGGCACGACACATGAGAAAGCTACCGGTCAACTTGACGTCGAGTACGCGCCTCCAGAGGTCTTCGGCTAGCTCAGTCAGAGGCACCCGATCAGCGCCGCGCGCGAGCGCGGCATTGTTTACCAGGATATCGATGCGGTTGAACTCGGCCAACGCCTCGGATGCAACTCGGCGGGCATCCGCGCCTGACGACGCATCAGCCGTCAGAGGCAGGCACCGGCGTCCCAGTTTACGGACCTGTGCGGCAGTGCTTTCGACGCCTCGCCAACCTGAGGACTTCTCGTCTTCGGGGAACGTGGCCGGCTCGCGTCCGGTCCCCGTTACCACGATGTCGGCGCCCATTTCGGCAAGCGCCACGGCTGTGGCCCTACCGATACCGCGCAGGCGCGCCGCTCCGGTAATGATAGCCACCTTGCCTTCGAGAGGGTTCATCACCGGGCATTATATAGCTCAAAATGGCATGCCCACAAGCTGTCGACACCGCCTGCGGCGTCATTCACAGTGGATGGTGTTCTCCGCCTTATGTCATCAATATGCAACACCAGGAGGAGGGGCCGGGATAGCGATTTTCAGCTCACGCGAACCAATGCTTGCCTCGCGCCCACGCCCGACCCACGCCGGCGGAAATCCTGCAAGCGCCTCGGCGGGCACACCAGCGAGGCGGCGGGTTGCTTGCGTAAGGCGTTCCTGCGGTAGCCTGACGAGAGCGCGTTCCGCGGCCTTCGGGCAAGGTGCCGGTGCGGCAGTCGCTTCGGCCACGGCAGCCAAAACTTGGCCGCCGCGCACGCTCGATCCACGCCGGCGGAAATTCGGCGACCGCTTCGGCCGGTACGGCCGCGAGGCGCGTGCTGCTTGCGCAAGGCGTTCCGGCGCAGCCGGACGGCGCGCGTTCAGCGGTGGTCGCGCAAGCGCCGGTGCGCTTCGTGTCGGCAGTCGGCCTCGGCGGCTGGATCGACGAAGGGTGAGCTGCGGCAGGTAGAGCCCGCACGCGCCCGACCCACGCCCGCGGAAGTCCGCGAGCGCTTCGGCGGGCACGCCCGCGAGGCGGCGTGACTGCCGCTGGATTCGAGGTTGCCATTTTTCGCGTGGTTGACGGCAAAATCGTCGAACAGTGGGGGATGCCCGACCTGCACGGCCTCCTGGAACAGTTGAGGGGATCTAACTCGCAGCGCCCGCGGAAAGCGTTATTTCAAGCCCTCCGAGATGTAAAGATCATCCAGCAAGCGGACCAGACTGTAGGCGTACGTTTTGGCGTCGGGCGCTAGCTGCACGGATACGATTGTGGCTAAGCCAGCGCGGTCCGCCGGCGCGATTTCCTGCCACACCGACCGGCGGCCGCCAGGCACCTCGATCTGGAACACTCGGGCAGGCAGTGTGCCGCGAGCCAGCACGAACAAGGACCGGCCGTCCTTACTCCAACGCAGCACCTCTTCGTTCGGCTCGATACGCGGCAGCAATTGAGGCTCGCCTCCGTCGAACGGATAGCGCCTCAGATTGCCATCGGCATCTCGTGCAGCAACGGATTTGCCGTCCGGCGCCACCGGATGAGAATAGAAGTGGAACGAAACGCCCTCGCCGCTGATGGGTTGCGGCAGCCCGCTCGCCACATTCTGGCGATATAGCCGCGCGCCTCTTCCCATCTCGTTGGCCGCCAGGACGAGACTGTTGCCATCCGGCAGCCAGTCGGCCGCTTGATAGGTCGCGATCAGGCCGCGGGGCAGCGCGCGCGACTCGCCGGCGCCGGTGGGCAGCAGCACCAACTGGGGAGGCGACGTGAGCAGATTCGTGAGCGCCCAGCGGCCATCGGGCGACAGAGCGAGCGGCTGGCCCTCACCCAGCCTGGCCGCGGGCGACCCGTCCACGCCTCGCAAGCAGACCGCGTAATTACTCCCACCGGCTTCGGACCCTTCCCAGAACAGAATCGTTTTGCTATCCGGTGAAAAATCGACCGGAGCTGAGTCGTTGAATAGAGTGAGGTCGCGCGTATTCTCCTTTCCGGCACTCACCACAAACATAGGCATGCGGTAACTCGACCCCGTGAGCAAGACCCTCCCATCGGGGAAAATGTCCTGTAACTTAAGGCTCCCGGGCACGCGCGCGACTACACGGTGCCGGCCCGTAAGGCTCACCGCCTGCAGCGCGAGATCTTGTCCTTGCTCCGTCGCTGAAAACCAGATCTCGGTGCCCAAAGGAGACCACGCCAGACCCTGCTCGCTTTCCCAACCCGTCGACAGCACGCGTTTCTTTCCGGAAAGGTCGACGAGTGCTACCGAGCCTCGATCGTCAAACCGCAGTGGATGATCGAGGAAAGCGATTTGGTCGCCTCGCGGCGATACGCGCGGATGGCTGATCCACCCCGCTGTATCATAGAGCAGCCTGCCGGGAGGAAACTCCAGTCGGGAGCGTCCCTGCGCCTCGCGCACCACGGCAATAGCGGCGCCATCCGGCGACCAATCGGCCGCCGTCACGCCTTCCAGCACTTCCCGCGGTCCCCCGCCGGCCATTGGCATGCGCGCCAGCGCGCCAACGAAGGTGAACATGCTTTGAAAGCGCAAAGATTCGAGAATCGCCATCTCGCCCGTTCGAGAAATTGCCAGCAGGCCCGTGTTGTCAAGACCCAATGGATGCGATTCCGGAAAGTCCGGCCCCACCGAATACAGCTCCGTTTTGCCGCCCTCCCAGGCGGCCGCGTAAATCACAGTTCGGCCGTCGAGCGTGAAGCGCGCGCCCTGAATGGTGCCGCGCCGGAATGTTAATTGACGCGTGGTCATCGCAGGCGGGAGATGTCTCAGTGCAGCCCAGTAGCCTGTCGCAATTGCGGCGGCGAAGACGACTATCGCGCCGGCCCAAACCACCGCTCGCAAGAAGCGCCGCGCTGGTTGGATAGGCGGTGTGGCGCCACTCACCGAAGAACCCGACAGCGAGCGCAGCGCGAAAGCCAGGTCCTTGGCGGATTGGAAGCGGTTGGCTGGGTCTTTCTCCAAGCAGTGCGTCACAATTTGCCGCACGCCCACGGGAACGGTCTCGGGCAACTCCGGAGCATCCTGTTTCAGGGTGGCGGCCATAGTTTCGACTGGGGTGTCGCCATGAAAGGTGCGCTTGCCGGTGAGCAGTTCGTGGAGGATGAGACCGAAATTGAAAATATCGGAACGAGAGTCAGCATCAGCACCGCGCACTTGTTCGGGAGACATGTACCCCACTGTGCCCATTACCGTACCTGGATCGGTGACGACGGTCATCGTCTCTTCCTGCGTCGCGCGGACCGCAGCCTGTTTCGCCAGCCCGAAATCCAGGATCTTTACCCGCCCGGGGTACCCGCTGGCGGGTCCGGTCAGCATGATGTTGTCCGGTTTCAGGTCGCGATGCACGATGCCGGCGGCGTGCGCGGCAGCCAGTCCTTCAGCGATCTGCACACCGATTTCGAGGGTTTTGCTCAGCCTGAATTCCGCGCCGTGAAGCGATGCCCCGTCCACGAGCTCCGTGACGATGTAGTCGTCGCCGACGTCGTAAATGGCGACGATGTTCGGATGATTCAACGCCGCCACGGCGCGAGCTTCCTGCTCGAAGCGGGCGCGGCGGGAGGGGTCCTTGGCCAGGTCTTCGGGCAGGATCTTCAGGGCGACATCGCGATTCAGGCGAGTGTCGTGCGCCCGATAAACTTCGCCCATACCGCCCGCGCCGAGGGGCGCGAGGATTTCGTAGGGCCCGAATTTAATGCCTGGAGAGAGCGGCATGGGGCCGAATCAGCTAAGTTTAACCCATCCCGCAGTGGATGCGTCCTGGGTTACGGCGCATTCGGACAGTATTACGAACCCGCCTTCACGCACACGCTCGATCCACGCTGGCGGGAACTGCGCGACCACCTCGCGCGGCACGCCCGCTAGGTGGCGGAGGCTTGCCTAGGACGTTCGTGCCGGACAGTCCTTCGCAAGCACGCCGTCCCTACCGCAGCCAGAACCGCCCCGCGCCCGCGCTCGCTCCACGCCGGCGGAAATTTGGCGAGCGCTTCGGGCCGCCACGCCCGCGAAGCGGCGGGCGCTTGCGCCGGGCGTTCGTGTGCAGCCAGACGAAGGCGCGTCCCGCGGCAGTGCAATCAAGCTGCCGGTGCGCTCCGTGTCGGCAGTCGCTTCGGCGATTGCCGGTTCGACCGAGGGCGAGCTATGCGAGGCAGAACTCGCCTTCGCGCACGCGCTCGCTCCATGCCGGCGGAAATTCCGCGAGCGCGTCGGGCGGCACGCCCCTCGAGGCGGCGTGCTCACTGCGTAACGCGTTCCTGCGCAGCCAGACGAGGGCGCGTTCCGCGGCGGTTCGGCCAAGCTGCCGGTGCGCTCCGCGCCGACAGCCGCTTCGAGCTACGCCAGCCAGAACCGCCCGGTCGCGCCCAATCCACGCCGGCGGAAATTCGGCGAGCGCTTCGGCGGCACGCGCGCGAGGCGGCGTGCTGCTTGCGTATGGCATTCGTGCGCATCCAGACTAGCGCGCGTTCCGCTGCGGTTCGGGCAAGCTGCGGCCGCGCGTCGTGTCGGCAGTCGCCGCGGCGATGGCTGGATCGGCCAAGAGCGAGTGCCCGCGCCGCACGCGCTCGGTCCACACCGGCGGAAATACTGCGAGCGCTTTGGGTGGCACGCCAGCGAGGCGGCGCGCTGCTTGCGTATGGCGTTCCTTATGGCTTCAGGTTGTAGGAGGCTCCCAGAGGTCCTGCACCCTCCAGATACTTGCGTGCTCGCACCAGTTCCGCGATCTGCCGGATGTGCCCTAAGTCGTGCATGGCCCATTCATGCAGCATCTGCGCCAGCGTAATCTCCCCGGCCTCCTTGTGCAGCGCGACACGGCTGCCGTCCGACCCCGGCAGGCCGCGTATGAACTCGATATTGGTTTCCCGCTGCTCCTCGAAATGGTCGAACGCGTCCTCCGGGTCGGCATCGCGATACAGGTCTAGGTAAAGCTGCGCGTCGTCGGGCTCGAATTCCGGCCGCTGTTCACTCAGGAACCGGTCCAGCCGCATTCGGTAACAGTAGCCCTCGGAGTGGGAGAGGTGTGCCAGCACTTCGGCAATCGAAAACCTCTCAGGTGCCGGTTTCCATCGCGCATCCGCGTCTGTCACTCCGGCCATCAGGCGGCGCAGGATCTCCGGGGTGGCTTCCAGAATGTCGAGGCACGGCAGACTTTGTTCGTCCATCCTATCTAGCGTATCTCTACCGTAGCGTTTTGCGGCAAAATGAGACACCAGAGGGGGGCTCAAAACTTTGGTTTTCGAGGTAGAGCACTGTTTCGATGACGTAGCCCGCGATCCACACGCAGTCAAGCGCGACGATGACTGATCCAAAACACACTCGCGGTATGGGTGGCCCGGCAGCGAGGAACCACGCGATCCGGTGGGTAATCCACAACCACGTGGATATGTAGCAGCAGACGCGGAGTTCCGAGCTCGTAACCCGATCAGCTTCATCCGCCACGCCATCGCTGAACTTGCGATTTCCGTCCCGCGCAGCCGGACGAAAGCGCGGTTCCGCGGCGGTTCGCGCGAGCTTCCGGTGCGGTCCTCTTCGGCGGTCGCCTCGGCGGTGGCTGGATCGAACAAGGGCGCGCTACGGCAGCCAGAACCGCCCGCGCTCGATCCACGCCGGCGGGAATTCGGCGAGAGGCTTCGGCGGGCACGCCTGCGAGGGGGGGCGCGCTGCTTGCTGGAGGGGTTCCCGCTGCAGCCGGACGCGGGCGCGTTCCGCGGCGGTTCGCGCAAGCTGCCGGTGCGCGGCGTGCCGGCAGTCGCCTCGGCGATGGCTGGCTCGAACAAGGGCGCGCTACGGCAGCCAGAACTCGCCCGGGCGCACGCACTCGATCCACGCCAGCGGAAATTCTGCGAGCCCTCCGGGTGGCACGCTTGCGCGGCGGCGGGAGCCCCGCCGATGGTGGATTGACGAATGGCACGCTACGCCATCCAATCCACGCCCGCCTTTTGAGCTTGCGCTAACTCCATGCTTCGATCCACCGCTGCCAGCCCCTGGCCGGCGGCTTCGGCCAGACTGGCGCCCCAACTCAAGAAACCAGCACCCGCGCGGCGGCGCGAACGCTAACATGATGGCCTCGGCGCTCCGCGCGGGTCCGGATGCGCCCAGGCCTGCCTCAACACAATCTGCGCGCCCTGCCGCACCACTAGCACGGTTTTGTTGTCGCCCCCTTCCGCCACGTCCACTCCCGCTTCCAGCGGCGTGTCCGCGTGACGAGCGCAGGTCAGTTGGTGGAATCGCCGAACCACTGTCTCATGAGCCGGAGCGAAGATGCAAAGGCTGCACCTGAAATGCGCGATTTGCCGAGATCTCCGGATGGCGGTGCCCCGCTGAAGGAGGTCGCCAAGCCAGGACGAGAACGGCATCCCAGATGCTCTATCGGGGGCCTAGGAGACTCTATGGAACAAAAAAGTAAGATCGCCAAAACCGATCCAGACAAACGTTATCGTAACGTGCTCGCCGCGAGCACACTGACCGGCGATTCCGTGCAGAACTCGTCTGGGGAGTCCCTCGGAAAAGTGGACGAGATTATGATCGACATCGCCTCGGGCAAGGTGGCCTATGCCGTCCTGTCCTTTGGCGGATTCCTCAGTATGGGCAACAAGCTGTTCGCTCTGCCTTGGTCTACTCTCCGAGTTGACGAGGACCAGAAACGCTTTATTCTTGATATCGACAAGACGAAGCTGGAGAATGCTCCTGGATTCGACAAAGAGCATTGGCCGGACATGTTGGATAGCACTTGGCGCGACAAAATCTTCAGCTACTATGGCGCGAAACCCTACTGGGAGAGTCCTGAGGAGACACCAGTCCTCCGGCGTGCCGGTGGCGGGTCGTAACGGGCCATAGAATTCGGAGGAGGGCGCGGCGATCGGTCACTCACCCGGTCACGGCCGCCGTTACCGCGCACTGGCCGTCTGCGTGCATACCTGATAGCGACTGTTAATGGAGACGATTCCTATGCAAATCCTCCGAGCTACGAGTACCGCTGCCCTGATTTTGCTTTTCCGGACGATTGTTCCTGTGTACGCGCAAGAGAAGCACCCTCAGGAGCAGCAGCACGCACAATCCGCTCAACCGAAGCAGCAGCAGGCCCAGACCAAGGAACAACAACCGAAGCAGCAGCGCGCCCAGACCAAGGAGCAACAACCGAAGCAGCAGCGCGCTCAGACCAAGGAACAACAACCGAAACAGCAGCGCGCCCAGACCAAGGAACAGCAACCGAAGCAGCAGCACGCCCAGACCAAGGAACAGCAACCGAAGCAGCAGCGCGCCCAGACTAAGAAGCAGGAACCGAAGCAGCAGCGCGCTCAGACCAAGGAACAACAGCCGAAGCAGCAGCGAGCCCAGACTAAGAAGCAGGAACCGAAACAGCAGCGCGCCCAGACCAAGGAACAGCAACCGAAGCAGCAGCGCGCCCAGACTAAGAAGCAGGAACCGAAACAGCAGCGCGCCCAGACCAAGGAACAACAGCCGAAGCAGCAGCGCGCCCAGACTAAGAAGCAGGAACCGAAACAGCAGCGCGCCCAGACCAAGGAACACCAACCGAAGCAGCAGCGAGCCCAGACTAAGAAACAGGAACCGAAACAGCAGCGCGCCCAGACCAAGGAACAACAGCCGAAGCAGCAGCGAACCCAGACCAAGAAGCAGGAACCGAAACAGCAGCGCGCCCAGACTAAACAGCCGGCGTCGCAAAAGCAGCAGGCAGAAACTTCCCAGCAGACCAAGCAACCACAACAGCCGCAGCGCACAGAGCAGCAGGCAGTCGCGTGGCAACAGCAGAAGGGATGGCTAAAACAGGGCGGCGGCTGGCAGGGGCATAGTACATGGCAGCAGCATGGCGATCAAAATTGGGACAGAGATCATCGCACTTGGGCGCAGCGTGGAGGCTATGGCGGTTACTACATTCCCCAGAACACCTACGATCTCAGTTTCGGGAATCAACACTGGTTCCGGATGAACGGCGAGCCCACGATCTATGAGGGGTATCCGCGCTTCTCGTACGGCGGCTTTTGGTTCATGCTCGTGGATCCTTGGCCAGGATCTTGGGCAGAGAATTGGTACGCCCTCGATGACGTTTACATCGAGTATGACAACGGGTACTACCTGTGCAACCGCGCGTATCCTGGCATCAGACTTGCGGTCATTGTTTCGCTGTAGCCCATTCCGGCCGTGCCACCGAAGATCAGACGAGAGCGCATTCATTTTTCCGCCGACGCCCCGGGAGGCGTCCTGACGCGCGAGGTGACGGGCTTCATGCGTAAGGCGTTCGTGCGCCGGCTAGGCGAGGGCACGTTCCTCGGCGGTTCGCGCAAGCTGCCGGTGCGTTCCGTGTCGGCGGTGGCGCGATCGACCAAGAACGAGCCACGCCAGCCAGAATCGCCGAGCTATGCCAGCCAGAAATCGCCGGCCCGCACGCTCGCGATCCACGCCGGCGGAAATTCGGCGAGCGCTTCGGGCGGGCACGCCGGCGAGGCGGCGTGCTGCCGGCGTACGCCGTTCCGGCGCAGCCGGTCGAGGTGCGCGTTCAGCGGCGGCGGCGACAAGATCGACCCAGAGGCGCGCATCGGCAGCCAGAACGGCCAGCGCGCACCCGCCCCACGCCGGCGGGAATTCCGCGAGCGGTTCGGCGGGCGCCCCCGCGAGGCGGAGGGCTGCTTGCGTAAGGCGTTCCTGCGGTAGCCTGACGAGAGCGCGTTCCGCGGCCTTCGGGCAAGGTGCCGGTGCGCGCGTGTCGGCGGTCGCTTCGGTGATGGCTGGATCGACCAAGGGCGAGCTACGGCAGGTAGAACCGCCCGGCGCAGGCACGCGCTCGCTCCGCGCCGGCGGAAATTTTCGGGTCCGTAAGCGGGAACGTTGACTCAGGAACTGGTGGACCCTAAAGCTTGGCTGTGCTGGCCCCGCCGGCGCCGACTCGTTGACCGGACAGCACGTTATCAAAGGCTCGTGCCATTCGCGCTATTTGCACCATCATCGTGGCGAACCAGAGGCCTATCCACGACGTGAGCCCTCCCGCTAAAACGAGTGCGGCGCACCGCCCCGATGAGTAGGAGATCCCAACGGCTGTGTGCCGCCCGGCTGAACGCAAGGCAGACCTCGCCGGGATGCTTTCAGCAATTGGGCGTGGTCCGCGTGGATTGCCTGCCGCCCAAGTTGCGCTAAGATGCCTTTTGTCTGAGAATAAACCATTGTGCCAATAGGGAGAATGCGGGTCCCGTTCTCTACGAGCCTGAGTGGCCTTCTGCTATTCGTGGCGGCGGGAGTGAACGCAGCGCCGGGCGCCGATCCGGCCACGGGAAAGTTGATCTTCGAGGAGCACTGCGCCCTGTGCCATGGACTCGATGGTGGCGGCGGCCGCGGGCCGGACCTGCGGCGCCCGAAGCTCCGTCACGCTGCGGATGACGAAGCGCTGAAATCGCTTATTGAAAACGGCATTCCTCCCGAGATGCCGGATGGGGAGACCTTCAGTAAGGAAGACATCGCGAACATCGCGGCGTTCGTGCGGACTCTTGGGAATGTTCCGCAAGAGAAGCTGCCAGGCGATCCGGCGCGCGGAGAAGTACTTTACCGCCGCAGCGGTTGCCCCGCGTGTCACATTCGCGCCGGTGAGGGGGTGGGGTTGGGTCCGGATCTGACGGAGATCGGAGCCAGACGTGGGTCGCGGCGCCTGCTCGAGACGCTGCAGAATCCCACCGAAACCATTCCGGACGGATTTCTGCTGGTGCAGGCCCTGACCATGGCGGGCCAAACCGTGCGCGGCATCCGGTTAAACGAAGACTCCTTCACAATACAGCTCAAAGATATGCAAAGCCGTATTTACAGCCTGCGCAAGAGCGAGCTGCGCGAGTTGCGGAAGCTGCGCAACGAAACGCCGATGCCCTCCTACGGAGGCCGCCTTTCGCCCGCTGAGATGGACGATCTGGTAGGGTTCCTGGCGGCGCAGAGGGGACAGCGATGAAAGCCGTGGCTTTGATCGCGCTTATGTGCCCCGCGGTTTGGGCACAGGTCCCGTTTGCACGCATCGCTGCCACTGATAAGGAACCGGGCAACTGGTTAACGTATTCCGGGAACCTGCAGGGTCACCGGTATTCGCCCTTAACCGAGATCAACACGCGGAACGTGGCGGGAATGAAAGTGAAGTGGGCTTATCAGTATCCGGATCCAAGGACCGAAGTGTCACCGATTGTGGTCGACGGAATCGTATATATTACGGGCCCGAATTCCGCTGCCTCGCTGGACGGTAGAACAGGCCGCACCCTGTGGTCGTGGAATCGCGCGTTGCCATCCGACTATCGAAGCATCGGCTTTGGGCATACCAACCGTGGACCGGCGGTGCTTGACGATAAATTGTTTGTCGCCACGCTCGACGGCTTTCTCGTAGCGCTGGATTTGAAAAGCGGCGCCGAGCGCTGGTCGGCCAAGGTGCTCGACTACCAACTGGGCTACAGCATGACGATGGCGCCGCTGGCGATCGACGGCAAGGTTGTCGTGGGAGTAAGCGGCGGCGAGGCGGGTATTCGCGGATTTCTGGATGCCTACGACGCGAACTCGGGAAAGCGGGCCTGGCGCTTCTGGACGATCCCTGGACCCGGCGAGCTTGGGCACGAGACCTGGGAGGGTGACAGTTGGAAAACCGGAGGTGCGCCGACCTGGGTGACGGGAACTTACGATCCGGAACTCAAACTGGTCTACTGGGGCGTGGGCAATCCCGGCCCGGACTGGAACGGCGATACGCGGCAGGGCGATAATCTGTACACCTGTTCCTTAGTGGCCATCGACGCCGATAGCGGAAAACTGCGCTGGTATTTCCAGTTCACACCGCACGATACGCACGATTGGGATGCGACGCATGTGCCGGTGCTTTTCGATAGCGACGTGCGTGGGGTAAAGCGCAAGCTGGTCGCCGTGGCGAACCGGAACGCGTTCTACTATGTGCTTGACCGAGTGAACGGCGCATTCCTGGCCGGAAGGCCCTACGCCAAGCAGACTTGGGCCTCTGGCCTGGACGCGAAAGGGCGGCCCATCCCAGTGGGCCAGGCCGAACCGTCGAAAGAGGGCACATTGGTCTGGCCGAATATGAACGGGGCAACTGTCTGGTTCAGTCCGTCGTTCAGCCCCGCGACCGGGTATTTCTATGTGGCCGTCCGCGAGATCGGCGCGCGATACTTCAAGCGCGAGACGCCCTACAGGCCTGGAACGGAATTCATGGGAGGCGGCGAGAACGAATTGTCCATGGATGATGCGTGGGGTGCGATTCGCGCTTTGCAGGGCGAGACCGGTGAGATGCGCTGGGAATTCAAGCTGCACTCGCCGCCGTGGGCCGGCGTGATGTCAACCGCCGGTGGTTTGGTGTTCTCCGGATCCGATGAAGGCAATTTCTATGCGCTCGACGCGCGCACGGGAAAAGCTCTGTGGGACTTTCAAACGGGCGGTCCGATTGCGGCGAATCCGGTCAGCTTCACGGTGGATGGGCATCAGTCGATCGCGGTGGCTGCGGACCGAGTGTTGTATGTGTTCGGGTTGTGAGCGGCGCGCGGTCCCGCCCGGTCTTGCGGGCCGCACGCGCTCGATCCAAGCCGGCGGAGATTCTGCGAGCGCTTCGGGCGGCACGCCGGCGAGCGGCGTGCTGCTTGCTTCGTGCGGGGCCGTCGTTCGCCTGTCGGCAGTCGCCGCGGCGATGGCTGGATCGACCAAGGGCGCGCATCGGCAGCCCGCCGCGCAGGCGCTCGGTCCGCGCCAGCGGAATTCTGCGAGCGCTTCGGACGGCACGCCCACGAGGCGGCGTGGAAGTTGCGAATCGCTTCTATGCCGTCGATATCCGGCAAGCTCAGATCCACTACGATCACGTCAAACGTAGTCTTCTGAACGGCTGCCAGGGCCTGACGTCCGGTTTCCACCGCCGTCACACGATAGCCGTCTTCGGCCAAATGGCAGTCGAACAAAGCTCGCACGGCGGGCTCGTCGTCCACGATCAGAATACGAGGAGCGTAGTCCAGACGTTTGTCCGGTACGCGCAGCCGGATTACACCAGCTTCCACGATACCGCACAAAAATAGAACTTCCACGCCGCGCCTGAGGCACGTGAGTTCAATCTGCTCTGAGCCCGCGAGGCCCGCCCGAATCATCACGGAATCGATCCCGAGTTCAAGGTCGAGAAGACGGGCTGCCCTGGTCGCTCCGCTCGCCAGTAAGACTCGATACCCTCTCCCCTTAAGAATCGGATCGAGTATGCTGAGCATGTCGGAATCCTCGGCGACGACAAGAACGGTACTTTGGTCTCGTTCGACAGGTTCAGATTTCATTGGAGTCTCCGAAAGTGGTCCGGGATGGCAATCCGGATTCGGCAAGGCGAACAGCTTCGCAGTTGCAGAAACGATACTTACTGGTTGGTATTATTACCCGGTACTGAAGAACCAGCAACGTTGGCTTTCGTTATGGTACTGGCCTGCGAACCCAAAAATGAGACAGTGCCAGACACCCACAGGGGCAGTGAAAAACAACGCGCCCCGCGCGGCGGTCGGGCAAGCTGCCGGTGCATCCCGCGTCGGCGGTAGCTATCGGCGATGGCGGGATCGACCAAGCGCGCGCTGCGCCAACCAGCACGGCCCGCTCGCGCTCGATCCACGCCAGCGGAAATTCGGTGAGCGCTTCGGCCAGCACGCCCGCGAGGCGGCGTGCTGCTTGCGTATGCGTTCCTGCGCGGCCGGACGACGGCGCGTTCCGCGGCGGTTCGGGCAAGCTGCTGGTGCGCGGCGTGCCGGCCGTTGTCTCGGCGATGGGCTGGATCGACCAAGGGCGAGCTATGGCATTTAGAGTCAGTCAAACGTAGCCCAGGCCGGCCAAAGGCCACGGCAGCCGGTACGGATTACGCGGGTCCGCAGAAGCGCCGCACGATGAGCAAGGCGGGCCGCGCCAGGATCGTCGATGCGCAAAGGGCGGGATGGGCGGCGCAGAAAAAGCAACAGGCGAGGCGACTGGGCGGGGCAAAATTCGACGCCTAGGGGGGGTGAGGGTCGGAGAGGTATGCGCGGAAGATGCTGAAACAACAGGAGTTCCCGGTTTTGAATTTCCCGGCAGGGCGACAACCGCACCTCGTTGGGCGAAGAAGGCTCCCAAAAAGAAAAGATGCAGCTCGGCGGATAAACAGATGTCGGCTGGGTGTATACTCGGTGAGTATCCAGCAGCCCAAAATGGAAATTCTGGTTGAGGGCAAGTTGCAGGAGGAAAAAGTATGTTTCACTTAATCTGGTATATCCTTATTGGGCTGATCTCGGGGGTTATCGCGAAATCGGTGATGCACGAACACTTGACGCTCTTCTGGACGATCGTGCTCGGCATTATCGGATCGATCCTCGGAGGTGGCGTTACCCACATGTTTTCGCGCCCGACAAACGAACGGTATCATCCTGCCGGCCTCATTTTCTCCACGTTGGGCGCGATCCTGGTTCTCTACATT
>Ga0181538_10001435_pt1 | contig 26779 bp, 22 predicted proteins | sample PEATcosm2014_Bin_40_FD_119773 | JGI IMG/M metagenome (GOLD analysis project Ga0181538, IMG submission 119773) | Peatland microbial communities from MTU Mesocosm Facility, Houghton, MI, USA - PEATcosm2014_Bin23_30_metaG | ecosystem: Environmental > Terrestrial > Soil > Wetlands > Peat | place... | reverse complement strand
GAACTGAGCGGCCCACATCTGGTGCTGGCCGACGCCGGCCACGTAGACCGCCTCGGGCCCGGCGATCTCGCCGATGCGCTTGATCACGTACTGCGGCGCCAGCGTACCGTCGGTGGGCTCCTCGTAGCCCAGCGGGTAGGTGGTCCGCAAGGCGTCGAGCTGAGCCCACCAGGCGCTGTGGTCCTCCTGCTTCCCGGCCTGGTGCTCGGCCCGCACGGCCGTGATCAGGTCGGAAATCACCTCGCGGCAGTCGCCGACGATCGGCACGTCGGCCCGCCGGTTCTTGGAGATCTCGGCCGGGTCGATGTCCGCGTGCACGATCGCGGCGTCGGGCGCGAACGACGCCAGGTTTCCCGTCACCCGATCGTCGAAGCGGGCCCCGAGCGCGATGATCAGGTCGGATTTCTGCAGGGCGCCGACCGCGGCGACCGTGCCGTGCATGCCGGGCATGCCGAGGTGCTGCGGGTGCCCGTCCGGGAAGGCGCCCCGGGCCATCAGGGTCGTGACGACCGGGATGCCGGTCAGCTCGGCCAGGGTCAGCAATTCGGGTGCGGCGCCCGCCTTGATGATGCCGCCGCCGCAATACAGAACGGGCCGCTGCGCGCCGGTCATCATCCGGGCGGCCTCACGGACCTGGCGGGAGTGCGGGCGGGTCACCGGGTGATACCCGGGCAGGTCCAGTGGCACCGGCCAGCCGAAGTCGGTCTGCGCCTGCATCGCGTCCTTGGCGATGTCGACCAGGACCGGGCCGGGGCGCCCGGTGGAGGCCAGGTGGAACGCCTCCGCGATCGTCCGCGCGATGTCCTCGGCCTTGGTCACCAGGAAGTTGTGCTTGGTGACCGGGAGGGTGATGCCGGAAATATCGGCTTCCTGGAAGCCGTCCGTGCCGATCAGGCTGGTGGACACCTGGCCGGTGATCGCGACCAGCGGAACCGAGTCCATGTAGGCGTCCGCGATCGGGGTGACCAGGTTGGTCGCGCCCGGGCCCGAGGTGGCCATGCACACCCCGGTCCGCCCGGTCGCCTGCGCGTATCCGGTCGCGGCATGCCCCGCGCCCTGTTCGTGCCGGACCAGGATGTGCCGCACCTCGTCCGAGTCCAGGAGCGGATCGTAGGCCGGCAGGATGGCGCCGCCCGGCAGGCCGAACACCACGTCCGCACCGACCTTCTCGAGCGCGCGGACCAGCGCCTGGGCGCCGGTCATCCGGATCCGGGACGCGGGCCCCGCCTGTGTCCCCGCGCTGGTTGTTGCGGCGCTGGTTGTCGCGGTGCTGGCCGTCCCGGGCGTGGCGCCGCTCGCGGCCGCACCGGCCGGGGGGCCGGCAGTCGCCGCCGTCGCGCCACCTGCCGTGGCCGCCGGGGTGGGGCCGGGCGCAGCCTCCGGAAGGCCGCCGCCGGCTGAGGCGGCGGCATCGTTCACGATCGCACTGGGATCCGCGACCGCCTGCGGACCGGCCGGCGCGGTGCCCCGAGGAGCGCTTCCGGCGCCGTTCGCGCCAGCGGCAGCCGGGCCTGGCGTGCTGCGCGGCCTGGCCGCGCTGTCCTCACCGCGGGCCGCCTGGTCATCTGGGTCCGCGCCACCGGTGGTCCCGGCCGCGTCACGATGCGCCGCCCGCGCGGCCAGGTCCAGCGGCGTGGGGCCGGGATGCGCGCGCGCCGGGTGGGCGGGTTTCGTCTGCTCAGTCATCCGATGGTTTCCTTGTTAGCGAGAGACTCCGCTGCGAGCGCGTTTGCAAGCGGACGGGCATTAAAAAACCCCTCGTGCCCGGTGGCAGTCGAGGGGAGCGCGCAGAAGCTGGCTTGGTCAGCGGCCTGCGCGCCAGCCAAGTACCAGAATGAGTATCATGTTCACACCACACACCATGTCCCATAGATCGCGCGGCGTCAACTTGAAGCCGGATACGTCTCAGCTCGTGAGACGCGCACCCCGGTCCAGAATGATCTGGCGGTCGGAGGGCCGGCGTGGCCCGGGGCCATGGGGGTTCCGTGGGGAGACGCGGGGTCAGGGGGCCGGGGCGGGGGTCTTGCCCTGGCGGGAGTTTTCGGGGCCGGGGTCACCCTGGTTGGCGCCGGGCTCGCGGTCGCCGCTCGCGCCGTGATCGCGCTCGGTGGCGTCCCTGCGGTCGCCGCCGTGGGCCAGGTCGGTGGGGGCGGTGGCGATGAGGGACTCGATGCCGGGGGCGGCCATGGGCCGGCCCACCAGGAAACCCTGGCCGTAGCCGCAGCCAACTTCGCGGAGCAGTTGCAGCTGCAGCGCGTCCTCGATGCCCTCCGCGACCACCTGGATGCCGAGTTCGCGGCCGACCTGCACGATGGTTTTGGTCAGCAGGGTCAGCGTCTCGTCGTGGCCCAGCCCGGCCACGAAGGACGGGTCGATCTTGATGATGTCGACGGGCAGGCCGCGCAGGTAGGCCAGCGACGCGTAACCCGTGCCGAAGTCGTCGATGGCGAGCCGCACGCCCAGGCGGCGCAGCTCCGCGAGGCGCCCCACCATCAGGCCGCCGTCCTCGACGAGCACGCGCTCGGTCACCTCCAGGGTGAGCGCCTCCGGCGGCAGGCCGCTGTCGGCGAGCGCGGCAGCCACCGACTCGGGGAACCGGGCTGAGTTGATCTGGCGCATGGACAAGTTCACCGATACCCCGACGTTCCACGAGTCAGCCCGCCACGCTGCGCCCTGCTGGCAGGCGATGGTCAGCACCCACGCCCCGAGCGGCACGATCAGGCCCGAGTCCTCGGCCACGTCGAGGAAGTCGGCCGGCGGCACGGCCGCGCCATCGCGCCACCACCGCACCAGCGCCTCGGCGCCGATCACGCGGGACGTCTCCAGGTCGACCACCGGCTGGTACTGAACGGTCAGTTCCTGCCGCGAGATCGCGCCCTGCAGGTCGCTCGCGAGTTCCAGCCGCCGGACCACGTCGGCGTGCATATGCGCCGCGAATACCTCGACCCGGCCGCCGCCGCTGTCCTTGGCTTTGGACATCGCGACGTCGGCGTTCCGCAGCACCAGGCCGGGGGGCGAGCCGTCGGCCAGGGCCACGCCGACGCTCGCGGTCAGCGCGATGTCACGGCTCGCCACGCGGAACGGCGCGGAGCTGATCGTCCCGGCCATCCGTTCAGCGATGTCCGCGATGTCCGCGACGCCAGGGGCACCGTCGATGAGGGCCGCGAACTCGTCACCGCCCCAGCGCGCCACCGTGTCGTGCGGCGGCACGGCCGCGCGGAGCCGTCGGGCCGCCTGCGCGAGCACCAGGTCGCCGGCGCCATGACCGACGGAATCGTTGACCGCGGTGAAGCCGTCCAGGTCGAGGAAGATCACGCCCGTTTCGGTGCCATCACCACGGCGGCGCAGCGCGTCCCGCGCCCGCTCTTCGAGGTAGGCCCGGTTCGGCAGGCCGGTCAGCCCGTCGTGGAAGGTCAGATGGGTGACCTGCTGGCGCAGCGCCACCTGATCGCTGATGTCGCGCGCCGTCACGAGCAGCTGGTCCTGCTCGCCGGGAACCAGGTACGGCATGACCGTGGACTCGATATGCCGCCAGGTGCCGTCGGCGGTCCGTACCCGGACCGGGAACCGGCCCGGTACGTCGCCGGCCCCAGCGTCCGGTGATGTGTTCGCTGTTGCCGATGCCGGCGTGCCTGGAGTTGTCGTTTCCCCGGCAGCGTCGTTGTCGTATCTGTCCGGCTCGGCGGACCCCCCGAGCGCGGCGCGGACGGCGCGGATGGCCACGGCCCGGTCCTCCGGGTGGACCAGATCATCCAGCCGCACACCGTCCAGGCTCTCGGGCGAATAGCCGAAGTCGGCCACCGCCGGGCTCGCGTAGCTGATCCGGCCCGCCAGGTCGGTCACCAGGACCACGTCGCTGGTCCGATCGGCGAGCTCACGCAGGCTGCCGCTCGAATCCCGCCAGGCGCGCAGCACCGCACTGGTCTCCCACACCAGTGCGAGCACCCGCGCCACCAGGACGAGCAGGGCCGCGCTGCCGGCGACCGCCACAGCCAGGCCCGCGGGCCGGCTGGCGCCGACGACGGCGAGGCTCGAGGCGGGCGTGCCCACCAGCTCCCGGACCAGGACCACGAGCGTGGCGACCGCGACGGCAAGGGCCGAGACGATGGTGGCCCGGCCGGATCCGACGATCCGCCCGGAGCCGGGGATGCTGCGCGGCAGCCTCCCTATCTCCGGCACGCGTGCCCGGGAGATCCACGGCGTTAGCCCGATCAGGCAGAACGCAAGCACCTGGGCCACCTGCTGGGCCAGGGATTGATGCCCGGACGACAGCCGGGACCCGACGCCGAGGGCGTCACCGACGCCGATCGTGAGCAGGGCGAGATAAGGCAGGAGGACCCGCCGCCAGCCCGCGACCAGGGCGGGCAGCAACATGCCCAGCACCGCGGCGTCCGCCAGCGGGTGCACGAGGCTGAGCAGGAACGTACCGGGCCCCTCACCCGAACGCCGGAAGTCCGCGCCGAACAGCGTGACCCAGCCGATGACGAGCAGGGCGATGGCCATAACGTAACCATCGGCGAGCGAGGAAAGGATCGAGTGGGTGTCAGCCTCGTCCGGCCTGATCGCCGGGTCGGCCCCGTCCGGCCACCCACCGTCCGGGGGCTCCGCGGCCAGGGCGGTCACGCCGACCACGAACGGTCCCAGGGCCAGGAGCGGCGCCACGTCCGCGAGCGAGAGCGGCCCGGACGTCCCGAAGGCGCCGGCGAAAAGCTGGTCGGCGAGCAGCCCCGCGAACCAGAACACCGCGGCCCCCGCGAGCCAGCGGTAGCCCCGGGCGGCGCCACCCGACTGGCGGGACGCACCGAACAACAAGCTCACCACGGCGGCGCACGAAACCAGGAGGCCGACGACGTTCATCTTCGGTCCCCCCAGATGAGCTCCTGCACGTAGCTCCTTTCGGCGTACCGCGGTGGCTGCTCACCGACCTGGTGAGGGTCGCGCGCACGCTCTATGTTCCGGTGACCGTCAGTCACCATGGACTCGTATCCCTTGGCGCCTGACGCTGTCCGGATTCGCCGGGGAACAGGCAACGGTCTCGGAACCGATCGTGGCGCTCACTCTATGTACGGGAGGTCACGCTTCGGTTGAGGAAGGGCCTACACCGGGCGACATCTGCGGTTACGGAAAGGCGTATGAGGTCGTCCATTCCGGTTCATCCTAGAACGTCTTTAGGGTGATCCGAATGAACGCAGCGTAGTTACGTGGCTGGTAAGGACCTTTCGGCTGGCAGGCGCCGCAGGCGCAACTCCGGCGGGCGCGGAACCAGGGGTAGATCGGTAGATGGGAGTCACGGCTAGAATCCGTATATCCCCAGGGCTTCCACCGGAGGCCCACAGCAACCTGCCCGGGAACACCGAGCCGGAGGAGAGGTCACCGTGCGGAAGGTCCTTATCGCGAACCGCGGCGAGATCGCGGTGCGCGTCATCCGGGCCTGCCGGGACGCGGACCTGGCCAGCGTGGCCGTCTACGCTGAACAGGACATCGACGGTCTGCACACGCGGCTGGCGGACGAATCGTATTCGCTGGACGGGGCCACCCCGGCGGAGACCTACCTCAACATCGAGAAGATCATCAAGGTGGCGGCCGAGTCCGGCGCGGACGCGATCCACCCGGGCTACGGTTTCCTGGCCGAGAATGCCGACTTCGCCCGGACCGTCGTCGCGGCCGGGCTGACCTGGATCGGGCCGCCCCCCGAGGCCATCGAGGCGCTGGGCGACAAGGTGCGCGCCCGGCACATCGCCCGCGTGGTCAGCGCCCCGCTGGCGCCGGGAACCACCGACCCGGTCTCCGGCCCCGGAGAGGTGGTCACGTTCGCGCGCCGGTATGGGCTGCCGGTGGCCATCAAGGCCGCGTTCGGCGGCGGCGGGCGCGGGCTCAAGGTCGCCTGGACCATGGACGAGGTGGAGGACCAGTTCGCGTCCGCCGTGCGGGAAGCCGTGACCGCGTTCGGGCGGGGTGAATGTTTCGTCGAGCGGTACCTCGACCGGCCGCGGCACGTCGAGACCCAGTGCCTCGCCGACGCCCACGACAACGTGGTGATCGTCTCGACACGGGACTGCTCGCTGCAGCGCCGCCACCAGAAGCTCGTCGAGGAGGCGCCGGCGCCATTCCTGACCCCCGGGCAGATCTCGCTGATGCACGAGTCGTCCAAGGCCATCCTGCGCAAGGCCGGTTACCAGGGCGCGGGTACGTGCGAGTTCCTCGTCGGGCAGGACGGGACGGTCAGCTTCCTGGAGGTGAACACGCGGCTCCAGGTGGAGCACCCGGTGAGCGAGGAGATCACGGGCATCGACCTGGTGCGGGAAATGTTCCGGATCGCCGAGGGCGAGGAGATCGGGTACGACGATCCGCCCGTCCGCGGCCACTCGATCGAGTTCCGGATCAACGCCGAGGACCCCGGGCGCAACTTCATGCCCGCCCCCGGGACGATCCGGTCCTGGCAGCTCCCGGCCGGCCCCGGCGTCCGGATCGACGCGGGATATGAGCCGGGCATGACCGTGCCGCAGGCCTTCGACTCCCTGATCGCCAAGCTGATCGTCACCGGCGCCACCCGGCGCCAGGCCATCGAGCGGGCCCGGCGCGCCCTGGCGGAGTTCGAGGTGGAGGGGATGCCGACCGTGCTGTCCTTCCACCGCGCTGTCGTCAGCAACCCCGCCTTCACCAGCGAGCCGATGTTCGTGCACACGCGCTGGATCGAGGCCGATTTCAAGACGGAGATCCCGCCGCAGGCCAGCGCGCCCGCGGAGGAGCCGACCGCGCGCGAGCGGATGGTCGTCGAGGTCGGCGGGCGACGGCTCGAGGTCGTGGTACCGGTCGCCCTGACCCTGTCCGGTGCGGCTCCGGTGGCCACGGGTGCTCCGGCCGAACGGCGCGGCGCCAGGCCCCGGCACAAACATGTGGCGCCGACCGGCGGCGGGGCCGGCCTCACCAGCCCCATGCAGGGCACTGTCGTCAAGATTGTCGCCTCGGACGGGCAGGCCGTCTCGGCGGGCGACCCCATCGTCGTGCTCGAGGCGATGAAGATGGAGCAGCCGGTGACCGCGCACAAGGACGGTACCGTGACGGAGCTGTCCATCGAGGTGGGCCAGACGGTCACGACAGGGACCGTGCTCTGCCGTATCGAGGATCCGAACGAGGACTGAGGCTGAGTGCCGCGAATCCCTGGTGACCCGGGAATCGGCGGGAGACTTCGGTTCGCGATCGGATTCCGGCTACCGCCCGAGAACCGCGACTGGGTGCGGCACGAGCTCACCGATGCGGGCTGGCGGGGCCGGACCGTGCTGCGCCACCTGATCGTGATGGTGCCCATCTGCTGCGTGCTCGCGGCGCTGCCCGGTCCGCTGTGGCTGCGCCTCATGGTGCCGGGACTCGCCATCGCCGGCAGCGTGTTCACGGTGGTCGCCTACGCCGACAACATCCGGGTCACCCGGCTGCGCCAGCACCATCTCCCGGTCCCAGACGACCCCGACCTGGGCCACCCGGCCCACTGAACTGGCCCGGGGGGCGTGACCAGCGCGGGCTACGGCGAGGCGCTCATACCGGCCCAGCGAGTCCCGGGCTTTAGCCCGGGCGAGTGGCCGGTGTGTCGGCGAGTTACCGCAGCGGGGCGCGAAGCGCAGCGGGGGGTTCCGGGGGGTCGTCCCCCCGGATTATGCTGCCGCGCCGGGGAGGGACTCGGTGGTGATCCGGGTGTTGTCGTCCCACAGCGCGTTGATCGCGGTCGCGGCCATCACGTGGACGCCGGCCCCGATCGCGCGCTCGTCCACGTCGAACGTGGGCTGGTGGATGTCCAGTTCCTGGGCGGAGCCGGGCGTGCGCACCCCGAGCCGGGCGAAGGAACCGGGCACGGACTCCAGGTACCAGGCGAAGTCCTCACCGCCCAGGCTCTGCGGCGTGCCCACCACGGCCTCGGGCCCCAGCGTCTGCTCCGCGGCGGCTACGAACATCGCGGTGCTCATCGGATCGTTGACCGCCGGTGGCACTTTCCGCGAGTAGCTCATCTCGGCGAAGACCCCGTAGGCGCCGGCGACCGAATCGACGAGTTCCCTGAGCAAGTCGGGGGCCCCGTGCCAGGCGTCGTCGTCCAGGCACCGAACGGTGCCCTCCACGATCCCTTCGTCGGGGATGGCATTGGCCGTCGTGCCGGCGCTGACCCGGCCCCAGACCAGGCTCAGGCTGGACCGCGGGTCCACCCGCCGGGAAAGTGCGGCCGGCAGTTCAGTGATGATCTTGCCGAGCGCGTAGACGAGGTCGGCAGTCAGATGCGGCCGCGCGGTGTGCCCGCCCGGCCCGGTGACGCGCACGGAGATCCGGTCACACGCCGCGGTGATGGGACCGTTCCGGATACCGACCTGGCCGACGTCGATTTTGGGGTCGCAATGCAGGGCGAAGATGCGGCCCACCGAGGTGATGCCGCCCGCGGCGAGCACGTCGAGCGCGCCACCGGGAACCTCCTCGGCCGGCTGGAAGATCAGCCGGACCCGGCCGGGCAGCAGCCCCTGGGCGGCCTGGCCGGCCAGGAACAGGCCGGTGCCGAGCAGCACGGTGGTGTGCACGTCGTGCCCGCAGGCGTGACAGACGTTGGGGACGGTCGAGCGGTACGGGACGTTCTTCTCGTCGGGCATCGCCAGGGCGTCGATGTCGGCACGGAGCGCGATGACCGGGCGTGCGGCGGTCTCGTGGTCATGGTCGCTGCCGCCGATGTCGACGATCAGGCCGGTGCCCTTGGGCAGGATCACCGGGCGGAGGCCCGCAGCCGCCAGCCGCAGCGCGATGCGGCGCGTGGTGCGGTGCTCGGCGTAGCCGACTTCCGGGTTGGCGTGCAGGTCGCGGCGGAACGCGATGAGCTCGGCCTCGTGCTTGGCGATAAAGGCTTCGAGATCGCCCGCCAGGTCATTTCCTTCCATACCCGCCTTCCCCCGGGATGACGAAACGGTCCTCGGCAAACTCAGTGACAAGCGCGTCGACAACGGCGGTCATGTCGCCGTCATAGGCGAGAACGGCACGCTGTCTTTCGTACGAAGCCCCGTGATCAAGCACTTCAGAGGTTACTCGCAGCTCTTCAAGACAGCCAAGCCGATCGGCGACAGGCTCGAGCTCGCGGACGAGTTCATAAAGCTCGTCGCGGAGCGGCGCCGTCGTACCTGACTCATCGGTGATCACCGTCGCGTCAAGACCATATCTCGTCGCCCGCCATTTGTTGTCGCGAACGACCCAAGACGACGGACTCGGAAGCTGGTAGCCGCGATCCAGCTGGGCGTCGAAGAGCTGCACGAGGCTCTGCGAGAGGGCGGCGACCATCCCGATTTCGCGGGCCGTGGGCAGGCCGTCAAACATCCGGATCTCGACGGTGCCCAGATCCGGATGCGGGCGGACGTCCCACCACACTTCCTTGATGCTGCGGATGGTTCTGGCCCGCAACAGCGTGTCCATGTACTCCTCGAACTCACCCCAGCTGGAAAGCCGGTGCGGGGGACCCGCAGTCGGCAGGTCGCCGAAGATGACCGCCCTGGTCGAGGCGAGCCCGGTGTCCTGCCCGTTCCAGAACGGGCTGGACGCCGTGAGCGCCAGGAAATGCGGCAGATATACGGCGAGCGCATTGACGACGGGAATCGCCTTGCCGCCGTCCCGCAGCCCAACGTGGACGTGGACACCGAAGGTCTGAATCCTCCGGGCCAGCCATTGCATTTGCTCGACAAGTTCCGCATACCGAGCAATAGGCGCCATCTTGGCATCGCGCCAGTTGCTTACTGGATGCGTCCCGGCGCAGGCCAATAGGATACTGCGGCCGGCCGCGATCTGCTGGAGTTCTTCGATTGTCTTCCCGAGGTCGGCCTTGGCCTCTGACACAGTGCTGCAAACGCCCGTCACGATCTCCACGGTCGACTGCATGAGCTCGTGGCGGATCTTCGGGTGCTCACCGCTCGCGTCCAGGCCGGGCAGCGCGGCGAGGACCTCGTCGGCGTCCTGGCGCAGGAGCCTGGTCCGGGCGTCGATGAGCTGCAGTTCCCACTCGATCCCGAGCGTCGGGCCGCGAGAGGGATTCCAGCTGATAGCCACCGGCAACCTCCGTTCGGGCATGCGGTTGCGGCGTGGGCTCGAAATAACATGGGCGCAGAAAAGACGAGAGAGTTAATTAGGCAAGCCTAAATGCGTTCCGGTTAGTAAGCGTCCGGCGGCCGGTAAACGCCCCATACGTCGCGAAGCGCGTCACCGACCTCGCCGAGGGTGGCCTCCGCCCGCAGCGCCTCGCGCAGCGGGTACAGCAGGTTCGGTGCCCTCCGCGGTGGCCTTGAGGCGCTCGATCTCGGCCGTCTGGAAACCGCGCTCGATCGCCGCGACGGCCCCGCCCATGTCCTCGATGGTGGTCATCAGGCCCATGGGGCATCCTCGATGTCGCTTGTCATGGACTCGATGGCGTAGGAGCGCCGGTTGGACTCCGTGGCGCTGGCGAATCCGGCGTACTGCCGCATCGTCCAGGGCCGTTTCGTGTACATCGTCGGGTAGACGCCCCGGGTATACGGATACGCTTCTGGCTTGCCGAGCTTCTCTTCCGGACGGAAATTTGTAAGCTGTTCTTCGTCGTAAACGGGTTCGATCCGCAATCCGGATTCCGACATTCGCTGCATACGCACACGTTACGGCGAAGAGCCGGTTTTGGCGCGGGGGGCGACCGAGCATGGGGTGCGGGCCGTCACGGTCCGGCGCTTCCGGGCAGGCTGCGCCCTCGCGAGAAGAGGGCCATCGCGGGAAGAAAGAGAACGGGAAAGACCGGTGAACGCGAAGGGAGATCGGTGACGGAGCGTATCCGCACGGCTCTGTTCAGAGGCGCAGCCCTTCTCGCGGCGTGCTCCGTGACCGGCGCCGTGGCGCTGAGCTCGCCCGCGCAGGCCCAGCCGCCCGCTCGGGCCCCGGCGGCCCCTGGCCCGGCACGCTCCACTCAGGCCAGCGCCACGCGGGGCCCAGCCACCGGGCCCACCACCGAATCACCTCGGCAGCAGGCGGCGGCCGCGGCGCTGCTGCGGCAGGCCAGCGCGGAGCCGGCCAACCCGGCCACTGTGGGCGGCGCGCAACTGGCCGGGAGCGGCGTGATCGTGAACGGCCCGGCGGCCCCGCTGCCCAAGGTTCCCGCGTCGGCGTACGTGGTCGCCGACGCCGGAACCGGCCAGGTCCTGGCGGCCAAGGACCCGCACGGCCTGCTGCGCCCGGCGAGCACGCTCAAGATGCTGACGGCGGTCGCACTCGCCCCGCTGCTGAACCCGGACGCCACGGTGGTGGCGTCGGCGCAGGCTTCCAACGTCACCCCGAACATCGCGGGGCTGGTACGCGGCCAGGCCTACAAGGTGTCCGACCTGTTCTACGCACTGCTGCTGATCTCGGCGAACGACGCCGCGATCGCCCTGGCGCAGGCGACCGGCTCGCTGGGCAACGGCGTCGCGCTGATAAACGCCGAAGCGCACCACCTGCAGGCGTACGACGTCGACGCGAAGGACCCGAACGGGCTCGACGTTCCCGGCCAGCACGTCTCCGCGTACGACCTGGCGCTGATCGCCCGGCAGGCGCTGACCATGCCGGATGTCATGCGGTACGACTCGGCCAGAGAAGCGCATTTCCCGGTCACGTCCCGCAGGGCGGAGACGCTGTCCAACCAGAACGAGCTGCTGACCAGGTACCCGGGCGGCATCGGCGGCAAGATCGGCTGGACCGGCGCCGCGGAGGCGACCTACATCGGGATGGCCCGCCGGAACGGCGTCACGCTGATCGTAACGATCCTGCACTGCACCTCGCTGACCGAGGTGAGCTACGCGTCGAAGTTGCTGAACTGGGGATTCGCGCAGGACGACCGGACCCGGCCGATCGGGACGCTGGTCAGCCCGCTCGCGGCTACCCCGGCCCCCTCGGCCAAGCCCACCGCGCCCCCCGTCACTTCGGGCACCATCACCGGCCCGAAGATCCCGCGCGGGCCGGCGGCCGCGTCCATCGCCCTGATCATCCTCGCCGCCGCGGCCGCCATCGCGGCGATCCTGCTGCGGCGCCGCTCCCCGTCACGCTGAATTGACTAGCCGGCGCGGTCCACGCGGGGGACGAAGCCGATCCGGTCCCGGACCAGGGCCATGGTCGGGCGAGCCTCCCGGCCGGCCCGCGCGGCCCCGTCGGCCAGTATCTTGTCCAGGGTTTCGGAGTCGGCGAGGATCGCCTCGGTCCGCTCGCGGATCGGCGCGAACGTGGCCACCGCGATCTCGGCCAGGTCCTTCTTGAACTGGCCGTAGCCCTTGCTGCCGTACTTCGCCTCGATCGAGGCGATCGGCTCGCCGGTCAGCGCCGAGTAGATGCGCAGCAGGTTCGTGACGCCCGGCTTGGCCTCGTCATCGGCGCGCACGTCGCTGCCGGCGTCGGTGACGGCGCGGGCGATCTTCCGCCGGATCTGCGCGGGGTCGTCCAGGACGTCCACGATGCCCTGCAAGGACGACGACGACTTGCTCATCTTGCTCGCCGGGTCCTGCAGGTCCCCGATCCGGGCGACCGACGGGAGGATGTAGGGGTCGGGCAGCACGAAGGTCTCGCCGAACCGGTAGTTGAAGCGCTGGGCGAGGTCCCGGGTCAGCTCCAGGTGCTGGCGCTGGTCCTCCCCCACCGGCACCTGGTCCGCCTGGTACAGCAGGATGTCGGCCGCCTGCAGGATCGGGTAGGTGAACAGGCCGACGGAGGCCTGCTCGGACCCGCCCTTGGTCGCCTTGTCCTTGAACTGCGTCATCCGGCTGGCCTCGCCGAACCCGGTCAGGCAGCTGAGGACCCAGGCGAGCTCGGCGTGCTCGGGCACGTGGCTCTGCAGGAACAGCGTGCAGCGCTCCGGCTCCAGGCCAGCCCCGATCAGCTGCGCCGCCGCGACCCGGCTCCGCCGCCGCAGCGCATCCGGGTCGTGCGGGACCGTGATCGCATGCAGGTCCACCACGCAGTAGAACGCGTCGTGGTCCTCCTGCAACTTCACCCACTGCCGGACGGCGCCGAGGTAGTTGCCAAGGTGGAACGAGTCGGCGGTGGGCTGGATGCCGGAAAGCACGCGTGGCCGGTTCATGCCCGTGAGTCTACGAACGCCGACCGGCCGAACGCGACTGGATAACGCGGTCGGCGAGCCCGAGATCAGCGCACTCGGGGAATGGGGCCGGTCGCGTTGATGCTGCCCATGGCGTTCTGCGGGCCGTGGGCGTCCCGGGGGGCGCCGGGGGCCACGACCACCTCGACGCGCTGGAACTCCTTCAGGTCGGAATAACCGGCGGTGGCGATCGTCCGGCGCAGCGCGCCCATGAGGTTCATTGACCCGTCCGGGACCGCGGACGGCCCGTGCAGGATGCGCTCGATGGTCCCGGCCGTGCCCACATTGACCCGCGCGCCGCGCGGCACCTCCGGGTGGCTGGCCTCACTGCCCCAGTGGTAGCCGCGTCCGGGGGCCTGCTCCGCGCGGGCCAGCGGCGAGCCGACCATCACCGCATCCGCGCCGCAGGCCAGCGCCTTGGCCATGTCCCCGCTGCGGGTCATGCTGCCGTCCGCGATCACGTGCACGTACCGGCCGCCGGACTCGTCCAGGTAGTCGCGCCGGGCCGCCGCGACGTCGGCGATGGCCGTCGCCATCGGCACCGCGACGCCGAGGACCGCCGCCGTCGTGTGGCCGGAGCCACCGCCGAAGCCCACCAGCACCCCGGCCGCCCCGGTCCGCATGAGATGCAGGGCGGCGGTGTAGGTGGCACAGCCGCCGACGATCACGGGCACGTCGAGCTCGTAGATGAACTGCTTCAGGTTCAGCGGCTCGGCACGGCCGGACACGTGCTCGGCGGACACGGTGGTGCCCCGGATCACGAAGATGTCCACGCCGGCGTCGATGACCGCCTTGTAGTAGCGGGCGGTCCGCTGCGGCGAGAGGCGGCCCGCGGTGGTGACCCCGGCCCGGCGGATCTCCTCGATCCGCCGGCCGATCAGCTCCTCCTTGATCGGCGCCGCGTACATCTCCTGGAGCCGGCGGGTGGCGGCCTGCTCGTCGAGCTCGGTCACCTCGGCGATCAGCGGGGTGGGGTCCTCGTACCGCGTCCACAGGCCCTCGAGGTCCAGTACCGCCAGGCCGCCCAGCCGCCCGATCTGGATGGCGGTCTGCGGTGAGACGACGCTGTCCATCGGGCACGCGATCAGCGGCAGCTCGAACCGGTAGGCATCGATCTGCCAGGCGATCGACACCTCCTCAGGGTCCCTCGTCCGGCGGGACGGGACGATACCGATCTCGTCGAGGGAATAGGCCCGGCGCCCGCTCTTACCCCGCCCGATTTCCACTTGGGTCACGCTTACCCGTCTCTCATAGCTGTCCGCGTACTTGGCCGCGTACTTGGCCGTCTACGGACGGCGGACACTGTAGTTCGGCGCCTCAACGGTCATCTGAATGTCGTGCGGGTGGCTCTCCTTCAGGCCGGCCGGGGTGACCCGGACGAACTGCGCCTGTTGAAGGTCGGCGATGGTCCGCGCGCCGCAGTAGCCCATGGCGGCGCGCAGGCCCCCAACGAGCTGGGTGGCGACGGCGGCCAGCGAGCCGCGGTAGGGCACCTGGCCCTCGACGCCCTCGGGCACGAGCTTGTCCTCGCGCAGCACGTCGTCCTGGAAGTAGCGGTCCTTGGAGTAGGAGCGCCCCCGTTCCCGGTTGCGCATCGCGCCCAGCGACCCCATGCCGCGGTAGAGCTTGTACTGCTTGCCGTTGATGAACACCATCTCGCCGGGCGTCTCCTCGCATCCGGCGAGCAGGCCGCCGAGCATGACCGTGTCGGCGCCCGCGGCGATGGCCTTGGCGATGTCGCCGGAGTACTGCAGCCCGCCATCCCCGATCAGCGGGACGCCGGCCGGGTGGGCGGCCCGGGCCGCCTCGTAGATCGCAGTGACCTGGGGAACGCCCACCCCGGCGACCACCCGGGTGGTGCAGATCGAGCCGGGCCCCACCCCGACCTTGACCCCGTCCGCCCCGGCGTCGATCAGCGCCTGCGCGCCGGCCCGGGTGGCCACGTTGCCGCCGACCACCTCGACGCCGGTGTTGGCCTTGAGCTGGGCGACCATGTCCAGGACGCGTCGGGCGTGTCCGTGCGCGGTGTCCACGATGAGGAAATCGACCCCGGCGTCGATGAGAGCCTGGGCGCGGCGCTTTGCGTCCTCGCCCACCCCGACGGCCGCGCCGACGACGAGCCGACCGCCCGGGTCCTTGGTGGCCAGCGGGTACTCCTCGCTCTTGGCAAAGTCCTTGACCGTGATCAGGCCGCGCAGCTTTCCCGCGCCGTCGATGAGCGGCAGCTTCTCGACCTTATGGCGCTGGAGCAGGGCCAGCGCCTCCGCTGGGGCCACCCCCACGCGCGCGGTCACGAGCGGCATGGGCGTCATGACCTCGGAGACGGGGCGGTCCCGGTCGGTCTCGAACCGGATGTCGCGGTTGGTCACGATGCCGAGCAGCACGCCGTCGCCGCTGATGACCGGCAGGCCGGAGATCCGGTACCGGCCGCAGATCCGGTCGACGTCGGCCACCGTGGCGTCCGGCGTGCAGGTCACCGGGTCGGTGATCATGCCCGCCTCGGATCGCTTGACCACGTCGACCTGCTGGGCCTGGTCCTCGATCGCGAGGTTGCGGTGCAGCACCCCGACGCCGCCCTGGCGGGCCATGGCCACGGCCATCCGCGCCTCGGTCACGGTGTCCATGGCCGACGACACCAGCGGCATCCGCAGGCTGATCCGCCGGGTGATGCGCGTGCCGGTGCCGGCCTCGGCGGGCAGGACGTCGGACGCGGCCGGGAGCAGCAGCACGTCGTCGAACGTCAGTCCGGGAGGGGCGAACTTGTCTGACTCGTTCATGGCACCTTCAGCGACGCGGTGGCCGGGGGACATCTTCCATCCTAGTGAGCGCCCGGGACGCCCGGACGCGAACGGCGGGCCGGCCCCGCGTGGGAGCCGGCCCGCCGGGTGGAACAGTTAGTGCGAGTGACCGTGGCTGTGGCCGGCCGCGGCCGGCTCCTCGTCCTCCGGCTTGTCCACCACGAGGACCTCGGTGGTGAGCAGCATGCCGGCGATGGAGGCCGCGTTCTGCACTGCGGAGCGCGTCACCTTGACCGGGTCGATCACGCCCTGGGCGATCAGGTCGCCGTACTCACCGGTGGCGGCGTTGTAGCCGCTGCCGGGCGGCATGGAAGCCACCTTCGCCGCGACCACGGAACCCTCGGCGCCCGCGTTGATGGCGATCCACCGGCAGGGCTCCGACAGGGAGTTCCGCACGATGCGCACGCCGGTCGCCTCGTCGCCGGTGCGGCCGAGGTCGTCGAGGTCGTTGGCGATCGCCACGAGGGCGCTGCCGCCGCCCGCCACGATGCCTTCCTCGATCGCCGCCCGGGTGGCGGAGATCGCGTCTTCCAGGCGGTGCTTCTTCTCCTTGAGCTCGACCTCGGTGGCCGCGCCCGCGCGGAGCACACACACCCCGCCGGACAGCTTGGCCAGCCGCTCCTGCAGCTTCTCGCGGTCCCAGTCGGAGTCGGTGCCCTCGATCTCGGTCCGGATCTGGCGGATCCGGTCCTGGATCGCGGTCTTGTCCCCGGCGCCGTCGATGACCGTCGTCGTGTCCTTGGTGACCACGATCCGGCGGGCCCGGCCCAGGTCGTCCAGGCTGATATTGTCCAGGCGCAGGCCGAGCGCCTCGCTGACGACCTGGCCGCCGGTCAGGACGGCCATGTCGGCGAGCATCGCCTTGCGCCGGTCACCGAAGCCGGGCGCCTTCACCGCGACCACGTTGAGCAGGCCGCGGATCTTGTTCACGACCAGCGTCGACAGGGCCTCGCCCTCGACGTCCTCCGCGACCACGAGCAGCGGCCGCTTGGACTCCGCGATCTTCTCCAGCAGCGGCAGGAACTCGCTCATCGAGGAGATCTTGCCCTCGCTGATGAGGACGTAGCCGTCCTCGAGCACGGCCTCGAGCCGGTCCTGGTCGCTGATGAAGTACGGGGAGATGTACCCCTTGTCGAACTGGAGGCCCTCGGTGAACTCCAGCTCGAGGCCCATGGTGGGGGCCTCCTCGACCGTGATAACGCCGTCCTTGCCGACCTTGCTGAACGCCTCGGCGATCAGCTCGCCGATCTTCTCGTCCTGCGCGGAGACGGTCGCGACGTGCGCGATGTCGCTCTGCTCCTCGACGTCGCGGGCCACCGCGAGCAGCCGCTTGGAGACCTCGGCGGCCGCGGCGTCGACCCCGCGCTTGAGCTCGATCGGGTTCGCGCCGGCCGCCACGGAGCGGAGCCCGTGGTGGACCATGGCCTGCGCGAGCACGGTGGCCGTGGTGGTGCCGTCGCCGGCCACGTCATTGGTCTTGGTGGCGACTTCCTTGGCCAGCTGGGCGCCGAGATTCTCGTAGTTATCCTCGAGCTCCACCTCGCGGGCCACGGTGACGCCATCGTTGGTGATTGTGGGCGCGCCCCACTTCTTGTCGATCACGACGTTGCGGCCACGCGGGCCGAGCGTGACCTTAACGGTATCGGCCAGCCGGTCGACGCCGCGCTCCAGCGCGCTGCGCGCGTCCGCGCCGAAGTCCAGAATTTTGGGCATTGACTACTACCTCACCCTGCGAATGTTTATCTAAAGTCCGCGTCATGGGCCACGTGATAGGGGCACCAGGCCAGCGACCGGCCTGGCGCCCCTATCCGCGCATCCTGTGCGGTCTTACTTGTCGACGATGGCGAGTACGTCACGAGCGGAGAGCACGAGGTACTCCTCGCCCGAGTACTTCACCTCGGTGCCGCCGTACTTGCTGTAGAGGACGATGTCCCCGACCTTGACGTCCAGGGGCACGCGCTTGGCGCCCGAGTCGTCGAAACGGCCGGGGCCAACCGCCAGGACTTCGCCCTCCTGGGGCTTCTCCTTGGCGGTGTCCGGGATGACAAGGCCGGATGCTGTGGTCTGCTCCGCTTCGAGCGGGCGAACCACAATCCGGTCCTCAAGCGGTTTGAGAACAACCTTGGTGGCGGTCGTCACGATCTGACCTCCCCCTCCGGAAGGCTAAATGGTCAATTGCTAGAGAGGGCGAGCACGGTGGTCTGTCGTCGCGGGTGCCAGACCTGCCTCGTCGCATTAGCACTCTACTTGTCAGAGTGCTAGTCCGACAGTATCCAGACCGCGCCAGGTCGTCAACACGGGAGCCGCCACGCCCGTGCCAGTCGATAAATTTCACGTTCCGTGGACACCTTATTACAGCTAGCTACCAAGGTGCGTGCGAGGTCGCTATTCCCACTCGATCGTGCCGGGCGGCTTGCTCGTCACGTCGAGCACGACCCGGTTCACCTGCGGAACCTCGTTGGTGATCCGGGTGGAGATGCGCGCGAGGACATCGTCGGGCACCCGCGCCCAGTCCGCGGTCATCGCATCCTCGCTGGTGACCGGGCGGAGCACCAGCGGATGCCCGTAGGTGCGGCCGTCTCCCTGTACCCCGACGGAGCGGACCTCGGCCAGCAGCACGACCGGGCACTGCCAGATGCGCCGGTCGAGCCCGGCCCGGGACAGTTCGTCCCGGACGATCGCGTCGGCGTCGCGGAGCACCTCGAGACGGTCCGCGGTCACCTCACCGATGATCCGGATGCCCAGCCCCGGACCGGGGAACGGCTGCCGCCACACGATGTCGTGGGGCAGGCCCAGTTCCTCGCCGACCCGCCGTACCTCGTCCTTGAACAGGGCCCGGAGCGGCTCCACCAGCTGGAACTTCAGGTCGCTGGGCAGTCCGCCGACGTTGTGGTGGGACTTGATGTTGGCCGCGCCCGTCCCGCCCCCGGACTCGACCACGTCCGGGTACAGCGTGCCCTGGACGAGGAAGCCGGCCTGTTCGCCGTGGCTTTGCGCGTCCTCAGCAATCTCCAGGGCGGCGCGCTCGAAGGCGCGGATGAACTCGCGGCCGATGATCTTCCGCTTCTGCTCGGGATCGGTGACCGCGGCGAGGGCGCTCAGGAACTGCCCGGCCGCTTCGACCACCTTGAGCTTGACGCCGGTCGCGGCGACGAAGTCGTTCTCGACCTGCTCGGCCTCGCCCTTGCGGAGCAGACCGTGGTCCACGAACACACAGGACAGGCGATCGCCGATCGCGCGCTGAACCAGCGCCGCCGCGACGGCCGAGTCGACGCCGCCGGACAGGCCGCAGACGGCGACGGCTTCGCCGACCTGCTCCCGGATACGCTCGACCTGCTCGTCGATGATGCCGCGGGTGGTCCAGCCCGGCTGGCAGCCGGCCGCGTCCAGGAACCGCTGCAAGATGGCGGTGCCGTGATCGGTGTGCATCACCTCGGGGTGGAACTGCACCCCGTAGAGCTTGCGCCGGGGATCCTCGATGGCCGCGACCGGAGTGGCCTCGGTCCGGGCGGTGACGGCGAAGCCGGACGGCGCCGCGGCGCACGTGTCGCCGTGTGACATCCACACCCGCTGGCGCCCCGGCAGGCCGGCCAGCAAGCCGGCCGCGGGAGCCTCGCGGGGCTTATCCACCGCGTCCAGCGTGGTCGCGCCGTACTCGGCGGCACCGGTCCGCCGCACGGTGCCGCCCAGGGCCTGGACCATGAGCTGGAAGCCGTAGCAGATGCCGAGCACCGGGACGCCCGCGCTGAACAGTCCCTCCGGGGCGGGCGGGGCGCCGTCCGTGTACACCGACGCCGGGCCGCCGGAAAGGATGATCGCCTTGGGCTTGCGGGCCAGCATCTCCGCGACGGGCATCGTGTGCGGAACGAGCTCGGAGTACACGTGGCACTCACGGACGCGGCGCGCGATGAGCTGCGCGTACTGGGCGCCAAAGTCCACCACGAGGACGGTGTCGAAACTATCGGACGAGTGCACCTACCGAGTTTAGGGCATCTCCCCCGGCGGTCCGGCGAGCTGAGTGCGGCCGTTCTGTCCGGCCGGCGCCTGGCCGTTCCGCTCGGCGGGCGCGCCCGCCTGGGGCTGCCCGCCGTCTGGCTGGGGCTGCCCGTTCGCGGGCGCCTGCCTGTGCGCCGGCGCCGGAGCCGGTCCGGTCAGCTGTGGAGGCGCCGAGAGCGGTCCGGGGGGCTGGGCGGAGACAGCCGCCGGGGGCTGGGCGGAGACAGCCGCCGGGGGCTGGGCGTCCATCTGGTCCGGCCCGCCGCTCGCTGGGGCGATCCGGAGCCGGGCGATCCTCCGCCCGTCCATCTCGGTGACGGTGACCCGGTGGTCGGCGACCTCCACCGACGCGCCCACCGCGGGCACCTCGCCGAGGCGGGCGAGCACGAAGCCGGCCGCCGTCTCGTAGGGGCCCTCGGGCAGGTTGATCCCGGTCTGCTCGGCGAACTCGTGCAGGTTGAGCAGGCCTTCCACCTCGACCTCGCCGCCGTGCAACCGCCGCGGCTCCCCCTCCTCGACGTCATACTCGTCGCGGATGTCGCCGATCAGCTCCTCCACCAGGTCTTCGAGCGTGACGATGCCGGCCGTGCCGCCGTACTCGTCGATCACGATCGCCAGGTGGGCGTGCTCCCGGCGCATCTCCGATAGGGCGGCGAGGACGGTCTTGCTGATCGGCAGGAACTTGACGTGCCGGGAGAGCTGGGCCACGGTCAGCGGGCGGTGCGCCCGGGCGGGATCGAGAAGGTCCCGGATATGAACAAAACCGATCACATTGTCGTAGGAGTCCCGGTACACCGGCAGCCGTGAGTACGGCACGCTCACCGCGAGCTTGGCGGCCTCGCTCAGCGGGGTATCGGCGGACACGAACTCCACCTCGGTGCGGGGCAGCAGGACCTCGCGGAGCTGCCGTTTGCCCGCGTCGAACACCTCGGACACGATCTCCCGCTCGTCCGGGTTCAGTATCTGGTTGCTGGCGACCAGGTCGCGCAGCTCCTCCTCGGTCATGACCGTGCGGTTGGCCCGAGGGTCCCCGCCGACGATCCTTACGACCAGATTGGTCGACTTGGACAGCAGCCACACGAGCGGGCGGGCCAGGACGGCGATCCGGTCCAGGATGGGCGCCGAAACCAGCGCCACGCGCTCTACCCGCTGCAGGGCGATCCGTTTGGGAGCCAGCTCACCCAGGATCAGGGTGACGTACGTGATAGCTATGGTGACCAGGGCAAACGAGAGCGGGGTGGCGAGGGCCCGGGATATATGGGCGCGGATCAGCGCGGACGAGAGCAAGCCGGCCAGGGTCGCGGCCCCGTACGCGCCGGTGACCAGGGTTGCGAGCGTCACCCCGATCTGCACCGCGGAAAGGAACCGGTTCGGGTCCTGGGCCAGCTTGGCGACCCGCTGGCCGCGCTTGCCTTGCTGGGCCAGCTTGCGCACCTGGCTCTCGCGCAGCGAAACCAGGGCCATCTCGGCTCCGGCGAAGAAGCCGCCGATGAGCACGATGACGAGGACAATGGCGATGTCCCCGATGAGCTTGCTCACGACGTTCCCCGGATTCTCCAAGTGTGCCGCCACCTGGGCGGCCGCCACTGGACGCTGTGTTCGGCCAGTCTAAGTGCATGGGTTCTTATGCTGGGCGGTGTGTGGAGGACCTCCGCGCTTCGCGCCTCGCGCGGGCTGGACGCCTGCAGCATCCGGGGCGCTCCGCACTCCCCTCGGATCGGAGCGTGTCGTTCAAGAGGATCCTGTGCGTATCGGGCACGGTCCTGTGTGATCGAGGGCGGTCCCGGGGAAACCAAGATCGCGGAAAGCCGATAGCGTATGAACCCTGTGGGCACCGAAACAACGCGGGCTGGCGACGGCCATCTCGTCTGGAAGAACACCGCGCAGCGCCAGGAACGCACCTTCCTGCCACCTCCTGACCAGTGCCCGCTCGCCCCATCGGCACTCGGCAGACCTACTGAGGTGCCCGCGGACAACTATGACGTGGTCGTCTTTGAGAACCGGTTCCCCTCTTTGCGCGGCGCAAGCACCATTTCCCGGTATCTTGACGTGCTGTGCCGGTTCGACCGGCTCTTCGGCACGCCCGCGCCCTACATAGCGGCGTGGCACCAGGCCCCGGTCACCGACGCCGAGGCGCGGCAGCAATTCGGCCTGCACCTTCAGGTCTTCACGGTCCGGCGGGCACAAGGCAGGCTCAAGTACCTGGCAGGGACGGAATCGGGCATGGCCGTTTAGGCCAACGACATCGTGCCGGAAACCGCGGCGCGCAGACTTCGGGAGGGACGATGAGGCTGCTCGTCACGGGCGGCGCGGGATACATCGGCAGTGTGGTCGCTTCGTCGCTGATCGAGGCGGGCCATGAGGTGACAGTGCTGGACGACCTGTCCACCGGGCACGCGGACGCCGTGCCGCCCAAGGCCGCCTTTATCCGTGGCACCCTCCGGGACGACGCGGCGCGCGTGCTGTCGGAGGGCATCGATGCGGTCCTGCACTTCGCGGCCAAATCTCTGGTGGGCGAGTCGGTGGAGAATCCGGCTCTGTACTGGTCCCACAACCTGGGCGGCAGCCTCGCGCTGCTGGAGGCGATGCGCGAAACCGGCGTCCACCGGATCGTCTTCTCCTCGACCGCGGCGGTCTACGGGGAACCGGAGCACACCCCGATCGAGGAGACCGACCCGACCCGGCCGACCAGCCCCTACGGCGCCTCCAAGCTCGCCGTGGACACGAGCCTCAGCGAGTTCGCGCGGATGTGCGGCGTCGGCGCAGTCAGCCTGCGCTACTTCAACGTGGCGGGCGCGCATCAGGATCAGGGCGGGAAGTGGTACGGGGAACGCCACTCCCCCGAGACGCACTTGATCCCGAACGTACTGAAGGTGGCGCGGCCTGCCACGTCCGGCGGGGTCCGGGGGGCGGTCAAGATCTTCGGGGATGACTACCCCACGCCGGACGGGACCTGCGTACGCGACTACATCCACGTCGCCGACCTGGCCGGCGCCCACCTGCTGGCGCTGGACGCGTGTGAGCCGGGCGAGCACCGCGTCTTCAACCTCGGCGACGGAGCCGGATTCTCGGTCCGTGAGGTCATCGACGTCTGCCGCGCGGTGACCGGTCAGGACATCCCGGCCGAGGTAGACCCGCGGCGGGACGGCGATCCGGCGGTGCTCGTCGCCTCGTCTGAGCGAATCAGCGCACGTCTGGGCTGGCACGCCGCACGCGACCTGCGGACGATGGTCGCCGACGCCTGGACGTTCGCCCGGGCCGGACGGGAAGAGGCGGGCGCCCGATGACGGCGCGCCCGGCCGCCCGCGTCGCCGGAGACCGGCGCGCGCTCGCGGACAGGGCCGCGCGATGGTTCCGCGAGTGCTACGGGCGCGAGCCGGAGGGTGTGTGGTTCGCCCCCGGCCGGGTCAACCTGGTCGGCGAGCACACCGACTACAACGAGGGGTTCGTGCTGCCCTTCGCGCTCGGGCAGGGTGTCGCGGCCGCCGCGGCCCAACGCGAGGACGACGTTCTCGCGCTGCGCACCCGGCGGGACCCGGCCGCCAGCGTCGAGATCCCGCTGGAACGCTTGCAGCCCGGCGCCGGCGGGTCCCGTGGTATCCCGGGCTGGGCTAAATACCCGGCCGGGGTCGCCTGGGCGCTGCTGTTGGCCGGGTATCCGGTCGGAGGCGTCAGCCTCGCCATCGACTCGTGCCTGGCCGACGGGGCCGGGCTGTCGTCCTCCGCCGCCCTGGAATGCTCGGTGGTCCTGGCGCTGACCGAACTCGAGGGCGCGGGTGGAGTAGACGGCGCGGGCATTCCCCACAGCGGCCTGGCTGCCATCGCCCGCCGGGCCGAGAACGAGTTCGTTGGCGTGCCGTCGGGGATCATGGATCAGTCCGCCGCCCTGCTGTGCCTGGCGGATCACGCGCTGCTGCTGGACTGCCAGTCGCTGGAGTTCAGCCAGGTGCCGTTCGCCCCCGACGCGGCCGGGGTCCGCGTGCTGGTGATCGATACCCGGGCCAAGCACGAGCTGACGGACAGCGAATACGGCGGCCGGCAGACCGAATGCCACGAAGCCGCCCGGCGGCTCGGGGTGCCGTCGCTGCGCTGGGTCACCGACGTCAGCGAGCTAGCCGCCCTGGACGACCCGGTTCTGGCACGCCGGGCCCGCCACGTGATCACCGACAACCAGCGCGTGCAGGAGGTGGCCGTGCTACTGCACTCCTCCGGCGGCGGTGACGCCCGCACGCTCGCCGAGGTCGGCGCGCTGCTCACCCGGTCACACCGCTCCCTGCGCGATGACTTCGAGGTGTCATGGCCGGAAGCCGATGTGGCCGTAGACGCGGCCGTGGCGGCAGGGGCACTGGGGGCCCGGATGACCGGCGGCGGTTTCGGCGGCTCCGCGATCGCCCTCGTCCCGGACACCAGCGCCGCTCAGGTCGAGGTCGCTATCCAGGCCGCGTACGCCGACCGTGGCTGGACCGAGCCCGAGTTCCTGACCGCCGTGCCCTCGGACGCCGCCCAGCGCATGCCCTGACCGGCCGCCGGGCCGTAGCACTTCGCAGCGGGCATGGCCGGCGTCAGGCCGTTCGGCCAGGTGGTCCGTGGGAGTGCAGGCCTCCTCCGGGGCGTCATGGCCAGGGCGTCGTGGCGGCGCTGCGGGACAGTACGGGTATCTTCCGGGCGCAGTGCCCGTCCTGCCGCACCCGGCACGACCGGGACATCAACGCGGCACCTGCTCGCGGCCCTCAGCCTGAACACCCGGACGTGGCCGGTCACGATCAGGTGCCGACCGGCCCGCGCCGCCTTGTACGCCAGCATGCGGCGGAAGGTGCCCCACCCGCAGTCGCTGATGGCCTTAGCGAGCGACCGGTTGCGGACCATGTTCTGCACTAGGCATTAGCCTGGGTGAAGTTCGTCGTCACCTGCTCGGCGTCATACCGGGCGTGCCGCCAGGCCAGGGTCCGGTTCCACACCACACGGACACAGCCGAACGTGCGGTTCAGCACGCTGGCCTGCGCCGGCGCCGGGTACGCCCGGCACTTATACGCCGTCCGCACACCAACCAAGCTTCTCCGATCGCACCGTTTCGGATAAGCGCGACACGCGGAAGGGGGCAGCGGCGTTTCCTCCCCGGCCCGAAGTCCGGGGTCTCCACGCCGCGCGACCTTGATGATCGCGAGAATCTGGCGAGGAGCGGTCCGGGCCTCTGACGCTGACGAGTACAGCGCTTACGTCGAGGAAACCGGAATCCGGAGCTACCGGCAGACGCCCGGCAATCGGGGGGCGTGGTTGCTGCGGCGGACCGACGGTGCCCGGACGGAGATCGTCACCCTGAGCTTCTGGGACTCACGGCAGGCAATCGAAGGCTTCGCCGGCGAGGATATCGGTAAGGCGGTCTTTTACCCCGAGGACGACCGGTTCCTGATCGAGCGCGATCTGCGAGTCATTCATTACGACGTCCCCGGCCCCAAGTGAGGCGAGCCGGGATGGCAGGAGCGCGGGCAGGAAAGCGAATTCGGCAAGCACGCGGGCAAGCACGCGGGCTGGAAAGGAAGCACTGATGCCGCTACGTGAGGATGCCGCCGCGATCGCCGGAGAGCTGGCCGATTTGCGGCACGCCATTCACCGGGAACCTGAGATCGGGCTTGACCTGCCGCTCACGCAGGAGAAGGTGCTGGCGGCGCTGGACAGCCTGCCGCTGGAGGTGAGCACCGGGCGGAAGCTCAGCTCGGTGACCGCCGTGCTGCGCGGCGGGGCCGGACCGGCGGAGGGCACCGGCGCGGGCGGGAACCGGGACGGCATCCGGCCGTCGGTGCTGCTGCGCGGGGACATGGACGCGCTGCCGGTGACGGAGCTGACCGGCCTGCCGTACGCCTCGCGTTTCGGGGGCGTCATGCACGCCTGCGGCCACGACCTGCACACCGCGATGCTGGCCGGGGCGGCCCGGCTGCTGTGCGGCCGGCGGGCCGAGCTGGCGGGAGATGTGATCTTCATGTTCCAGCCCGGCGAGGAGGGCCACCGCGGCGCGGACAAGATGATCGGCGAGGGCGTACTGGACGCCGCCGGAGAGCGGCGGCCGGTGGCCGCGTACGCCCTGCACGTGTCGTCGACGCAGCTTCCCTGCGGCGTGTTCACCACCAAGCCAGGGCCGATGCTGGCCGCCGCCGACATCATCCGGGTGACCGTACGGGGCCGCGGCGGCCATGCGTCGCAGCCGCACCTGGCGGCCGACCCGATCACGGCGGCCTGCGAGATGGTGACCGCCCTGCAGACCCTGGTGACGCGGCGATTCGACGTGTTCGACCCGGTCGTCGTCACGGTGGGGAGCTTCCACGCGGGAACGACCGACAACGTCATCCCGGACGAGGCGCAGTTCCTGGGGACGGCCCGGTCATTCAGCCCGGCGGCGCGCGCGAGACTCAAGGACACGATTGTCCGTCTGGTCAACGACATCGCGGACGCGCACGGCGTGACGGCGGAGGCCGCATACATCGAGGAGTACCCGGTCACCGTCAACGACGAGACCGAGGCCGCGTTCGCGCGGATGGTCGCGGCGGAGACGTTCGGCGAGCTGCGCTCGGTGCCCAAGCAATTCCCGATGACCGGCGCCGAGGACTTCTCTTACGTCCTGCAGCACGTGCCCGGCGCGTTCATCTCGGTGGGCGCGTGCCCGGTGGACCGGGACCCGGAGACCGCACCGTCCAACCACTCGGCCGAGGCGGTGTTCGACGACGCCGTGCTCGCCGACGGGTCCGCGCTCTACGCCGAGCTGGCCATGCGCCGCCTCGGGGTAGCCTGACCGGCCGCCGCCTCGGGGTAGCCTGACCGGCCGCCGCCTCGGGGTAGCCTGACCGGCCGCCGCCTCGGGGTAGCCTGACCGGCCGCCGCCTCGGGGTAGCCTGACCGG
>Ga0181538_10001431_pt1 | contig 26851 bp, 20 predicted proteins | sample PEATcosm2014_Bin_40_FD_119773 | JGI IMG/M metagenome (GOLD analysis project Ga0181538, IMG submission 119773) | Peatland microbial communities from MTU Mesocosm Facility, Houghton, MI, USA - PEATcosm2014_Bin23_30_metaG | ecosystem: Environmental > Terrestrial > Soil > Wetlands > Peat | place... | reverse complement strand
CGGTATAATCGCCTTCAAAAAAGTCGTGCAACACCAGCGGATCGCTCTGGTAATTCACAAGCGCCTTTACGTTCAGGTTGGTGAACGGTGTCGCCTGCCAGGCAAAATAAAAACGCTGCCGGTTTTCGGGAATTGCCCCCAGGTTCGCAAAGCTGTTTGTGCTGATGCTTCTGCCGGAATCATCGTCGTGGAGGTAATAATACTTGAATTTGAAGTCACCCCAGCGGCCAAGCTGCAAATTCAAATCCGGCCCCGCCCCCACGCCGCGGCGTTCGCGGTAGTCCAGATGGATGTTGCCGTCCATATGGTCGCCCAGATACCAGGTGTAAGTGTTCAGCAGATACACTCCGTAGGCGGTGCGGTCGCCGGGGACAAAACTAAAGTTGTTCGCGCGCTCGCCGAGATTGCGCTCGTAATACGGAAAATAAAATGCCGGCACGCCATCCACGTATAAAACCGCGTTCCACATCTCGATGTATTTGCCGGGGACAATTTTAACCCGGCTGGCACGCACGCGTGTCGCCGGATTGCTCACATCGTCGGTCGTGATAAAAAGATGGCGCGCGTTGTAGGTGTGATTGCTGGTGTTGCCCTCCAATTCCCGACCGGCGGCGAATACGGGCGGTTTGCCGGTGCGAAATTGTTCGCTCTGCATCTGGTGCGTCTTGAAATTGTAGCGCATGTGCTCGCCCACCCAGATCTGATCGCCCTGCTCGATGCGCACATGGCCGTCGGCAATGACCTCCCCGGTCATGGTGTCCCCTGACGCGCTGTCCGCCGTCAATGCCGTGTCGCCGTGATGCACATACACGCCGTTTGTGCCGTAGTATGTGCTGCCGCTGGCTGAAAAGCTGCCCACCTCCACGCCGGGAAGGACTTGATTGAGCGAGCTATACTCCCATACGTCCTGTTCCTGTGCCGAAGAAACAAAGGGAAAAACCGCGACAAGAAAAATCAGCGGAGCGATGGCGGGTCTTCGCCGCGCCGGAGTGTTGACCGCCACTGATTCATGCAAATCGCGGCTGTCTTTGGTTTGAGTGCGTGCAACACCAGCTACGGCCACGCAGGCGGGCAACTTTCTCATTCGGCGCGGCCAATAAAACAGAATGCACCGCGACTGCCAAGCGGATTTGACTCCCTCTTGCTCTTAATCCTGATCGCAATCTCAATTCTTCGGCCAGAACGCGAACGCCACCGCCGCCAGGATGCACACGAACGCTGCAACGTAATTCCACCGGATTTTTTCGTGCAGATACAGCATTGCGAAAACGACGAACACCGACAGGGTGATGATCTCCTGGATGATTTTGAGCTGCGCGGCGGAATAGACCGAATTGCCCCACCGATTGGCCGGCACCTGCAGGCAATACTCGAAGAACGCAATGCCCCAGCTTGCGAGGATGACGAGCAGCAACGGCTTGTCTTTGAACTTCAAATGGCCATACCACGCGAACGTCATGAAAATGTTTGAGCCGGTCAGCAATACAATAGGCAACAGGCGGGATTGAGTAAAATTCATGCCGCAAAAAATGGATTTGCACGGCAGGGGTGTCAAATGGGAATGCAGTAATTTGAAGCGCGTTTGCAGAACAACTCCGCCAAGAGCGACATCCTTGTAGAAACCAGAACCAATAAGAACTCCAGCCCCGTCGGGGCGGTATGTTCCGTCATTGTCGGAGTTCACGTTTCAGCGTGTCTGCGCCCGCACAAGCTAAAACTCTAACTCCAACCTGCGATGCCACTCCTGACGGAGCTTGAAAATATTTTTTGTCCGGGTTCTACAAAGATGTCGCGCCTGCGGCGCTAACTTCACCACCCACGTGCTCCTCACGCGATATTCAATTCGTGTTAATTCGTGAAATTCGTGTCACCACGTTTTACGAATTCTCACAACCGCACCGGAATGTTTTTCTTCGCCAGAAATCGTTTCACGTCGCCGACCGTGTAGGTGCCGAAATGGAAAATGCTCGCGGCTAGCACCGCGTCCGCGTTGCCTTCAAGCAACACCTCGGCCATGTGCTCCAGACTGCCAGCCCCGCCGCTGGCCACCACTGGCACACCCACGGATTCGCTGATGCGCCGCGTGATGACCAGATCAAATCCGGCTTTCGTGCCGTCGGCGTCAATACTATTCAACACAATCTCGCCCGAACCCAGTGCGACGGCGCGTTTGGCCCACTCGACGGCGTCCAGACCGGTCGGCTTGCGCGCGCCGTGCGAGAAGACTTCCCATTTGTCCGGCGTGACTTTTTTCGCGTCAATCGAAACGACGATGCACTGGCTGCCGAATTTTTCCGCACCCGCACGAATCAGGTCCGGATTTGCGAGCGCCGACGAGTTGATGCTGATTTTGTCCGCCCCGGCCCGAAGCATCGTGTACATGTCGTCCACGGACTTGATGCCGCCGCCGACGGTGAGCGGCATGAAGCATTGGTCGGCGGCGCGTTGGATGACATCCACCATCGTCGCCCGGCCATACGCGGTGGCGGTGATGTCGAAGAAGACCATTTCGTCCGCGCCCTGCTCGTTGTAGCGGAGGGCGAGGGTGACCGGGTCGCCGACGTTGCGGAGTTCGCCCGCCTCGGCCTTGCCGAATTGGACGCCGCGCGTGACCTGGCCGTCGTGCACATCGAGACACGGAATGACTCGTTTGGCAATCATCGCCATATTTCTACAGAAGGAAACAAAGAAAACAAAGGTTGAATATAATCCTGCTCGTTTGTTCTCAACCCTCGACTGTCAATCTATGCTGGTGGGGCGAGCGTCCTCGCAAGCCGGACGCGTCGCACCGAAGCAAAACAGTGGCGGCTCGTCAGCCTCGCCCCACCAAAATCGGGTCATCCTCCGTGGTTTGAACTGCTGACAAATTCCTTGTGGAGCCGGGCATAAACGCCGCTCTGCCGCAGCAAACTTTCGTGCGTGCCGCGCTCGACAATTTGTCCCTGATCCAGCACCAGAACCAAATCGGCCCGGCGGATGGTGCTCAACCGGTGCGCCACGATGAACGCCGTCCGCCCGCGCAGCAGAATTTCCAGCGCCCGTTGCAACCGCGTCTCGGTGACCGTGTCAATCGCGCTCGTCGCCTCGTCCAGCACCACGATGCGCGGGTTGACCAGCATGGCGCGGGCGAAACACACCAGTTGCCGCTGCCCAAATGACAGCGCCGCGCCGCGCTCGGCCACCTGTGTCTGCAATCCGCGCGGCAATGCGTCCAGCAAATCGGCGCAGTCCAGCGACGCCAGCGTCGCCTGCACCTCGGCCTCTGTCGCCTCCGGCCGCGCGAACCGGATGTTGTCCAGCACCGTGCCGGCGTACAGAAAATTGTTTTGCTGCACGCTGCCCATCTGTGACCGCAACGAATCGCTGGTGACCGTGTTCAAGTCCGTGCCGTCCACCAGCACGCGTCCGCCCGTGGGCAGATAAAATTTTTGCAGCAATCCCACCAGCGTCGTTTTGCCGCTGCCGGTATGCCCCACCAGGGCGACGTTCTGTCCCGGCTCGGCCACAAACGAAATGTCCCGGAGCACCGGTCGCCCGCGCTGATACTCGAAATGCACCGCCTGGAATTCCACGCGGCCTTTGATAAACGGCAGCGGTCTGGCCGTGGGTGCGTCAACCCACTCCGGTTTCTGGTCCAGCATCCGGAACAACCGCTCCGCACCGGCCATCGCCATGAACGCCTGGTTCATTTGATTGCCGATGGCTTGCACCGGATCGAAAAACAGGTTGGCCAGGAACAGGAACATGACTAGGTCACCCACCTCCATGTGCAGCCAGCCGTGCCAGTGCAACACGCCGTAGCCACCCAGCAGCGCCATCGCGCCCAGGAAAAGCTGGCTCTTCAACTGCAACAAGGGCACGAACACCGCGGACGCCTGCGCCACGCCCACGTTGTTCTCTCCGTGGACATCAATCAATCTGCGGAAGAAGTCCGAATTGATTTCATGCCGGACAAAAGCCTGCGTCACCCGGATGCCGCTCACCGATTCGGCGAGCGTCGAGGAAACCCGGCTCCAGGATTCCTGCACCTTGCGCAGCCGCCGGCTCATCTCGCGCCGGTAGTTTTGGTTCACTACCCAGATGAAAGGCACCATGATGACCATCAGCGAAAACAACTTCCAGTCGTACCACGCCATCAACGCCGCCGAGGTCGTCATCTGCAATCCCTGCACTAGCAGCACAAATGCCACGTCCTGCGCGCCGGCGCGCACGCTGTCAATGTCCGACGTCATCCGGCTGATGATGCGGCCGAATTTGGTCTGGTTGAAAAACGACATCGGCATCGTCATCAGCTTGCGGAACAAATCCGAGCGCATGTCATGCACCACCGCCTCGCCCAGTTCGAGCGCGAACCGCTGGCGGAAGTGAAAGTTCACCACCGTGATCAGGGCCAGTATGAAGTAGCCCGCCGCGTACCAGAAAATCCCCGACAAATCCCGGTGCGCAATCGGCCCGGTGATGGTGCGGCCAATCAGCCACGCCAGCGCCGGCAATTGCAGACCGCGGATGAACGTCAATACAAACAGCCAGTTCCGCTTGGCCGCGTATGGTTTCGTGTAATGGAAAATCCGGCGGATGAGCGCCGTCTGCAGCGGCGCCTTGTCCGCCTCGCGCTCCTCCATCGGATTGTAATAGGTAATCGCCTCCCGCGCCGAAATGCCCCCCTTGGCGGCGTTGTCGGTCTGCGATTTGATGTTTGATGGGGCGCTCATTTTTTAGCCATTGGTCATTTCGATGTTGGATGTTGGGCGTTCGATGTTTCCCTCCCTTCATCCCCCAAATCCATGATCTGCAACAGCGCCGTTTCGTGATACGGCCCCGGCCGATGCACCAGTTCCGCGTGCGTGCCTGATTGCGTCAGCCGCCCGTCCTCCAGCACCAGGATCAAATCTGCCCGCCGCAACAGGCTTAACCGGCTCGACACTACAAACGTCGTCCGTCCTGCCATCGCTTCGCGCAACGCCGACAAAATCTCGTTCTCGGTCCGCGCATCCACCGATGCCGTCGGGTCATCCAGAATCAGAATCGGTGGTTGCAGCAACAACGCCCGCGCCAGCGCCAGCCGCTGACGTTGTCCGCCTGACAAATCCACGCCCGATTCACCCAGCACCGTTTCGTAACCCAGCGACAGCGCCGTGATGAAGTCATGCGCCGACGCAATCCGCGCCGCCCGCTCGATTTGTTCCATGGTCGCATGCGGATGCCCGAACGCGATGTTCGCTGACACCGTGTTCGAAAATAAAAAACTCTCCTGATAGACAATCCCGATCTGCCGCCGGAACGCGTCTAGGTCCAGTTCCCGCAAATCCTTTCCATCGGCCAGGATGCGGCCCGCGGTCGGGTCGTAAAAACGCGGAATCAAACCCAGCAACGAACTTTTGCCCGCACCCGTCATCCCGAAAATGCCGATGACCTGTCCCGGTTTCGACTCGAATGACGCTTCCTGTAGTACCGGTTTGTCCCTGTGATAACCGAACGTCACCTTTTCGAAAATCATCCGGCCCGTGAGCCGGGGCGGCTTGAGGGCATCCGGCCGGCTCTGCACTTCCACCGGTGTGTCCATCACCTCGAACACGCGCCGCGCCGCTGCCAGGCTCTGCTGCACCGAGTTCGCGATGGTCGAGATGGTCGCCACCTGTCCGGTAAACTGCTGGAGCAGGCCGGCGAACACCACCAGCCCGCTGCCCAGCGGGATTTTTCCCTGCGCATACAGCCAGCCGCCATACGCGAACAAAATCACCAGGCTCAACTGTGACAGCATCTGCGTCCCCGGCGTGAACAGCGACAAATCCCAGAAAATTTTCCGTTGTTGCGACGACACCAGATCGTTCGCCTCTTCAAACCGCCGGATCTGGTGCGATTCCGCGGCGAATCCTTTTACCGTCTGCATACCGCGTACGCTTTCGCTGAACAGCAACACCATGTTGTCCGTCAGCTCGCGGTTGCGGAGGTAACCCGGACGCAGCCGCGCCGAATAAAAATGCGCCAGCCACCACAACGGCACCGACACGCACAGGCACGCCACGGTCAGCGAAGGCTGGATCCGCCACATGAAAAACGCGTAAGCCGCCAACGTCAGCAACATGGTCACCCCCTGCAGCAACACGCCGTCCACGAACAACCGTGTGTTCTGCACGTCGCCCGTCACCCGGTTGAAAATCGAGTTCGAGCCGTGCAGGTCGAAGAAACTGAAGCTCAGCCGCTGCAACTTGGCGTAAATCTGCGCGCGGAGTTCCGGCACGATTTCCCCCTGCGTCAGCCGCGCCGTGATCATGTTGTAGGCGTAAGTGAGCACCGCGCGCAACACCGCCTGTGCCACAATTGCCAGCGCCAGCGCCGTGACAATTTGCAATGCCGACCATCCCGCCGGCGGGTTCCAGCCGAACGGATAAACCGGTGGCGGCAGGGACGGGTCCAGTGCATAGCGGATGACGTCAATCACCACGCCCAGCAATTTGAGACCCGCGATGCCGAGCAGCAGCAGCACCACGCTTAGCACCAGCGACCACAGGCAATCCTTCCGAAACCGCCACGCCAACGCCGTGAGCCGCCGAACCAGTTCCCCCGTGGGATACCGTTCGTCGGCCGGCTGCTGGTTGGATGATCCAGACGTTTTCAGAACATCAAAATGCCGCAGCCCGCAGTGGCAATCGAATCAAAAAATTGATGAGAGCAACTTTCATCATGCAATCTTTGCGGAAAAGCAAGGGTTTGGCAGCAGGCGATTGGGGTTGATGAGAATGGCTCGCCAGGCCGTCCGAAGTCGCACAAGGCAACTCATTCCGCAAGTCGCCCAATTTTTGTGGTAAGGCTGCGCTGTTCCGCAGCGTGGCGGCGGCGCAGCGCCGCTCGACCAAACACTATCTGTACGTGAAATTCATTTACTTCGGCGCCGGCTGAAATATAGTTTGTGTCTTGGTTGCCGACGTGGCGGAATTGGCAGACGCGCTAGACTCAAAATCTGGTATCCGTGAGGATGTGTGGGTTCGACCCCCTCCGTCGGCACCATGCAAATCAAGTTGTTGTCCCCGCGCATGAGTAGTCTCAGCCACTGGAAATGTTCAACGATCTCGGCCGTCTCGCCGATGAGCGCCATGGCCAGGTTCTTGGGAGAGTGAAATTTGTCCCAGTCGCGGTCCGCGGCAAATTTACGCTGGGCTATTTTCAGCGTCTTGAGATTGTGTTTGGAGACAGACATCGGCAGACCCGTTTTACCAAGCTTTGTCACGCGCAGTATTTGACACCTCCTGGTTCATTCACACAACGCAATTTTTCCCAGCTTCAGGATCAAAGTGAAAACCACGTTCAAAGAGAGAAGATTTTTTTGGCAATTGGGCGGAAACAGGTTAAGCAAGCAGGGTGATACGGCAAAGGTTATGTTGGTTGCTCCTGCCCGTCCTGCTGGCTTTGAGCACGGCGGGCTGCGGCACCTTCATGGCCCATCGGATGGTGCAGGCGCCGAATACGTATCCAACATGGTTTGCAGCCAAGGCACCCGTGGAGTTGGCCTACAGCCCGAAGCTTCTCACGAACTTTCCCAAACAATTTGTGGCGGTGGGCCCGCCGACGGCGGAACTGTGTTATCGCGTCGTCGAGCCAGCGGATTATCACCTGACAATTTCCTCGACCAACTGGTGGGAACACGGCCGCAAGCAGTTCCAGTTCGATTTCCATGCCGACCTACCCGGCCGGTCGAATATCTGGACGTCGGCACCGCGCGGCACGGTAGTGTTGCTGCACGGCTACGCGCTGGCCCAGTTTTCGATGGCGCCCTGGGCGTTGCGGCTGGCGCAGGAAGGCTGGCGGTGTGTGCTGGTGGATTTGCGCGGACACGGCAAATCCACCGGCAAACAGATTTATTACGGCCTCCAAGAGGCGCACGACCTGAGCCAGTTGCTGGACAAACTGGCGCAGGATGGTCGGTTGAAAGAACCCGTCGCGGCGTTTGGGGAATCCTACGGCGCGGTGATGGCGTTGCGATGGAAGCCCGTCGAACCGCGTGTTCGAATGGTGGTGGCCATCACGCCCTACGCGGGATTGTCAAATACGGTCATGAACCTTCGTCACGAATATGCTGGATGGCTGCCAAAAACGGTAGTCAAGGCCGGCTTGAAAAAACTGCCTTCCGTTTTGGGGATACCGGCCGGTGAACTCGATACTACAACCCAACTGGCCCGGCGTCCGGTGACCGCGCTTTTTGTGGCCGGGGCGGAGGACAAAATCACGCCCGTAACAGACGTGGAACAATTGCACGCGCTGGCGGCGCCCGAAAGCGAATTAATTGTAGTGCCTGACGCCACGCACGAAGCAGTGACTTATTTTTTTGCCGACCTGGTTCCGCCGGTGTTGACCTGGCTGTCGGGAAAAGGTGGACCAGGGGATTCCGTTGATTCAGATGCCGGCGCCGATGCCCCAATCTTCTCCCGGTGACAAATCTGGCTCGACGAAATGAAAACACACACACATACTTAAACGAGGCTTGGAAGTTGGAAGCAATTAAACAAGACAACTTATCAGCGAAGGCATATTGTTGAGAATGAGCGGCAAATCGAACCTGACGTTGAACCATTGGCTGCGCTGTAACCGGCGACGAAGAGAAAGTTGGTCGGAGGCCTTAACCCGCATACAAAATGAAACGCATTGCGACACCAATCCCGCTTGCCTCGCTGTTCCTGGTTGTGACTATAAACGCGTATATTTAGATACCGCCAAAACCAAATAAAGTTATGAAAAAAACGAGTCTTCTCCTATTGGCTTTGTGTGTTACCGCACTGTTTCAAGGCTGTGAGAACAGCAACAACACAACGGCTGATACCGGGGCGCAAAAAAAATTACACCTGGCCTTTGTCGCCCACGGTGCGGACGATTATTGGTCCATGGTGCGTTTGGGTTGCGATAGTGCCGTACGGCAACTCGGCGATGTGGATTTGGATTTTCGCACTCCCGTCTACCACACGGCGGCGGCGCAGAATGAAATTTTAAGTAATCTGGTCGCGAGCGGCGTTGACGGCATTGCCATCAGCCCGATTGATGCCGAGGCCCAAACAGATTTTTTGAATTCCATCGCTACCAACACGCTTTTGATCTGCGCCGACAGCGACGCAGAAAACAGCAAGCGCGCCTGTTACATCGGCACGGACAATGTCGCCGCCGGAACGCAGGCGGCAGAACTGCTCAAAACCGCGTTGCCCCGCGGCGGCAAGATCATTCTGTTCGTCGGCTATCCGAATGCGCAGAACGCTAAAGAACGGAGCCAAGGCATCAAAGACGGACTGGCCGGATCGAACATCCAGATTGTTGACACGCTCGCGGACGAAAGTAAAAGCACGCTGGCACTGAAAAACGCCCAGGATGCGCTGGCGAGGTATCCCGACTTGGCAGGCATGGTCGGCCTTTACGACTACGACGGGCCAGCAATCCTCAGCGCCGTCCGTAACGCAGGCAAGGCGGGGCAAGTGAAAATCGTTTGCTTTGATGAAGACAGCGATACGCTGGCCGGGATCACCGCTGGCGACATTTACGGGACGATTGTCCAAAAGCCTTTCTTAATCGGCCAACAAGCCGTCTTCCGCATGGGCAAGTATCTTCGCGGCGACAAAAGGCAGTTGGCAGGCGGGAAGATTTTGCTTACCACGCGCGCAGTCACCAAAGACAATGTCATTGATTTCCTGGTCGCGCGAAGAAACTGGCTTCGGTAACAGGGCTGACAGGAAATTATCCCTCCAGCCGGTCAAACGCGCTCTTGGCAAAGCCACTCGAAGCGAGGCGGGTAACCACCCGCACCATTGTTCATCGGCGGGCATGTCACACGACCTATTGCGTCTCGTCCAGCTTTTCGAAGCACGGAGGTCAATACTTCCTGAAGCTGGGCTGCTGATTCCTTGTGCTTGGGGTAAAGCGATGGTCATGAACCGTCGGCGCTGGCAGTTTCAGGACCCGTGGTGGGAACAGCGTTCAGGCGGCTGTTGGAAGTTGGAAGCAATTAAACAAGACAACTTATCAGCGAAGGCATATTGTATCTCCCCTCCCAGTTACAAATCTGGCCCGAGCTTGTCGACCGCCACGGCGACCGGAAACAGATTGATGGCTATTCGGGAAAAGATGAGGCAGTTTACCCGCAAAGGCACAGTGTTGAACGTAGCGTTTCTGATTGTAGTAACTGGCAGGCCATTAATCGTGTCGGAGACTACTACCGAACCTTGTCCCATCGCGGCCGGCGGTTAGACTGCCGAAAATCTGTTTAACATTGGATTTGCTTGCACTATAAAGGCGGGGTGCAGATCAAACCCGTATTCAGCGCCAGACTGGATTGTTCCGGCTCAAATCTCCGGCCGAGTTGAATTCTCCGGTGAAAAACAAACGATGGCAAACGGCGCTTCCCTGGCTGGCCGGGATAAGCGCCTTGTTCTATGTGTTCTCGAGGTTCCTGCCTTGCACGCCGCCGGACCAATACCCTGCCGTCGATGACATCGACAATGCCTGGACGCAAGCATTGCACATAGCTTTCTTCCGGAATTTCCAGTTCGGCCGCGACTTTGTCTTCACTTACGGCCCTTGGGGCTTTATCAGCCGGGGTTACCATCCATCGACGCATTGGGTTTCTATGGTGGTATGGATCGGGCTGTCGGTCATCTTTTGGAGAGCGGCCGGGCGAGTGGCGCGGCATTTCTCCGACAACCAGGCGATCTCCTGGCTCTGGTTGATCGCCTTCACGGCGTTTTCGAGCATCCCGGTGGGGGATGACTTTAGTGCTCGACTTGTCGCCTGGGCGGTACTGTTATTGTTTCTGCATTTCTTTGTCGAGGAGGGCTCGTTCACGTCGATCCAGATCGCGCTCGTGGTGTCATTGGGACTGTTGAGCCTGGCAAAATTTACCGGCCTCATCGCCGCGGCTGCGGTGGTGGCGGTGATTGCGACTGACGACCTCCGGCGGTGCCGGTTCCCCTGGATCGTCGTTGTGCTGGGTGCCAGTATTCTGTGCTTTTGGAAGGCGGCGGGACAGCATTGGAGCTCGCTCGCGCCATATCTTCTCAACTCATTACGGATCACCGGCGGCTACACTGAAGCGATGATGAGGAAGGGGGCAACCGAAACCCGTGACGTAATTTGTTTTCTTGTTCTGGCCGCATCGGTTACCGGCCTGACCGGCTTCGTTGCCCGGGGCAGGCCCCGGTTCCAGGGCGGGCTGGTTCTCGCCGGCCTGGGGGCCATTCTGTTCCTCATCTTCAAAGAGGGTTTTGTGCGGTGCGACCGGCACGAGGTCGGCGCGACGACTGGACTTCTGCTCATCGCGCTGGCCAGCCTGGCGGTCACGTGGCGCGAGAAAAGAAGCTGGCTGCGATACGCCGGCGTGACGCTGTTGTCGGCCTGCGCGCTTTTTGCCTCTGCCGTTTACAGCCACTGGTTTTCGGAGCAGGGACTGGTAAGGCAGCTGGCGGGGACATTCAGCTTGCGCAGCCTGACGGCTCCAGTCCAATCCGCGTTCACGGGTTCTTTGTACCAGCATTTCGAAGAGGATGCTCTCACCATACGAACACGATGGCCTTTGCCGGCGGTTTCAGGAGAAGTGGATCTTTATACGGGGAACCTGACCGCCGTTTTCGCGCAGAATTTTCGTTATGACCCGCGGCCGGTGATCCAGAGTTTCAGCGCATACACTCCCGAGTTGGCAGAATTAAACGCTTCTTTTCTCCGGACCCCGCGCGCTCCGGATTACCTCTTCTTTCAGGTAAAAACAATCGACGGTCGCTATCCTTCACTGGACGATGGCCGGTCGTGGCCGGAATTATTGACGCGCTACGACATCCGCGGGGCATCCGACGGTCGCGCAACGTTCCTGGTTCTGGCTCACTCAGCCTCACCTCGCGAGTATCACCTGGAGCTGCTGACAAACATGGTGGCTCAGTTCGGGGAATCGGTCCCGGTGCCTGCCGTCGGTGATGGTCCGGTCTGGGTTGAGATGGACATAAAAGAATCCTTTTGGGGAGACCTGGCTTCGACTCTCTACAAACCACCCGGTCTGCAGTTGAATGTCTCGCTGCGTGATTATGGAGAGCATCGGTTTCGCATGATTCCAGGGATGGCCCGCAGCGGATTCCTGGTTTCTCCCTTCATCGGGGACAATCTGTCTTTCGGCTGGCTCGCGTCCACGGAATCGCAACGGGCCCTGGCCGGGTTGGAAGTCACATCCCTGAGTGTTTTGGCTGATACTGCGTTCGGATCGAGTGTTTGTTACAAGCCGCCCGTTCAAATTCGGTTTTATCGCTTGATTTACCCGCGCCAAAACTTGAATAAAGCGATAACCGAAAAGAAAAATGAACTTAATGGCGTCTCACAGGTTTGATGGTTGAGGGTTGGAAAATCAAGAGGTGATATATGGCTTGCTATGTGTTCCGGGGTTGGAATCTTCGGGGCGGTTTTTTTTGTACTCTTCCCGGGATGGCATCCTTACCAGCGCTCGGCGTGCATAGGCGCGATGGCCTGCTTTGCGGTTGTGCCCCTGGCAGGCTTTGACAATCTGATTGTTTGTGCGGCCACCTTCAGGAACAAAGTGAAAACCACGTTCACATGCCCTTGCCGAGACTCGGAAGTTGGAAGCATTGAAACAAGGCAACTTATCAGTGAAGACATCCTGTTTCGGCGTCATTAAAAACATTTTCCCTGGATCAATCATGTTTTGGCTGCGCCTTCGGTTCGATTGTTCGTTTCATTGAAGATTTTTGACGGTTACTACTCTTTCGGGAAAGTCGCTGAAGACGCCGTCCACGCCCAGCTTTTTCATCCGGGCGATTTCCTCCGGCTGATTGATCGTGAAAACGAACACCTTCAGCCCCAACCGATGCGCATCTACTACCAGTTTTGGGGTTACGCAGCGTTTGCTAACGTGCAGGGACCACGCGCCCAAAGCTTCCGCAAACTTCGCCAAGCCACGCGGCGTTTGCGCGATCAACCCGCCGATGCGGATTTCGGAGCACAACCGTTTGGCCTCTCGAATCCGTGCAAGGTCGAAAGAAGAAACGAGAAAATCGTCGTAACTCCAACCGCGGCGGTTCACGTATTCGGCGATGAGCGCGGACACTGGCGCCGCAGTGTGCGCCCCTTTAAGTTCTACGTTGATGACGGCGCGGCGGTCCACAGCGTCGAAAATTTCCGTCAGCGTGGGTATGTGTTCGCCTGATCCGGCGTCGAGCGACCGGAGACAGGCGAAGGATTTTTTCGTCACACGGCCTTGGCCGTTGGTCGTGCGGTCTAAAGTGTCATCGTGGATCACCACCAGTTGGCCGTCCGTGAAATGCACGTCCACTTCGACGCCGTCCGCACCCAACTCCAGCGCCTTGCGCACGGAACGGACGGTGTTCTCAGGCTCGTGTCCGCAAGCGCCGCGATGGCCGAAGCAGAATAATTTTCGCGTCGTCATTTTAACAAGTGCCGCAGTGCCAGTTCCTGGAAATTTGACGTTTGCTGTTTTTCCCAATTTTCATCGCGGCCCAGTTCCAATGCAATGATGCGCGCGACGTGCGGCGCCATTTCGACGGCGGCCCGCGCATCCAATGGCAGCGCCCGCAGGCGCCGCGACAGCACGTCCTCGATCGTGCGCGCCATTTCCCGGCGCACCGCCCAGACTACCTGACCCGCGCAATACGGCAGATGCGGATGCAACGGTTTGTTACCAACATTTCCGCACATGACGAGCAATTCCCCGGCGTCGGAGCCATATTCGGCCAACTCCGGCCTGTCGTTGCCCGCTTTGCGCCAGCCGTGCAGCCGCAAAGTTTTCGTCGGAGACAACTGTGCCGACAGACCGCCGACCGCGGCCGCGTGGTTCACCGTGTCCTCGGCCATCAACCGGCTTGTTGTCCATTTGCCACCGATGAGGCTGACCAAACCCGACGGCGCGACCACCACCTGATGACTTCGTGATAATTTCGACGTTTTCCTGACGCCGCCCTTGACCAGTGGACGCAGGCCGGCGAATGTGCTCAAAATGTCTGCTGCCGTTGGCGCGTGGGCAAGATAACGCGCCGCGTGGGCTAGGAGAAATTCAATTTCCGTCCGCAGCGGACGAGGCTCCAGCGAGGCCTCCGAAACCAACGTATCTGTCGTGCCAAGGAGCACCCTGTCGTACCACGGAATGGCGAAGAACACGCGGCCATCCGACGTGCGAGGAATGATCAAGGCGCAGCCGCCCGGCAAAAATGATTTGTCTAAAACGATGTGCGCGCCCTGGCTCAACGTGAGAAGCTCAGGCGCGGTGCGGTCGTCGAGCCGACGGACTCCATCGCTGAAAGCGCCCGTGGCATTGACCACCACGCGGGCGCGCACTTCAAATTCTTCGCCGCTTTCGAGGTCGCGCACCGTCACACCGCGGACACGTTCATTTTGTTTTAACAGCGACACGACCTTGAGGTAATTGACGACCACACCGGAGAGGTCGGCGACCGTTTGCGCGAGTGTGATGGCCAGCCGCGCGTCGTCGAACTGGCCGTCGTGATACAAAATTCCGCCGCGCAATCCATCGCGCGCCAGCGCCGGCATCCGCGCGAGCGTTTCCAGCCGCGAAAGATGTTTGGAACAACCAATGCCCAGCTCACCCGCGAGTTGGTCGTAAAGTTTCATGCCCGCGCCGTAAAACGGGCGTTCCCACCACGCGTAAACCGGCAGGAGGAACGGCAGGTGGTGGACGAGATGCGGCGCGTTGCGGAGCAGGTAGCCGCGTTCGCGTAGAGATTCGCGCACGAGCGACAGGCGGCCCTGTTGCAGATAGCGGATGCCGCCGTGGATGAGTTTCGTGCTGCGACTGGAAGTGGCTTGGGCGAAATCGGCCTGCTCGACCAGCGCCGTGCGATAGTCGCGCGCCACCGATTCGACCGCCGTGGCCAGACCGCTCGCGCCACCGCCGATCACCAGCACATCCCAGCCGCCCGGCTCATCCCGCAAGCCGTTTAACATTTCAGCGCGGTTCATGATTTTGGAAACGATTGCCTGACCGAGCATGATGTCGCGAACAATATTTAAAGTTTATACCTTCTCAAGCGAACTGGTCCAATTTTTCGCCCGTGCCAGCGCCCGTGTCCAACCGGACAAAAGTTTCTTGCGCACGACCGGTTTCATGGCGGAGATGAAGCGGCGGTCGGCTTCCCAATGGGCGGCGATCTCACGCTGGTCTTTCCAGAACCCGACGCCCAAACCTGCCAGATACGCGGCCCCGAGTGCCGTGGTCTCGGCCACGCGCGGACACATCACGGGCACGCCGAGCAAGTCGGCCTGAAATTGCATCAGCAGATTGTTCACGCACGCGCCGCCGTCCGCGCGGAGTTCCTTGAGGCGGATCCCGGCGTCATTTTCCATTATCCGGAGCACGTCGCCAACTTGATACGCGATTCCTTCGAGCGCGGCACGAGCGATATGGGCACGCGTCGTGCCCCGCGTGAGGCCGATGATGAGGCCGCGCGCATAGGCGTCCCAATGCGGCGCACCCAACCCGGCAAAGGCCGGCACGAGATACACACCACCGTTGTCCGGTACTTGTGCCGCGAGCGCCTCGATCTCGCCGGAAGATTTGATGATGCCCAAGCCGTCACGCAGCCATTGCACGACCGCGCCGGCGATGAAGATGCTGCCTTCGAGTGCGTATTCCATCCGGTCACCGAGGCGCCACGCGACGGTGGTGAGCAAATTGTTTTTTGACGCGATTGGTTTGCCGCCGGTGTGCATGAGCATGAAACAGCCGGTGCCGTAAGTGTTCTTGGCCATGCCGCGCCGGGTGCAGACCTGCCCGAACAACGCAGCTTGCTGGTCGCCCGCGATGCCGGCAATGGGAATCGCGCCGCCGAGCAGATTGGTCTCGTCATAGAATTCACTGGAAGAGCGCACGTCCGGCAATACCGCGCGCGGCACGCCGAAGATGCGCAAAAGTTCATCGTCCCACGCGGCGGTGTGGAGGTTAAAGAGCATCGTGCGCGAGGCGTTGCTGGGGTCGGTCACATGGCAGCGCCCGTTGGTGAGCTTCCACACGAGCCACGAATCCATGGTGCCGAAGGCGAGCTCGCCGGCTTGCGCGCGGGACTTCGCGCCGGGCACATGATTCAAAATCCATTGCAGTTTGGTCGCGGAAAAGTAGGCGTCCACCGGGAGGCCCGTCTTGCGGCGGATTACCGGCGCAAGACCGCGCGCCTTGAGCCGGTCGCACACCGAGGAAGTGCGACGGTCCTGCCACACGATGGCGTTGCAGAGGGTCTTGCCGGTGGCGCGATCCCACACCACGGCTGTCTCGCGCTGGTTCGTGATTCCGATGGCGGCAATGTCCTTGGCGGTGAGGCCGACTTTGCACAACGCCTGTCTGGCAACGTTCAATTGCGTGGTCCAGATTTCCTGCGCGTCGTGTTCCACCCAACCCGGATGCGGAAAGATCTGCTGAAACTCACGCTGCGACGACGACACAATGTGGCCACTGTGGTCAAACACGATTGCGCGTGAACTGGTCGTCCCCTGATCGAGTGCCAGGATGTGTTTCACAGGAAGAGTTTGTCCGCCCTCGTCGGGTAATGCAATCATGCGAATGCTCCCCGGGCAAACAAAACACTCCGTCCGATCGTTTACAGAGACACGTTTGAATAGATAAAGACAAAATTGGACTTGAAGATACGAGACAACTTATGCGCGAAGGCATACTGTGCTTCTTTCGCCGCCGCAAACCGGAGTTGGAACGGCGATGTTCGGGTAAACCCGGATGATCAGGACGTTTTCATGCCGCCATGGACGCGGTTTCGACCGAAGGAGTCTCGTGTTCGGTGATTTTCACGCGCATTTTGTTCAATGCTTCCTCTTGAATCTGCCGGATGCGTTCACGCGTGACTCCGAGCCGCTCGCCAATCTCCTCCAATGTTTTGGGTTTGCCGTCATCCAGCCCGAACCGCATGGCCAGAATCTTGTTTTCCCGGGGCGTGAGCGTGGCGAGAACTTTCTGGACCAGTTCCGTGTCGTTTTCCCGGAGCAGCCGGTCGAAGGGCGCCGCGGCATTCGGGTCTGCCACCACTTCGGAAATCCGTTGCGGCTCGTCGGTTCCAATCGGGGCGTCGAGTGAAATGGGCGCCTTGGACGCGTCGCGATATTGCTGGATGCGGCGCGGATTTAGTCCCAGATGTTCAGCCACTTCCTGGTCCGTCGGTTCGCGGTCGAAGGCCGTCCGCAGTTTTACCTCCGCCTTCCGGATGTGCGCCACCTTGTCCACCACGTGGACGGGCAACCGGATGGTTTTGGACTGATTGGCCAGCGCCCGCATCATGGATTGCTTGATCCACCACGAGGCATAAGTGGAGAGCTTTGCGCCCTTTCGGGGATTGAACCGCTCCACGCCCTTCATCAGACCGATGTTGCCCTCGTTGATCAGGTCGAGCAGCGGAAGTCCCAGTCCTTCGTAATCGCGGGCGATCTTTACTACCAGCCGCAGGTTGGCGGTAATCATTTTCTCACGCGCACGCTTGTCTCCCTTCCGAATCCGTCTGGCGAGGACGATTTCCTCCTTCGGCGTGATTAGTTTGACCTGCCCGATTTCGCGAAGATATAATTGCAGCGTGTCGCCGCGGAGTGATTCTGATGGATTTGACTCCGCTGCTGCGACGCTTGGTTTCAATGCAGTACTCATATTGGCCTTTTCTTCAATTCGGATGCCGGTCGTCCGCCTCAGGCTTTGACTGAGAGTCCTTCCAGCCGGGACACGATCGCCTTTTTGCCAGCGGCACCGATGATCCGGTCACGGGCCGCACCATCGGCAAAATAAAGCAATGTCGGGATGGACTGGATCTGGTACTGAGCGGCTAGCCCGGGATTTTCATCCACGTTGACCTTGGCGACCTTGACACGACCGGCCTGTTCCGTGGCAATCTCTTCCAGCACCGGGGCGATCATTTTGCAGGGACCGCACCATTCGGCCCAAAAGTCCACCAGCACCGGCTGGGCGGATTTCAGAACCTCGGCTTCAAAGTTGGCTTCGTTCAGTTCGATGACCGCTTTCATATTTCCTTCCTCGTTGATGGTTCTTCGATGTTTGCAAAGCGCGGGCAATCAGTTAAGCCGCCAGTTCGATGACCGGGTTGCTCCGCCACATGGATTGCTGGCGGGTGTTCCAAGCGGCCACCGTCTGGACTTTCTCCGTCGCGAGGGCGGGGAAAAAAAGGTGCGGATACTTCGTTTGCCAGGCTGCCGCCTCGGCTTCATTCAGGGCCAGCCGGACCAGCCGTTCCGGTGCTGCAAACGCGCGGCTCGATTCCGCATAGATCGCCTCTTTGATCCCGGCGATCTGCGCCTTTATCTTCCGGCATGTTGCCCGGCATGTGTTCCGGAACGAACCGCCGTTTCCTCGATTTCCATTTGTGCTTGTCTGTTTCATCTTCTTCCCTTTCAGTATTATGTAATATAAACAGTTACATATTCTCACAAAAAAAGAGACTGTCAACCGGTTTTTTTTTCGGTGCCCGGACACGCGGCCTTGATCATGCCAATCACTCCGGCCAGGGTGGTTTTCCCCAGGTCCCGTTCCAAGGCGCTTTCCGCCGATGCAAAGACCCGGTTTAAGGTCTCCCGGATGCAATGGCCCACCGGGCAGGCCGCGTTGGCTTTTCGGGCGGGGCTGGCAAAAGGCTCAACGGCTTCCACGGCCCGATAGACCTCAGCAAGATTGATACGGCCGGGGGAACGGCTTAAACGGGAGCCGGCCCCGGCACCCTTGCGGGTCTCCACCAGCCGGGCCCGCTGCAACGACAACAGGAGCCGCCGGATGATGACGGGGTTGGTGTTGACGCTACCCGCCAGCATGGCCGACGTGACCGGGTCGCCCTCCTTGTAAGCGAGGACGGCCAGCACGTGCACGGCCATGGCAAAGCGACAACTCGTTCGCATAATTGTTGTTTAATCAGTAACCGTTAAGATTACAATTGTCAACTGGATTTTATACCCAGCGGCACCCGTCGCGATTTCTCAAGGAACTGTCGCCTGACCTGGTGGAGGACGCCGGGGAAAAGATGTTTGAAGTCCTGCGTAGCACCATCCATTGAAGCTGGCCCGCCTGAAAACCGTTCACCCCACAGATTTCCGTTGGATTGATCTGAACTTTTCAAACAAACGAATGCCGCAAAGTGGCAACGGGTCAAAAGCCGAACCATCCGCCAACTGACTTTCCGCATATCGAATTGGAGTGTCAGCCACGCTTCAGCCTGTTGCCGGCGCGGGTGTATCTCAACGGCGCTGACCCCAAGCTGTCCACGCGGGCGTGGCATGAAGTGATGGAAAACCATGTCACGCAGAAAGCGGATGAGACGCGGCGACGCAACTACGCCATTGGCGTTCCGCCGGCTGGTCTTTACCAGGCGTTTGATATCAAATGCGATTCCCACTTAACGGCGAAAATTCAGCGGTGATAATTCTCCTTCGATAAGGGAACGTCGCTGGTATAAGTCGCAGTCAATGACAACGGCGCCTTCAGCCGGCGGTCGCGGGAAGAAGCGCCGACCTCGATTTCGTATTCCCCGGCATCGGCCTTCCATTGATGTCCCGGAACGTCAAAGCTGGCCAGGTCGCGAGCCATGAGTGTGAACTGTACGGTTTTGGTTTCGCCGGGGTTGAGCGCAACCTTGGCAAAGCCCTTCAACTCGCGCACCGGTTTGTCGATTTTGGGGTTGAGCGCGTGTATATAAAGTTCGGCCACTTCCTCGCCGGCCCGCTTCCCGGTGTTGGTGATGTCGGCGCTGACGGTCACACTGCCGTCCGGCGGCAGTTGCGTTTGAGAAAGCCGGAGATGCTTGTAATCAAACGCGGTATAGGACAAGCCATAGCCGAACGGAAAGAGCGGCTGGATGCCGGCCTTGTCGAAATGGCGATAGCCGACGTAAATGCCTTCGGCATAATTGACCTCGTTGTTTTTGCCCGGGAAATTGGCGGCGTCGGCGTAGTCTTCGCGATTTGCGGCCAGCGTGTCGGGAAGTTTGCCGGACGGATTCACCTCGCCAAAGAGAATGGCGGCCAGGGCGGCACCCCCTTCCTGTCCGGGGAACCACGCCTCGATTAGCGCGGGCGTCTGGTTCAGCCAGTCCTTCATGTCCACCGGCGTGCCGGTGTTGAGCACGACGATAGTGTTTTTGTTGGCAGCCGCTACGGCGCGAATCAAGGCGTCCTGATGTTCGGGAAGTTCCATGGACGGACGATCGTTACCTTCACCTTCTGAGCGCCGCGTAGAGACACAGACGATGGCGACATCGGAATGCTGCGCCGCTTCCACCGCTTCCGCGAACGGGTTTTGCCCCGGGAGCTGCCAGCCTAATTGAGCCGGGCCGGCGCCCCAGCTTGCAAAATGCTCGACGCGGAGATCGTAACTTTTTCCCGCTTTCAGGTCGGCCGAACCCGTCATGGCCCGCGCGGAGCCATCGGTCCAACGGTTGATGATAAGTTTGCCGTCCAGAAAAACGCGGAACCCGCCGTCCCCGAAGTAGGTAAAAAGATAAGTGCCGTTGGTCGGGGCGATGAGTTTCCCGGTCCAGCGGACGCTGAAGCGCATGTTGGTAATGCCGGGCACAGGCGAGTCTGACGGTTCAGCATCAATCCGGTCCTCCTGACGAACGAGCACCGGCGCTCCGGCCAAGCTCGTATTCGCGAAATACTCCGCCCGGAATCCGTGCGCATTCGGGTCATCCGGTTGCCGGACGACCGAACCGGGCACTGGCTCACCGCCGGTTCCGGCGGCGGCGTAACGAACGGCAATCGCCGTACCGGCTTGATTTTTAATCCCCTCCAGCGGCTCGATCCGGTGAGTCGGCTGCACTTCCGGGCTGCCCAGGGCGCCGACTTGCAGCTCCTCCGCCGCTTCGCCGATGACGGCGATGGATTTGATATTCTGGCGATCCAGCGGCAGGAGGTTGCGCTTATTTTTCAACAGGACGATGCCTTTGGTTGCCGCTTCATAAGCGAGTTTTGCATGTTCGGGCGAATTGACCACTTTTGCGTCCGGATTCATCGGACTATCGAGCAATCCCACGCGAATAATGGTGCGCAGGATGCGCCGGACCGAATCATCCACCGCCGCCTGGGTGATGCTGCCATCAGCCAGCGCGGCCTTCAGTTTGGGCACGTTCATGAACTCGCCGGTGGGCATTTCCAGGTCGTTTCCGGCTTGGACTACCGCCGTTTCGTGGACGGCGCCCCAGTCGGACATCACCAGGCCATCAAAGCCCCAGCCTTTTTTTAGAACATCAATGAGCAGGTAGGGGTTGGCCGTGGCATGGCGTCCGTTCAACAGGTTATACGAACTCATGACCGCCCGGACATGGCCTTCTTTCACACCCGCTTCGAAAGCGGGCAGATAAATTTCCCGCAGGGCGCGTTCGCCGACTTTGGCATTCACGGTGAAGCGGTCCTGTTCCTCATTGTTGCACGCATAATGTTTGATGCAGGCCGCCACCCCGCAGCTTTGCACCCCTTGAATGTAGGCCACGGCCAACCGCGCGGCGAGATAAGGATCTTCGCTGAAATATTCAGCGTTGCGTCCCCCGAGCGGCGAGCGGTGAATATTTACCGCCGGGCCGAGCAAAATCGAGGAGCCGGTGCCTTTGTTGCGTAATTCTTCGCCAATGGCCCGGCCAATCTGCCAGATCAAATTTGTGTCCCAGGTCGAAGCCATCAAAACGCCGCAAGGGAAGGCGGTGGCCGGTCCCAGCGTGCTGTCCATGCCGCCACGCACACCTTGTCCGGCATCGCACATCCCCATCGCCGGCACACCCAAGCGGGGAATCGGCTGTGTCGTGAACCCCATGCCGCCCAGCAGTGATAGTTTTTCATCCTGCGTCAGCCGGCCGAAAAGATCCGTCACGCGTTGTTCCAGCGGCGCCTGGGCGTCTTTGTACAAGGGGGTTTCTTGTCCGAGCAGGCTGCCGCGGAAGCTCAGGCTGAAAAGGATGACAATAAAAAAACGGAGGGCTCGCATAATTAATCAAGTGGTTGACGGTCGCATTCAGTTTCCAGTTACGGGCATTGGTGTTGATGGCATTATCCGCTCAAATCCCTGGTGGCCGACCCGGCAGAGCGGAGGCGGAGTTTTGTTAAGTGTCGAGTCCGTTGTCAATACCCGTTAAACACGGATTTTCATCGCCAGGATCGGGCAGCGGTGGCTGGCGGAGATCTCAACAGCTACAGCGAGGCACATGCGCGGCTGGGCGAACTTTACGCCGACCCGGAAGGCTGATCCCCCAACGCCGAACCATCAGCAAACAGTGGGAAGCCAGTTTGTTGGTTTGGACATTGGACTTGAAGAAACGAGACAACTTATGGGCAAAGATACACATCAATAAAATCGACATTTATATGAATTTTTGACGGTTTCAAAGCGTACCACTACCCTCGAGGACTCGGTGTTGACACGCGATGAGTATTCCCTATGCTGCCGACATTCAGCGTTATGGACTCGAACCGGCCAAACAGGCAAATGACGCGGCGATACTTCCTGCGGGCATCTTCAGCGACTCTCCTGGCCGCTCCGCTGTTTCAACATTTGCCGGTCCTGGCTGGTCCGTGGCGGTTCTTCGACGAAAACGAAGCGGAAACAATCAATGCGATGTGCGAACGGATCATCCCGGCGGATGAGGATCCCGGAGCAGCCTGGGCGGGTGTCGTACATTTCATCGATCGCAAATTGGCGGGTTACTATCGCCGCTATCAACAACTCTATCGCCTCGGGCTTCAAGGCGTCCACGAATCCAGCCTCAATCTGTTCGGCAAACCTTTTGTTGACCTGGCTGCGGCGCAGCAGGATGAACTGCTGCGGAAACTCGAATCAAACCGGGCGCCGGGCAATGTCTGGAAGGAGATTTCGGCCGGTGAATTTTTTGACCGGCTGGTTGACCATACGCTTCAAGGGTTCTACGGCGGACCACGCCACGGCGGCAATCGGGACGCCGTAAGCTGGCGCATGCTCAGCCTGCCCACGGCTCCCATGCGCAGCCGCCGGCCGCTCACCGCGCCGTGGAATATCACCCACGGCTCTCCACCGGAAAAACGGTGAACTTCAAACATGCCAACGTGGTCGTGATCGGCTCGGGCGCCGGCGGCGGAGTCGTTGCCAAGGAACTGGCCAGCGAGGGCTTGGACGTGGTGGTGCTCGAGCGCGGCCGCTGGGTCACACCCGACCAGGAGCGAAAAGACGACCTGAGTAACCAGCGCACCATCGTATTGGGGGCGCCTTACGGTCCGGACGCGGAAAAAGAACCGCGAGTGTTCGTTGATCCCGAGGGCAAAGAGCAGGTCGTCCGGCCGGACGACTACCGCTATAATAATAACGCTGCCTGCGTCGGCGGCGGAACGGCTTCCTACGGCGCCATGGCCTGGCGGTACATGGCCCAGGACTTTCAAATGAAATCCCTCTACGGCGTGCCGGACGGGAGCACGCTCGACGATTGGCCGATCACCTACGCTGACCTGGAGCCATTCTATGAAAAGGCGGAATGGGAAATCGGGGTCTCCGGCGATGTCACGCCGGATCCCTTCAAGGCGGCACGCCGCCGCCCGCTTCCCATGCCGCCCCTGCCGGATTCCACAGAGACGCAGCTCCTGAAACCCGCTGCGCAACGGCTGGGCTGGCATCCATTCCACATCCCGATGCTGCGGAACACTGTCCCTTACAACGACCGGCCGGGGTGCATGCGATGCCGCTGGTGCTGCGGCTTCGGTTGCGAATGCGACTCGAAAAACGGAACGCAAAACACGGTAATCAAAACTGCTTTGGCGACGGGCCATTGTGAGTTGCGCACCCACTGTATCGCCGCCAACATAATTCTGGACGCCAGGGGCCGGGCGAAGGGCGTCGAGTATGTTGATGCCCAGAACCGGCGCCAGACTCAGACGGCCGATCTGGTGGTCGTTTCCGGCGGAGCCATCGAGTCAGCCCGCCTGTTGCTCAATTCGCGGAGCGCCCTTTTTCCCGAAGGCATCGGCAACCGGTTTGACTGGGTGGGACGAAATCTTCAAGGCCATGCTTACAGCGGCGCGTTTGGCCTTTTCGATCATGACGTTTACGACGACCTCGGGCCCGGGGCGGAGATTGCCATTTGCGATTTCAACCACGGCAATCCGGGTTTGAACGGCGGGATGATGCTGGCCAACGAATTCTGCCGCCTGCCCTACCAGGTCGCCGGCATGGCGCCACCGGACGTCCCCCGCTGGGGCAAGGCCCACAAAGATTTCATGCGAACCTGGTTCCGCCGGAGCATCATGATCATGGGTCCCTCGCAGGAGATGCCGGTGTTCAGCTCGCGGGTGCAGGTGGATCCGAAGGTGCGGGATTACTGGGGCATTCCCGTCGCGCGGCTCTCCGGTGTGGATCATCCGCACAACATCGAGCTCTGCAAGTTCGCTTCCGACAAAGCCGAGTTGTGGCTCAAGGAAGCCGGGGCTATCCGGGTCGCCCGGCGGCAGAAGACGCAGTCCGGGCTCAGCGCGGGCCAGCACCAGGCCGGAACCTGCCGCATGGGCAACGACCCGAAGACATCCGTCGTGGACAAACACTGCAAGCTGCACGATGTGGATAATTTGTTCGTGATCGATGCGAGCGTGCATGTGACCAACGGCGGGTTCAACCCGGCGCTGACCATCATGGCGGTGGCGTATTACGCGTCGGATTACATCAAACGCGGCTGGCGGGGAGGAGGTTTCCTGTAGGCCATGAACGGCGGGCGCAATCGTCGCAGAATCTGGCTGCTGCTGGCTTTGCCCGTCTTGATCATCCTCCTGGCCCTGCCGGCTGGGAGCATCTACTACGCTGCGGCCGGCGGCCAGGCCTGCATCCGCTGCCATGAAATCCAGCCTGCCTACGATCAATGGGTGATGTCCACCCACCGGTCCGTGCAATGCCAGCAATGCCATGGCAGCATTTTTTCGACCGATCCGGGATTTCATCTCAACAACGCTCGACAGCTCTGGCTCCACATCCGCGGACAGGTGCCCGAGCGGCTCCTGCTCCGGCAACGCGACATCAGCCGTGGCATGAACGCGCGCTGTGGCAAGTGCCACCAGCAGGAATACGCCGCCTGGGCCGCCGGACCGCACCACGTCACCTATGGAAAGATCTTTCTCGACCCGGGCCACAACCAAAGCCGCCTGCTGAACGATTATTGCCTGCAATGCCACGGGATGTATTTTGAGCGCGGCATCCGCGACCTGGTTCAACCCATTGATCTGAAGGGTCCATGGCAATTGGTGTCCCCGTCGCTAAAACCAGACGAACCTTCGATCCCCTGCTCGGCTTGCCACGCGATGCACCGGCCCGGTACACCCATGGGACTTCGCCCGACGGGTCCGCGGACGAACGATCCGGTGACGTACCGGCCGTCGCTGGCCTTCTTTGACCGTCGTGAGCAGCTTCATTTCAGTGCGGCGGTGTTGCCACTGCCGGACATTGTGGATGGCACCCGGCCGGTGCACGTTGCTCCCGATGCCCGTCAGGCGACCTGTTACCAGTGTCATGCGCCCGATTTCACTTTCCAGGCCGGCTCAGGTGACGATCGGACCTGTGTGGGCGTGCACGAAGGTTTCAGCTGCCTGGCCTGCCACGCGGGACACGACCAGGATGCCCGCGCCTCTTGTGCCCAGTGCCACCCGCGCCTGTCGAACTGCGGCCTCGATGTCGAAACGATGGATACGACCTTTAAATCGTCCACCAGCAAGCACGACATTCACTTTGTGAAATGTGCGGACTGTCATACAAACGGTGTTCCAGAGCGGCGGAATCGTATCGCAGCCATCCCCTGAGCCGGGTCAAGACACCCTGCGGTTTCGGCGTGCAGCCATGCGTTGGCCGACCGCAAATGCAGCCACACATTGATGTCATGTCTCTTAAGCCAGATACCAGTGACTGGGAAACCCAATCAAAATGCGGAATGGAACTGGGATTCAAGAATCACCATCCAACGCAAGTACTCGGAAACTTTTTTCGGGAACAAAGTAAAAACAACGTTCAAATGCCCTGACCGGGGCTTGGAAGCTGGAAGCAATTAAACGAGACAATTTATCCGCAAAGCCACATTGTTGCGGTTCAAATACCAATCGGATCTCAATTAATGGCCGTTAGTTATTTGAGCTTTTTTAGAACTTTACAGCCGGAATGATACCAAATCAAAAAGGCCAGGGCGAAGTGATTACAACCAGGAAATTTGAAATCAGGGCACGGCTGAAGAAGCAAAAGCTTGACAACCAGCTCAATACATGAAATAAATTATTGAGAAATGCAGTGCAGGCTTTTGCCGAAGTGTGTCAACCTGAAGGACCCGTAAAGAAACGTGGAACAAAATGCCTTATTTTGCCTCCTGCTCTTTCAGGTGGGATTTGGCAGTTGTGAACTCGGAATCCAAACGAGTTAACAGACGATCGTCTTCTACCTTGATTTTGCCCCCGTTTCCTATTATAGGCTATCCTGAAGATAAAAGTTATTGATGTGAAAAATCTCTTCGCACATTTCAGATGGATCAACGCACGGAAATGCCGTGTTGCGAACACGCTGGTAGCGGTTCTCTTCTGCGCGGCTGGCATTACGGTTCCGCTCCACGCTCAGGTGACACAACCGATCGTTGCCACCAACGACAATTACAATGTGGGAGAGAACACGACCCTGAATGAGGCAGCGCCGGGCGTGCTGGCCAACGACACCGGGGGGAGCGGGCCCTTGACGGCGTTGCTGGCCAGCGGGCCGGCGAACGGGACATTGACCCTGAATTCAGACGGCTCCTTCACTTACACCCCCAGCAACAATTTTGCCGGGATTGACAGTTTTAATTACCAGGCGACCGACGGCTCGATCACCTCCAGCGTGGCGACCGTG
>Ga0181538_10001428_pt1 | contig 26935 bp, 19 predicted proteins | sample PEATcosm2014_Bin_40_FD_119773 | JGI IMG/M metagenome (GOLD analysis project Ga0181538, IMG submission 119773) | Peatland microbial communities from MTU Mesocosm Facility, Houghton, MI, USA - PEATcosm2014_Bin23_30_metaG | ecosystem: Environmental > Terrestrial > Soil > Wetlands > Peat | place... | reverse complement strand
CCAAGCTGGAGCCTCGGTCTGCGGCGGCAAGGGTTACAACCTGGCGCGGCTGGCGCGCTACGGCTTTCGTGTGCCGCGCGGCGGAGTGCTGCCAGCCGGCGCGCCGCTCTCCGAGATCCGGCGTGGTCTCGAGCAACTGGGACTGCTGGAGGCCAAGGTCGCGGTGCGCTCCAGCGCCACCGCGGAAGACTCCGCGCGGGCCTCCTTTGCCGGCATCCATCGTAGTTACCTCAATGTGAGCGGCGGCGATGCCGTGGAGCAGGCAGCCCGGGGCTGTATCGACTCGCTCCAAACGCCCGAAGCCGTGGCTTATCGCCACCGCATGGGCTTTGGCGAGGAAGAAGTGCGCTGTGCCGTGGTGATCTGCGAGATGGTGGAGGCGCGCTGTGCCGGGGTGGCCTTCTCCTGCGACCCGGCGACGGGCCGCCGCGATCTCATTTTGATCGACGGCGCGGAAGGCTTGGGCGAAGCGGTGGTGAGCGGGCGCGTCAATCCGGAGCGTATGATCTGGCGCAACCGGTCCGGGCAGCTCTTGCGGGAAGGTGGTTCCGCCGCCGGGACCTTGTTGCCGCAGCCGCTCGAGGAGGAACTCGCGCACCTGGTGAGGCGGGTGCAGTGGGCTCTTGGCGAGGGCCGCCAGCCCCAGGACGTCGAGTGGGCATATGACGGAGAGCATCTCTGGCTGCTTCAGGCGCGCCCGGTCACCAGCATGCCCCGCGCCGGATGGCCGCAGACGGCGGCGTTGCCTCGCCATTGGTCGACTGCCAACCTCAAGGACAACCTGCCCGGCGTCCCGTGCGAGCTCTCCTGGAGCTCTCTCAACGACATCGTGGAGGAAGCTCTCTACGCCGCACAGAAAGCCGTCGGATACCGGATTCCCGCGGGTATGGAAGTGGTTCGCCGCTTCCAGGGGCGCGCGTTCTTCGATCTCACCGCGATTCAATGGTCCTTTTATGACTCTTTCGGAGTTTTGCCGGCCGATACGGTGAAGGCGATCGGTGGATCGCAGCCGGTGATCCCGGTCCCGCCGGATCCCCTCAAAGGACCTCAAGGGCGGCGCCGAAGCATGGCGGGTTTGCGGCTGCTGTCGAAGATCTGGAACTATTCAGGCAAAGGGCGATCCGCCCTGGAGAGCGCACTGAACTACCAACGCAGCCTGCAAGCCATCGATTGGAGCGCTCTTTCGCTCGCCGGCCTGCAGCGCGCGATGGCGGAGATCGAGAACATGCAACTGGCGCATCTGCCCGTTGCCGGACTGGCCAACACCTGTTCCGGTCCCTGGCAACTGGCGCTGGATGCACTCGTCAAGGATGCCGCCCTGATCGCGCGCCTGCAAGCCGGCGCCGGCGGAGTGGCCAGTGCGGAGCCGGGCTATCGCCTTTACGACGTTGCTCACGGCACGGTGACATTGGAGGAGTTCCTCCGGGATTTCGGCCACCACGCAGTCCACGAGGCCGACTTTCTAAACCCGCGCTGGGCAGAGGATCCGTCGTGGATCCTCGAGCAGGTCGAGTTTATCCGCGCCAATCGGGCGACGCGCCACCCGCGCGAAACCGCCGCCGAAGCCCGCCGCCAGGCGGAGCGGGAATTGCGGCGGCGCTTCGGTTGGAGGACTCCCTTCGTACTCTGGCTGGTGCGTAAGCTGCGCGCCGCTGTGGCGGCTCGCGAAGCCGCCAAATCGGCCTTAATCTGTCTAGGGTTGCCTCTGCGTCGTATCGTGCTGGAAATCGGCCGTCGCTTGGTGGCGGAGGGCAGACTGGATGCACCCGAGCAGGCATTGCACTTCGCTTTGAGCGATCTGGCTTGCTGGCTGAACGGATACTGGGATGGCGCCGGAGCGCGCGAGCTGGCGCGGGATCGGGCCTTGCGCCGAGAATCCTGGCTCGCTGAAACTGCCCCCGATCTCATGACCGAAGAGCCGGATGGCCGGATGGCCGGGTTCGCGCAAGCGATGGCTTCATCGTCGGAATCCGCCATGTGGAGCGGCATCGCAGTTTCGCCGGGCACTGCCACCGGTGCCGCTCGCATTCTCTGCACTCCAACCGACGCGGCTCGTTTACAGCAAGGCGACGTCCTGGTAGCTCCATCCACGGATCCCGGCTGGACCCCGCTGTTCCTGCGAGCCTCAGCCATTGTGGTCGAGACCGGCGGCTTTCTGAGCCACGGCGCCATCGTCGCTCGCGAGTACGGCATCCCGGCTGTCGCCAATATCCCCGGTATCCTGAATGCGCTTCGCGACGGCGAGTCCATCACCGTTGACGGTTCCAGAGGCTGCGTGGTCCGTTCAGCCGGCGAAGGGAAGGCGCAGTGATCGAGCATTTGCGGGGGACAAACGAGTGAAAGCTGGCGGGCGTTCTGCGAAGAACCGGCTGCTTCACTTGGACGCGTGGCGCCCGATTGTTGACATGTGGCAGATCAACCAGTAGATCCCGCCTGACGGCGTAGGGTTTACGAACTCAATTGGGACGCGCCTGTGGCAAGTTCCTCGAAAGTGGCATATCGGAAAGTACGACAGCCACTTGGCCGATCACCCCCAATGCACCGAACTCAGCCCGCATGCCCGTCAGCACCAGAAGCCGAGCAGGCGCTATCTTCGGTGGGCCCGTAGGGCTGACACGCCTAAGCCCCGCCACCTATTGCACCCAACTACATACTTCGTCGCAGAGGAAGACGTGGAAATTGCCCTGGCGATGTAGGGCCGTCCACCGGCGGCCATTGACGAAATACGGCTTGGCCCACGCTTCACTATCGATCGTGCGCGGTGCGATCACCGAGACCGATACCGTGCCTTGCGCGGGATAGCCGGTGCGCGGGTCCATGATGTGGGAGTAAGTGCGGCCGCCGGCCTGGAAGAATTTCTCGTAACTTCCCGAGGTGGAGAGCGACATATCTTTCAGGTAGACTTGCGCCACGGACCGGCGGGAGTTACGGGGATCGCGAATGCTTACGGGCCAGCCGCGGGGCTCGTCGGGAGGCGCGCCCAGGCCGTAGATACTGCTGTCGGAGCCGGCCACCAGCGCGCGCTCGACGCCACTCCGCCGCAGGATTTCTACCATGCGGTCGACGGCGTAGCCTTTGCCGATGCCACCGGGGTCGAGTTCGACGCCCGCGGTATCGAAGGAGACGGTCTGCGCGGCCACATCGAGGTGAACGTGCCGGAAGCCGACCGTTTTCAGGGCGGCAGTAACTTCCGATTGCGGCCCCAGGCGTCCGGAGCTTTTGTAGAATCCCCAGATCTTCATGAGCGGGCCGACGGTGATGTCGAACGAGCCTTCGCTTACGCCGCTGTACTCGAGGCAGACGGCGAGCAGTTGGAAGAGCTCGCCGGAGACTTTGACGGGATGGCTTGCGGCGGTGCGATTGACCATGCTCCATTCGCTCTCCGGCCGGTAATTGGAAAGGAGCGCGTCGAGCCGCTGCGCTTCGGCGAGCGAGGCATCGATGGCGGCTTCCATCTTCACGCGATCGGCGCCGTAGAGGGCGACCGTGAAGGTCGCGCCCATGGCGTCGGCGCTCTTTTCCATGCGGTAGAGTTCCTGCGCGGACGCGATCGGGACGAGGAGCAAGAGAAGAAATGCCGCCCGCAATCTATCCACGCATTCCCAGAGGGCGTTCCGGCATGCGACCCCGCTCCCTGCGGAGCGCGGCGAAATCGAAGCGGACTTCCGCAATTTTCGGCCCGACGACTTCGATGCGGCTGAGATTGCGCGTGCCCACACCTGCCTCCTCGGCAAGCTTCAGCGTGCTGTCGCAGTTCTCGAAGGGTGGCGTGCCGCGATCGGCCATGGAGTCGAAGCCCATCACCGCCATAGCGACTGCGTCGGTATTCACGGGATTGAGACCGGCCACCAGAACACCGGGCTCGACGGCCTTTTGATAAGGGCTGACCCACGGGCCCTCGCCGCCGGTCATGGTTCTTACGCCTTCGACGATGGCCAGGTGAATGGGGCGCGCGGAGACCAGATCGGCCACCGTTCGCGGAACCCGCCAGGTATCCACGCGCGGCGATTTCGGGTCTTTCTCCTGCGGCGCGCTCTTCGAAGGTCCGCGATTGCCATCGTGGATGGGGCCGCGGCCGCCTTTCGGCAGGATGGAGGGTTCGTCCACGCCCGCGCCTTCACCATAGATCGTGCAAGGCGTGATGCCGAAGCAGTTCTTCATCGAAAGGGTGATCCCGGCGGTGGCATGTTCCTTCATCTTGGCGATGCTGACGAAGACGTCGCAGTCTTGGTAGGAGTGATTAAGGTCGAAGGCCGGGAAAACGTACCCGCCGGAGGGCACGCGGAGGCGCGAATATTTCTTGGCGGAACCCAGGTAGTTGGTATTCTCGAACTCCACGTTGGGCGCGGCGCGGAGAATGTCGCGCGGCTCGATGTTGGCTTGCAGGAGGTACTCTTCCACCGGGTCGGCCGTGGCCCAGGGACTTTCCAGAATCCGGATGCGCCGCGCGCCGGCTCTGCCCAGCAACTGGACAGTGGCCGCGACCACGGCGGGATGGGTGTAATGGGTATTTTCGAGCGGTTCGTATCCCAGCCGGTAGGTAGGCGATCCGGTGAGGTTGATCTTGATGGCGACGGTCTTGCCGTTCACCAGCTTACCGAGGCCGCCAAGCTGGTCGAACATGCGGCGGAACGCGGGCGTCAGTTCAGCGGGTTGGTAGGTTTTGCATCGCGCGAGCGCGACCCGGCCGGCGGGCGCTTCCGCCGCGCTTCCCAGGCGCGGGCCCGCCAGATAAGCGCCGGAGACCGCCGCGGCGGCGGTGCGCAACCAGTCTCTGCGTGTGTGATTCTTGAGCATCCGATTCCCCTCGTTTAGACGTCGAGTTCCAGCGCTACGTACTGCGATACCTGCGGCAAACGCACTTCCACGCCATCTCCTTGCGGTGCGATTCCGAGATCGCCGAGTTTCGGGTTATCGACCGTCGCGGCGCGCGCGGCGCGATAGCGGCCGGCGACGCGGACGGTGGCGGAATCCGGTCCGCGATCGGCGTAGAACAGCAGGTGCACCAGCGCCTGTTTGCGGTCCGGCGACAGGGTGTAGAAGGAGCGGGCGGCGCCGCTGTTCCAGAATCGCACCAGGTCGTAGCGATGGCTCACCAGGACGGCGGCATCGGCGGCCCACGCATAGGGGTCGGACGGGGTGTCGTCCGCGAGCGCGATTCTCCCTTTGCCGGCGGCGCGCAGCTTGTATCCGGCGGGCTGAGGGCCGGCGATCGGCGCGCCTGCCGCTTCGCCCCAGTCCGGCGCGGCCATCAGCAGGCCGCCGGACTCGACGAATTGCAGAATCTGGCGGCGGAGGTCGGGGGCGGGCGGCGCGGCGTCGGTATAACTTACGGCGCGGAGAGATTCGAAAGATGCGGCGGAGATGCGCTCTTTGAGCAGAATGCGGTAATGCAGGCCGGCGCGGCCCATGAGGTTGAGCAATTCGCGGCTGAAGAATTCGTTATCGCCCGCGAAATCGGAAATCACGCCGGCGACTCCGACGGGGGCGTAATCCGGCCAGGTTTTGTGGGCGGCGAAGAAGGCGGCGGTAGCGGTGAGGCGTTTCCAGATGGCGAGCGAGTCCGCGTCCCGGGCCGGCAGACTTTTCGCCAGAGGAGAATCGAGATCGATGATCCAGCGCCCGCCGTGAGAAGCGCAATCGGCGACGGCGATCAGGTACGCGTCCGCGGTGATGAAGGACTTCGCCGGAGGAGGCGCATCGACCCAGACGGTGGAATCGGGATGCTGCGCGCGATTCAGGCGGATGAGCCAGCCGTTGGAATCGACCCAGGGGACGCCGGTGGGACCGGCGCCGGCGCCGCTCGTGGGCCATTGGACACCGGGCCACACGCCCTTGACGATCTCGACGCCGGCCGGAGTTCGATCCGGGGCGCTCATCTCGATGCCAAGCTGCCGCGCGCGAGCCCGCACGGCGGAGAATTCGGAACCATCGGGGATGAGCAGGTAGTCGATAGCGGCGCCGCTCAGCAGGTTCAACGCGGCGGGGTCTTTCCAGCCCTCGGGCCACCGCATGGGGGTCCGGGAGATCACTGGCGCCGTCCTAGGATTTCCAATACGGCACTCCGTGGTCGTCGCGCAGGTAGACGGTGGTGGCTTCCTGCCGCACCTCGCGCGCCAGCACCGCCGGGCCACCGTTGAACTTAACCTTGGAGCCTTTGACCTGGACGCGGTCGCCCTTGGCGAAATGGCAGCCGAAGTCTTTCAGATAGTCGTCCGGCGCCAGATAGACATCGGTAGTTTCGGAATTGCTTTTCGAACTCTCCGGGCGCACGATGAGGTGCATGCCGTTCAAGGGGTTACCGACCGGGACATCCTTCACTTCCACGACCACGACCAAGAGATCGACGTTGGTGGCGGTGTCATACTTCGGCTCGGCCAGCGACGCGTCCTTCTGATTCCCGGAAGCTGCCAGCGCCAGAAGCAGAGGCGCCGCGCAGATTAACACTAGCGAGGTCACGAACCTCATGGTCATGCCGCCTTTCGATCCACCACAAGGGGCGATCACCCTATCGGCCCGATTCGGGGCTGTTGCTTGCAGTATAGTTCCCTTCACAACGCATCACAAGTGCGGCAAGGTTTCGTGAGGTTTCGTGCGGCAGGGTTTCGAACCGGGTCAACTGGTAAGTCCGCCCGATGTTCGGAGAGAGCTTCGAGAAAAGCAGAAAGAAGGTGCGCAGCGGCCAGGAGAGACGGGATCGCAGTGGAACGGGGATATCGATGAACGGCCGGGCCTCCACCAGGCGCAATCCGACGTTCCAGGTCTCGATTGTCCGCGGTTCGTCGCAGGCCCAGACGAAGCGGGAGGCCATTTTGCGGCGGACGAAGTCCTTGTTGCCGGATGTTACGGCGCGTTGACTGGCGGTATCGAGAGCGGCGCCGGCGCCGGGAAAGTTTCGCGCGATCTGCGCCAGCGCGGCCTTCACGTCCGTCTCCGGCAAATAGATGAGTACCGTCTCCGCGACAAAGAAATACGGAGGCGGGCTGGCGTGCACGGCTTCCATCCAATCGCTTTCCAGCAGGGACGCGGCGAGCGTCGTCCGCCGGGCGGAATCGCGGAAGTACTTTCGCCGCAGTTCGGCCACCGCCGGGAGCTCGAGATCGAACCAGTGGACGGATTGGTTGTCGAGCCTATCGAATCGCGTGTTGAAGCCGGCACCGATCTCGACCACGGTGCCGGCGGGATGCTGCGCGAGAAATTGGCGGACCCACGCATCGAACATCAGGGTACGCATTACGCAGGCGACGACCCGTATTCTTTGATGGAAGGGCGTGAAATCCCAGTCGATCGTATCGGCGATCTCCGCGGCGCGGGGATCTTTGAGAATCGGGTGTTTTCTTCTGCTCTCGACGGCGCGGGCGAACAGCGGGATCAGCATCGTCTCTTCGACGGGAGAGAGCTGGACGGATTGCTTAGCCGGCATCGTGGTTTTGCTGCCTTGTGGGGCCCGGCTCATTCACCACGTGCTGATACAACGGCGCCTAGAGAGCCGGGCACAGAGGGCGCCCCGCCAGGGAGCGGTGCCTTTCGTTCGAGATCGTCATTCTCTTTGATGCACTACACTAGACTGAAAGTAATGGACGAGTGGCATTTTATCGCCGATCGCAAGATTCGGGAAGCCATGGAGGAAGGCGCCTTCGAAAACCTGGACGGCACGGGCGAGCCTGTGGACTTGCGGGAGAATCCATTCGAAGATCCAGCGCAACGCATGGCACACCGGCTCCTGCGGAACAACGGGTTCGCGCCGGCGTGGATCGAGGAGGGGCGGGAAATCGATGCCGAGATCCGCTATTTGAAGGCAAATTTCAAGCGGTTGGACGGCGCGGAGCGGGAGCGGCGGATGGAGACGTTGAACCGGCGGATAGCGGCCTACAATTTGCGGACCCCGGTGGCGAGCACGCAGAAGTTGCCGTTCTCGCGGTAGGCCGTCCACTGGCACTTTGCGGTCCGCGACTGACGATTTGACCTTACCTCGTGGGGCGCGATTGTGGGACACTAATTAGGTCGCCTGGGGGCATGTTTTTCTTATGATCGGCCGTACCTTCTCGCATTATACTGTTCTGCAAAAACTGGGCGCTGGAGGCATGGGCGAGATTTATAAGGCGCAGGACACTCGCCTGAATCGTTTCGTCGCCATGAAGGTGATGTCCACCGCCAACGCCGGCGACGTGGAGAGGCGCAGGCGCTTCGTGCAGGAGGCACAGGCCGCATCCGCGCTGAATCATCCCAACATCATCACCATCTATGACGTGCTTTCCACGGACGGACTGGAATTCATGGTGATGGAGTTCGTGAGCGGGGTGACGCTGGACGACCTGATTCCCAAGCAGGGCCTCAACGTACAGAAAACTCTCGACATCGCGGTACAGATGGCGGACGCTCTGCAGACCGCGCATGCCGCCGGAATCGTGCATCGCGATCTCAAACCCGCCAACGTAATGGTGACCGGTACGGGGCTGGTGAAGATTCTCGATTTCGGTATCGCTAAGCTCACCGGCCCGGCGCCTTCCGCGGGAAACACCGACGAAACCCTGCCCATCGACTCGCCCATGACCGTGGAGGGCTCCATTCTGGGGACGGTCTGCTATATGTCCCCGGAGCAGGCGCAAGCCAAGTCGGTGGATCCGCGCTCCGATATCTTCTCGTTCGGGCTGGTGATGTATGAAATGCTGACCGGGCAGAAGGCGTTCTCGGGCGATTCCTCGCTGTCCACGCTTTCGTCCATTCTGCGCGACGAGGCCAAACCGATCGGTGCACTGGTTCAGGGGGTTCCGCTGGAACTGGAGCAGATCGTGCATCGGGCGATGCGCAAGTCTCCGGACGAGCGCTGGCAGAGCATGCAGGAAATGCGTTCGGCGCTGATGGTGCTGAAGCAGAAGGCCGATTCGGGCGTGCTGCAGACGCAGTTGGGCGGCGCACCCGTGCCGGCGGCAAAGAAGAAAAAGAACCCGGTGGTTTTGGTCGTCGCGGCCGCTGCAGTGGTGGTGATGGCGGCGGGTGGAGGCGGCGCGTGGTTGTGGATGAAGCATCGGCAGGCACAGAAACCGCCTGCGGCGCAAGCGGCCCCCGCTCCGGCTCCGGAAGCGCAGGAGGCCGTGGAAGCGCAGGAGCCCGCGGAGACGGGGCCGCCGGCCGATCAGGGCATGAGCAATCAGGACGTGCTGGGCCTGGTGGGCGCCAAGGTTCCGCAAGTCACCATCAGCAACCAGATCCGGGCGGCGGAGAAAACCAATTTCGACTTATCCACCAACGGCGTGATCGAGCTTACCAAGGGTGGCGTTCCGCCGCAGATTATCGAAGTGATGCGCAATCCCAAGGCGACGCCTCCAACGGCGCCGGTGACGGCGGCGGCGCATCCCACGACTACACCCCCGCCGGCTCCCAAAACGCAGACGCCGACCCCCGTGGTAACCACCCCGGCTCCGGTTTCGGCGCCATCGACCCCGGTGGTTCCGCCACCCACTCCGGTGCAACCTGCTCCAGCGGCGGCCGCGCCGGTGGCGCCGGTGAAGACCACCATAGTGGTGGTTCCCGATGCGAAGCCGTTCAACATCACGCTGACAGGCGACGTGCCGGTGAAGCTTACGGCCGGCCAGAAGATCAATTTCACCATCACCAACGACGTCAAGATGGGAGATGTCGTCGTCATCAGCAAGGGAACGCCGGTAGCGGGTGAGGTAGTCGATCCCGGAGAAGCGAGAAAAGTCCTTGGGATTATCGCCGGCAAGAACAAGGCGACATTCAAGCTGAGTAGCGTCGAGTCAGCCGGCGGCAGCAAGCTGACCATTCGCACCACGCCCGCGCACAGCGACAAGCCCGATCATCCGATTGAGCTGCCGGGCGCCAAGAGCAAAGACGTACTGTCCCATGCCGGCGCGGAGTACATGGCTTATATCGACGGCGAGCAGACGGTGACGATCAAGCACTGATCGGGCGCCCGGCTGGAGAGAAGGAAATACCATGCCCGTAATGGGGAACCGGCCCAATACAGCGCTCCTCGTCATCGATTTGCAAAACGGTGTGGTGGCACGCGCTCACGAACGCGACGCGGTTGTCGAGAATATCGGAAGGCTGATCAGGAAGGCACGAAAAGAGCAGTTTCCCGTTGTCTGGGTCCAGCATGCGGACGAACAACTGGTTAAAGGGAGCGAAGACTGGAAGATCGTTGCCGGGTTGGCTCCCGGCCAAACCGAGCCGGTCGTGGAAAAGCACTATGGCGACGCCTTTGAAGATACAAGCCTGGAGGCCGTGCTGTCGGGCTTGCACGTAGGACGGATTGTTGTCGTCGGCGCACAAACCGACGCGTGTATCCGTTCGACGCTTCACGGAGCTTTCGTCAGGGGTTACGACGTGACCCTGGTGGGCGATGCCCACACGACGGAGGACCGGACAGAGTGGGGCGCGCCGCCACCACACCAGGTCATCGCACACACGAATCTTTACTGGAGCTATCAGAGAGCGCCGGGGCGGACGGCCGGAACAGTGCAGACCAAGAATATAGACTTCGGCCGCTCATTCTAAGGTTGTGCTGGAGTCTTCTCCCCGGCGTTCGGACAGGGAGATTTCGTATCATACCCCGCAATCTAGATGTGGTATAGTGCCTTTGAGAAATTGACATGCGAATTCTGGCAGCAGGTCTGTTGTTCGCGTCCCTTGCGGCGGCTCAACCTCCCGCCGGCCTGTGGGACGCCACGGTGACGGTGAACGATCTCGAAATCCCGTTTCGCTTCGAGATCTCGGGGACGGCGCCGAATCTCAGCGGCAGCTTCTTTAATGGCGACGAGAGAATTTCGTCCACCGGCGGAAGCTTCGAGAATGGCACGCTCGCGCTGAATTTCGATCAATATGCGTCGAAGCTGGAAGCGGCGTGGAAGGACGGCGCTCTGGACGGCAAGTACGGGCGGTCGAATCGGGAGTATGCTTTCCACGCCGTCCCGGCCGTGCCCAAGCCCGCTGCCTCCGGGAAAGCGCCGTCGATCGACGGCCAGTGGGAATTCGCGGCGAAAAGTTCGAAGGGCGAATCGGCCTGGCGATTGGAGGTGCGGCAATCGGGCGTGCGGGTAACGGCAGCGATTCTCAGAGTGGATGGCGATACGGGCGCGCTCGAGGGGAGCTATCGCGACGGCAAATTTGTGCTCAGCCATTTCGATGGCGCGCGGCCGTTGCTGCTCGAAGTCACTCCTGCCGCCGATGGCACTTTGGAACTGGTGCAGAACGGACGCCAGAAATACACCGCGGTGCGAGCCGCGGAAGCGCGCGCGCGGAACGTACCGGCGCCGACGGACCCCGCCACGCACACTTCCGTAAAGGACCCTTCGGAGCGGTTCCATTTCAGCTTCCGCGACCTCAACGGCAACCTGGTCTCCGACACCGACGCGCGCTTCCGCGATAAAGTCGTGATCGTGGCGATTGGAGGGAGCTGGTGCCCCAACTGCCACGACGAGGCGCCGTTCCTGGAAGCGCTGTACAAGAAATATCGCGCCCGCGGACTGGAGATTGTCGGGCTATTCTTCGAGGAGTCCGACCAGTTGAAGGATCCGGCGCGCGTGCGGGCCTTCATCCGGCAGTACGGGATCGAGTATCCGATGCTGCTGGCCGGCGAGACCGGCGAACTCCACGAAAAGGTGCCGCAGGCGGTGAATCTGGATTGCTGGCCCACGACCTTTTTCCTGGGCCGCGACGGCCGCGTGCGCGCGGTTCATGCAGGCTATGCCGCGCCGGCGAGCGGCGTCTATCACGACGGCCTGGAGAGAGACGTGAACGAGTTGCTGGAACGCCTCTTGAACGAGAACTCGATGGCGGCGCGGTAATTCCCAGCCGTTACTTACGGTCGTGGCTCCGAAGTCCTTGCTGAGCCGCGACCGCAAGGGAGCGGTGCCTGTCTTCGAACAGTACAGCAAAAGCAATTGCTTTTGACACTGTGTTTAATTCCGCGCCTCAACAACCCGCGCGGCCGATCTTGTCTTCCCCGGCCTGACCGAAGCCGAGCAGGGAATCGATGCGCTTCAGAAGCGCTCGCGGGGTGAACGGCTTGGGCAGGAAGCTGGCGTTGGTTTCCAGGCTCTTCTTATCGACGAGTTCGTTATCGTAGCCCGACATGAAGACGATGATCATGGCGGGACGGCGTCCGCGCAGCCTGGCGGCCAGTTCCGGCCCGCTGATCCCCGGCATGATTACGTCGGTGAGCAGCAGATCGATCGGCCCGGCCTGCCGTGCGCTGAGGGCGAGTGCTTCATCTCCGCTGGCGGCCTCGAGAACCGTGTGGCCGGCGCTCTTCAACACCTGGGAAATCAGCTTGCGCAGCGGCGTTTCATCTTCCACCAGGAGAACGGTTGCGCCGCGAGTAGCGATTCTTTTCGGCTCTTTTGCGCCCGTTTCGGAGGCCGCTTCCTCGGCGGAGACAGGCAGGTATACGCGAAAGATGGTTCCCACTCCGACTTTGCTTTCCACCGTCAGCGCGCCGCCCGCCTGTTCCACAATTCCCAAAGCCGTCGATAGTCCGAGGCCGGTTCCCTTCCCAACCTCCTTGGTAGTGAAAAACGGTTCGAAGATGCGGCTCGCGATTTCGGCGCTCATGCCGTGGCCGCTGTCGCTGACGCTCAACTGTACATAGCGGCCGGGGAGCAGCGAGGCGACCTGGCCGGATTCCAACTGCACGGCCCTGGTTTCGATAAGCAGCTTGCCGCCGGCGGGCATGGCATCGCGGGCGTTGACCGCAAGGTTCATAATCACCTGTTCGATCTGGCCAGGGTCGGCGTTGACTTTCCCGATGTCCCCGGCCAGCGCCGCCACCAGACTGATATCCTCGCTAATCAGGCGGCGCAGCATCCCTTCCATGTGCGACACCACGGCGTTGACGTCGAGAACCCGGGGCTGCCAAACCTGTTTGCGGCTGAAGGCGAGAAGCTGGCGCGTGAGCTCGGCGGCGCGCGCGACGGAGAACTGGATCTCATCGAGCTCCGGCTGCTCGCGGTCAGGCCCGAGTTCTTCCTCGAGAAGCGCGGCATATCCCGCGATTACCGTGAGCAGATTGTTGAAATCGTGCGCCACGCCACCGGCGAGCCGGCCAACGGCCTCCATTTTTTGCGACTGCCGCAATTGCTCTTCCATGCGCTGGTAATCGACAATCATGCGGCTGACGCGGGAGAGCATTTCCTCGGGGCTGAGCGGATTGCGCAGCAAATCCCAATCGTCGGCCGCCGGCGATTCCAGGTGAAGTTCGCCGGCGCGGGAGAGCAATAACGAGATCTGGTTGTAAAGCCGTGCCAAAGTCGCGTTGGCGGTTTGCAAACGGCGGTTGGCGCTGGCCACCTCCTGGGCGCGCAAGTAGACCTCGGCCTCCATGTCCTGGAGCGCTTTCGTCAGTTCCTCCTTTTCGCACCCGGCTTGTTTCAGGCGCACAAATTCGGTGACATCCTCGACGCGGTGGATGATGAACCGCACGCGGCCATCGGGGCCGAGGACCGGGGAATTCTGCGGGCTCCAATAGCGCTCCTCAAACCCGCCGCCTTCCGATTCGGGCCGCCGGACATCGTACTTCTGCACCGCCATGGTGTCGGTCCGCCCGAATTCCAGCACGCTCGCAAGCGATGCCCGAAGGTTAAAGACTCCGGTGGCTTGGGGATCGTCGGGGTTGTCCGGGAAAACTTCGAAAATGCCGCGCCCCAGGATAGAGTCGCGGGTGGTCATGGTAGCGCGCAGATACGCATCGCTCACGGCGACGATGCGCAGATCCGGGGCAAGCACCAGATACAGGCCGGGAGCCGCCTCAAACAGCATCCGGAAATCCGGCTGGGGGAAATCCATCGATCTACGGTTATCCTACCACCGCAGTCTGCGCGCGTTGGTTTGCAGACGGTTCGGGTTCGAACGGTTCGACGGTCCTAAAGTCTAACGATTGTTATTGACGTACTATAACCCATTTCCAGCGTTGCCTCTCTCCGATTCCGCACTTATAGTAAGTCCAGGCGGAAAAACGTCCTTGTTTCTTCGGTGAAACTGTCCGGCCTGCGCATAGTTCACGGAAGAGAACGTACCTCTCGCGTCGAGGTGCGAATAGACCGGGCGCCGGTTCGGTTTCGCCAAAGACCGGGCCGGACGCCCGGAAACGATCCGCGGCTCAAAAAGAATTGTGGGGCAGGCAATCCTGCCTGGCAATCCTGCCTGCAGCCGGATTCCGCGAATTGGACGGGTGGCCGCCCGCGCGCGGCCCTCTGTGAAACGCCAGCCATCATTACTGAGCCGCGACCGCAACGCAAGGGAGCGGTGCTTTTTCGTGCGGAACAACGAATTTTGCAAGCGTCCCAGGATTGGCAGCAATCCCTACTTTCGGCAGACGGCGGTCAGGAAACGGCCATCCGGGCTCTGGTGTTCGGAGAGAATTCGCAAGCCGCCATGTTCGGAAAGCAGCCAGCGAAAAGCTTCCGGCGCGTAGGTGTATTGGAAATTCATTCCAATCCGCTCGCCGCGCTGCAGCGGGATCTCCTGACCGGCCACGGTGGCCGAAAGGTCGCGGCCCGCGCCGAACGATCGCGTAACCAGATGCAATCCATCGTGGCGGTCGTCGCGTTTCAGACTGAGGCGAATCTCGCCGTCATCCTCGGAGATTCCGACGTTGGCCAAAAGCGTGGAAATGAATTTCCGCGACGCCGGATTATCTCGCCGCCCCATGGAATGCTGGGCGTCGTGAATCTCGCCGTCCACAATCAGCCGGTCTTCGGGTTTCATGCACTGCGCCACATAGCGGATCTCGGCGAGCGGATCGAAGGAGGCCATGGTATTTCCGCTGAGGATGAACAGACGCGGCGGCTCGGCGGCGTCGGCGGCATAAACCAGGTGCACCGGGCTTGAAATATCGGCTTTGATGCCGACGGTTTCGATGTCCTCGTCCTCCGCGCCGGCGCAGGCCATTTCGAGCATCGCCTGGCTGGCATCCACGGGGAAATAGGAGCATTCGCAGCCGGACTTCTTGAGGGCGTCCATCAGCAGGCGGTCGCGGGCGCCATCACCGGCGCCGAAGCTGATCACCGGAGCGCGCTCTTTGAAGTGCTCCGAAAGGCCGCCCGAAGCGGCCGCCAGTTCCTTCCAGGTACGCCACAATCCGCCGTACAACTCGGCGTGCCCGATGAGCTCGATCCACTCGGCCGCGGAACGGGGGAACCAATAAAAGAACTTCTCCGGCAAATCGCGCGCCTCGATCGCCTCTACAAACTCCTGGGCGATATCGGCTTCAGTCAGAACCACTTCGACTTTCATGAAGTTACATTATAGCGACCGACGCCATATACTGAGCCGCGACCGCAAGGGAGCGGTGCTTTTGGGCCGCCAGCATCAGACACCTCGGATCGCCCCGCGCGGCCGCTCGGTCAGCCGAACCGAACGAGGCGGCGGCCGGTCACGGGCCGCTCACTGCCTCAGAACTGTTGTTTGTGCCACCCGTCGTCAGCTCCGGGCCGACTTCCCGATTACCTGTTTTATCGGCGTTGATCTGCGTTTATCTGCGGCCCATCTCAGCTTTTGATTTTCGCGTTGGGCCGCAAGAAGAGCAGATCCGGCCGCCGATGAACGCAGATCAACGCCGATGGAATCCAAGAGTGCAACAATCCGTCGGCCTAAGTCGCATCGCGCAATCGCCACTTTTATGCACACCTGGCTTGGAAGTGTCGATTTCAGATCCACTGAGCCCCTGAGCACGCGGCCGATCGAGCGATTCAAGCTGATCGCTGAAAGCTCTCTAATACGCCATCACCTGCATGCCCGCGTCGACGAACAGAATATTCGCCGTGACGCCGCGGCCGAGATCGCTCGCCAGGAACACCGCGGCATCCGCCACTTCGGCGGGATCGGTATTGTGGCGCAGGGGAGCGCGCTGCGGCACGACATCCAGAATGCTGGTGGCATCTTTCACCGCGCGCATGGACGCGGTCTTCACGGGGCCGGCGGAGATCGCATTCACGCGGATTTTTTGCGGACCGAGATCGCTCGCCAGGTAGCGCATAGCGGCCTCGAGCGCCGCTTTCGCCACGCCCATTACGTTGTAGTTGGGCATCACGCGCGTCGAGCCCAGATAAGTCAGCGTGGCCAGCGATCCGCCTTCGGTCATGAGCGGCGCGGTAGCGCGCGCCAGCGCCACCAGCGAGTACGCGCTCACGTCCTGCGCCAGCAGGAATCCGCTGCGCGAGGTCTCGACAAACGGCCGCGAAAGATCTTCGCGATTGGCGAAAGCTAGGCTGTGCAGCACGGTGTGCAAGGGCCGTCCGAGCGCTCGTAGCGATTCGGTGAGTGCCGCCAGTTCATCGTCTTTCGTCACGTCGCACGGCAGAATCGCCGCCACATTCAGATCCTTCGTTAGATCCTCAATGGCGCCCTTCTGGCGCTCGCCCAGGTAAGTGAGCACCAGCGTCGCGCCTTCGCGGGCGTAGGCCTGCGCCACGGTGTAGGCCAGACTCCACCGGTTCGCGATCCCAGTGACCAGGGCAAGTTTGCCCTCCAGCAGATTAGACATGAATTTGCATTGTACACTGGCATTGCAGGCACAAGCTTGCGCGTGCCCACCATGGACTTCAATACCCCGCTCACGTACGTCAAAGGAGTCGGCCCCGCGCGCGCCGCCATGCTGGAGGCCAAAGGCCTCGCCACGGTCGAGGACCTGTTGGCTTACGTGCCGTTTCGCTACGAAGACCGCAGCAACATGAAGTCCGTCTCGCAGCTTGCGCCCGGTGAGATGGCCACCGTGATTGCGGAAGTGCGGTCGGTGAAGCTTTCGGGATTCAAGCGCCGCGCGCTCGGCATGTTCGAAGCGCGCTTCACCGACGAATCGCGCGGCACGCTGCTCTGCAAGTGGTTCCACGGCGGATATCTGGCCAACGTATTTGCCGAAGGCATGCGCGTGGCGCTCTACGGCAAGGTGGAGTTCGATAGCTACTCGGGCGAAATCAGCATGCTGCACCCCGAGTTCGAAATCCTCTCGGGCGAAGATGACGATGGCGAAAGCTCGCTCCATGTTGGCCGCGTCGTGCCCATTTACGAAGGCGCGGGCAAGATGACCACGCGCGTGCTGCGCACCATCACGCATCGCATGCTGGCAGCGCTCACTCCCGTGGAGGATTGCCTGCCGGAGCACATCCGACGCCAGCTCAAAATGCCCGACCGTTGGACCGCGCTGCGCGAAACGCACTTTCCGCCGCCCGAGTCCGACCTGCGCCTGCTCAACGCTTTCCGCTCGCCGGCGCAATTCCGCCTGATCTTCGAGGAGTTTTTCTGGCTGGAATGCGGTGTGGCGCTCAAGCGAAACAAGGCGCGAACGCTTCCCGGAATCGCGTTCGAACTGAACGAGCGCGTGCGCGAAAAAGTGAAGGCCATGCTACCGTTCAAGCCGACGGAGGCGCAGAAGCGCGTTCTGGGCGAAATTGCCGCCGACATGAAGGAGCCGCGTCCCATGAACCGGCTGCTGCAAGGCGACGTGGGCAGCGGCAAGACCATCGTGGCGGCGGAAGCGGCCGTCATCGCCATCGAAAACGGCTATCAGGTAGCGGTGCTCGCGCCCACCGAAATCCTAGCCACGCAGCATGGACTCTACTTCAAGCAGATTCTGTCGAAACTCGGCTACGTCACCGCGCTGCTGACGGGGTCGTTCACCGCGCGCGAGAAAGCGCAACTGAAAAAGCTGGTCTCCGAAGGCCTGGTGCACGTGGTGATCGGCACGCACGCGCTGCTCGAAAAGGACGTGGAGTTTCAAAAGCTCGGACTGGCGATTATCGACGAACAGCACCGCTTCGGCGTGCTCCAGCGGCTCGGGCTAGTGCAGAAAGGCGTGCATCCCGACGTGCTGGTAATGACCGCGACGCCCATTCCGCGCACGCTGGCCATGACGCTCTATGGCGATCTCGATGTCTCGGTCATCGATCAACTGCCGCCGGGCCGCAAGCCGATCAAGACCAAGCATTACACCGCTGACGGCATCGAGCAGGCGTACAGCTTCGTCAAAGCGCAGATTGACGAGGGCCGCCAGGCGTACGTGGTTTACCCGGTGATTGAAGAGTCGGAAACGCAGGCCATGAAAGCCGCGCAGCAAATGCACGAGCATCTTTCGCGCGAGGTGTTCCCCATGCTTTCGGTCGGGCTCATGCACGGCAAGCTCGCGCCCAGCGAGAAAGAAGCGGTGATGCAGCGCTTCAAGGAAGGGCAGGTGCAGATTCTGGTCTCGACCACGGTGATCGAAGTGGGCGTCGATGTGCCGAATGCGTCGGTGATGCTGATCGAGCACGCCGAGCGATTCGGCCTGGCGCAGTTGCACCAGCTTCGCGGGCGCGTGGGCCGCGGCGCGGCGCAGAGCTATTGCATTCTGGTGACGGAAAAGATGAACGACGCCGCGCGCCAGCGCATTCGCACGCTGGTGGAATCGACGGACGGGTTCTATATTTCGGAGATGGATTTGAAGCTGCGCGGTCCGGGCGAGTTTTTCGGCACCAAGCAGGCCGGGCTTCCGTCGCTGCGCGTGGCGAATATTTTGCGCGATGCGGAGGTCCTCGAAATTGCGCGCCGCGAAGCCGTGGATTTCATCGCGCGCCCGCCTTCGGAGGAGGAACTGCGGCGCGCCGTCCTCTATATTCGCGAGCACTGGCAGCGGCGCTACGGGTTGGTGACCGTCTGATGCGCGTGATCGCCGGAGAATTTCGCTCGCGCCGGTTGAGGAGCTTACCGGGGAACGGGACGCGGCCCACGCCCGACCGCCTGCGCGAAACGCTTTTCGATATTCTGGCGTCGCGCATCGAAGGCGCCGCTTTCCTGGACGCATATGCGGGAACGGGTGCGGTAGGGATCGAAGCGCTGAGCCGCGGAGCGCGGCACGCCACGTTCCTGGAGAAGGATCGCCTGGCGGTGGAGACGATTCGCCACAATCTGGCATCGCTCGACCTGGAACGCCGCGCGACGGTAATCAAGGGCGCGGCGCTGCTGGCGTTGGCGCGGCTGCGCGCGGATATCGTCTTCCTCGATCCGCCTTACACGCTGGAGCGGGAATATCCGGCAGCGCTGGAAGTGTTGTCGCAGGCGGCGCCGTCGCTCGCAGTGGTGCAGCATTCGGTCCGGTTCACGCTGGCGGAGGAGTACGGCGGACTGCGGCGGACGCGCGTCGTCAAGCAGGGCGATAATGCGCTGAGTTTTTTCAGGGCGGACTAAGGGGTGGCTTTTTGGCTTTGAGTGCGGCGAGTTCCTTGTCGCGGCGGTGATACCCGGTCTCGTTGATGAGCCTTTCGGCTTCCTCGACATTGCCTTTGGCGAGGTGATAATCGGCGAGGTGAAGACGCATGCCGGATCGGGTGGCGATTTTGCGGACTTCTTCGAGATCGTGATCGGTGCCGCGAGCGAGGAGAGCGCGGGGAAGGTGGTGGAGGGTCCCGGCACGGCGGAGGAACTCGACGGCCTGGTCGAGGTGATTGGCGGATTCGGCGGAGTTTCGAGGGCAGGCACGGCCGAGTGAAAGGTGGTCGAGGCCAATGTCGGGGAGCCGGCGGTTTCTTTCCGCGATGACCAAGGTCTCGGTGGCAGTTTTTCGCGGATTTGGCCGGGCCTCGACTTTTGTGTCGCGCTCCCCAGAGCGCCCCCCCGCAAGCAAGCGGTTTCCGCTCTGCGCTAAAATCGGGAGATATTGCCGCGGTGCTTGCCCGCATGCTCTTATGATCACGTCCCTTAGCACTCGAGCCCAGGAATTCCGCGATCAATTGACCCAGCGCGTCATGGTGGCGGATGGCGCCATGGGCACCATGCTCTACTCGCGCGGCGTGTTTATTAATCGCTGCTTCGACGAGCTGAATGTCGCGCAGCCCGACCTTGTCCGCCAGATCCACCGCGAGTATGTCAAGGCCGGCGCGGAGATCCTCGAGACCAATACCTTCGGCGCCAATCGCGCCCGCCTGGCGGCATTCGGCATCGCCGAAAAGCTCGCCGCCATCAATCAGGCCGGAGTGCGCCTGGCCCGCGAAGCGGCGGCGGACAGCAAAGCGTACGTGGCCGGCGCCATCGGACCGCTGGGCGTGCGCATCGAGCCGCTCGGCCCGACGTCGTTCGCCGAGGCGCGCGAGATTTTTCGCGAGCAGGCCATCGCTTTGCTGGAAGGCGGCGCCGACCTGCTGATTCTCGAGACGTTCGGGAATTTGGGAGAGCTTCACGAGGCTGTGGAAGCCGCTTACGAGGCCGGCGGCGGCGCGATCCCGATCATCGCCCAGGTCACCATCGACGATTTCGGCCACCTGCCCGGCGGCACCGACACCGAATCGTTCACGCGCGAAATGGATTCCTGGCCGGTGGACGCGATTGGCCTCAACTGTTCGGTGGGCCCCAAGGCGACGCTCGAGACTATCGAGCTGATGATGCAGTATTCGTCGAAACCGATGAGCGCCATGCCCAATGCCGGCTTGCCGACCCGCGTGGAGGGGCGCAACATCTACCTCTGCTCGCCGGAATACATGGCGCAGTACGCGCGCCGCCTGTTGTGGGCCGGCGTGCGGATCATCGGCGGGTGCTGCGGCACCACCCCGGACCACATCAAGCTCATCCGGTCGGAGACCCGTTCGCTGCAGCCGGCTGCCAAGAAGCTGGCCGTCACGGTGGAGACTCCGCAGGCGAAGGCGCATTCGCTCGCGGGCGTGCCCATTGCGCAGAAATCCAAGCTGGGCGCGAAGCTGGCGGACGGAAAATTCGTTTCGTTCGTCGAGATTCTGCCGCCGCGCGGGGTGGACGCCAAGCTCGAAATCGACGGCGCACGCCGCTCGGCCGAAGCCGGCATCGATTGCATCAACGTGCCCGACGGTCCGCGCGCCAGCGCCCGCATGAGCGCGCAGGTCACCTGCCAGCTTATTCAACGCGAGGCCGGAATCGAGCCCATTCTCCACTTCTGCTGCCGCGACCGCAACATTCTGGGCATTCAATCCGAGCTGCTGGGCGCGCACGCGGCCGGCGTGCGCAACCTGATCTGCATCACCGGCGATCCGCCGCGCATGGGCCTGTATCCCGATGCCACCGCGGTGTTCGACGTGGACGCCATCGGGCTGGTCAATATCGTCAACAACCTGAACCATGGGCTGGATATCGGCGGCAATCCCATCGGATCGCAGACGGCCATGCTGATCGGCGTGGGCGCCAATCCCGGCGCCCTCAACCTGGACGAAGAACTTCGCCGCCTCGATTGGAAAGTGGAAGCCGGCGCGGAATACATCGTCACCCAGCCGGTTTTCGACCTCGATCTGCTGGAGAGCTTTCTGAAGCGCGCGGCGCACATCAGGATTCCGGTGATTTGCGGCATCTGGCCGCTCACCAGCTATCGCAATGCCGAGTTCATGGTGAACGAGCTGCGCGTCCCCGTTCCGGCCCATTTCATGGAGCGCATGCAGCGCGTGGACAACGCCGAAAAGGCGCGCGAGGAAGGCGTGAACATCGCCCGCGAAATGGTGGTGCGTGTTCGCGGCATGGTTCAGGGCGTACAATTAAGTGCACCGTTCGGCCGCTACCAGATGGCGCTGGACGTGGCCGAGGCCATTGGCCCCCGTTGACAACGAGACTCGAACCGTATGGCTACCGACCTGGTCGAAATCGACCCTGAAAAGCCGCAGCCCGAAGCGCTGGAACGCGCCGCCGCCGCCGTGCGCCGCGGCAAAGTAGTGGCCATCCCCACCGACGCCCTCTATACCCTGGTCGCCGACCCGTTCAATCTGAAGGCGGTCACTCAGGTGTTTGCCGCCAAGGGCCGCGAACCGCACCGCTCGCTGCCCATTCTGATTGGTAGCATCGTGACTGCCGAGGAGTTGGCCGGGGAGTTGAATAATCGCTTCTACCTCCTGGCGCGGCGTTTTTGGCCCGGCCCGCTGACCATCATCGTGCCGGCATCGGCGCGCATTCCGCTGAAGGTCACGGGGAACACCGGCCGGCTGGCGTTGCGCCACTCACGGTCGACCATCGCCAATCAATTGATTGAACACGTGAACCAGCCCTTGATTTCGACCAGCGCCAACATTTCCGGCCACCCCACATGCCGCAGCGGAATCGACGTGTTCGGCATGATGGATGGCCGCGTCGACCTGGTGCTCGATGGCGGGATCTGTTCCGGCCCCGGCGCGACCACGGTGGATATTACGGAACCATTCTGGAAAATGATCAAGCCCGGCGCCGTGGACGAAAAGGAAATCGCCGAGTGCCTGCAGCCGGCCTGACGCGATGAAGTATCTCCTGATCGTTCTCGGCGGCGGCGTCGGGTCGCTCACGCGGTACCTGGTTGGCGCCGCCATCGTGACACGGTACGGCATGCGTTTCCCCATTGTCGGCACGATGACGATCAACGTGACGGGTTCGTTCCTCATCGGCCTGGCGATGACGCTGATCACCGAACGGTTCGCGGCGAACGCCAATTTGCGGCCGCTGCTGGTGATCGGATTTCTGGGCGGATATACGACCTTTTCCAGCTTCGAATGGGAGACTTATTCCGCGATTCGCGATGGCGGATTCTGGATTGGGATGTCCAACATCGTGGGCAGCGTGATGTTCGGGTATGCCGCAGTGTGGTTCGGCGCGATGCTGGCGCGGCGATAACGGTCCGGTAGACTCGGCTAAACTGAGGGGAAGATGGAGCAGGCGATTCCCGTTTCCGACCGAGAATTCGTTGCCGAATTGCGGCAGGCTGTCGAACGGAACAGGAAGTATTTGAGGATCTCGATAGGGGCCCTGTATTGGCTGGTTGGCGACGCCAGTGTTTTCGCGCCCTCGATTCCCTTCGGCGCCGCCAGCGAGGCCACCAGAGTTCTTCGCAGTGGTCACTAATGTGGCTGCAGACCAGGTGGCCTTGTCGTCGAAGCCCTCGTACGCGGCGGTCCCTTCATGGCGGTCGGACTTCGATGGTGCCTCGTAGCGGACCTTGATCGGCAGTCCGCCTGCCTCCCCAGTGAACCCGAACTCGAGATTTCCTCAAAATCCGGCAGTCTGGACGCGCGAAAGGCAGCCAGCACTTCGTTTGCTCCTTCCAGACATCCTACAACGGGAACGCGCCACCCCTGCCTGGAAAGAGCCACCGGAGCAACTGCCTGTCGCTTCGCGGCGCAGTGTTACTTCGGGATATGTTGGCCGCGCCTGGGATCCTGTCGAGCCACGGACATCGAAAAGCGGTCCAGATTGCTGGCCAATCCGCGATTCTGCGCTACACTCTTTTCGTATCACGCGGACCCGCAGGCGACAAAAAGACTACATCGGAGAATTGCGTTAGTTTCCGGTCGGCAGCCAGGTCATGCCACCGTCGGTGCTTTTGAAAACGCCAGCGCCCTCCGTCCCCGCGTAGAGCGTGATCGTCGGTGTGGTTGGTCCGAAGACTAGAGCTCCGACGTCGAGATTCGTGAGGCCGGTGCTGATATCCGTCCAACTTGTGCCTCCGTTGGTGCTCTCAAAAATACCGCCGCTGGTTCTGGCATAAAGATTGACGGAGTTGCTCGGATTGACGAGTAAGCCATTGACGCAGTTGTTGGTGATCCCGTTGGAGCTTACGGTGCTCCAACTGCTTCCGCCGTTGGCGCTGTTGTAAATGGGGCCGCACTGGGCGCCGGCATAGAGATTGAGGTTGTTCGACGGATCGATCGCCATCCACCAGATGTTCAGGTGGGTGATGCCGGAATTGATGGCCGTCCAACTCGCTCCAGAATTCGTGCTCTGATAAACGCCGTTTCCATCGAAAGCCGCATACAGCACGTCGTGATTGGCGACAATCAGGGACTGCACGCTTGACGACGGCAGCCCGGTGTTGACCGCCGTCCAGGTGTTCCCGGAATCCGTGCTCTGGTAGATTCCGCTCGATTGGGTTCCAATGTACACGGTCGATGGATAGGTAGAGGTATCGAGGGAGATAGCCGTACCTGAAGACACCACGGTGGACTGGGTCCAGGTGTTGCCTCCATCGGTGCTGACCAAGACTCCCCCTCCGATGACGGTGACGAACACAATGGAATTGTTGTTTGGATCCACCGCAATGGCGCTGATGTTCCTGCCGGTGAGCTGAGGGCTCCAGTTCGTCCCGCCGTTCGTACTCTCGGATAGAAGGCCGTCCGTGCCCGCAAAGACCGTAGTCAGGTTTGAGGAGTCGAATGCCAACGCAACCACGTTCGTTCCCGTGATGCCGGCACTCGAGGAGTTCCAACTGGCGCCTGCGTTGGAAGTCTTGAACAGATCCCAGGTGGTCCCTGCATAAAGGATAGACGGGTTGGATGGGTCGAACACCACGGACGTGACGTAGTTAGTTCCAGCAGGGAATATCCCGGTCGACGTGCCGAAGGCGTTGATGCCGGTGCTGACGTCGTTCCAGGTATTCCCTCCGTCTGTTGTCTGGTACATGCCGCGAACGATACCCGCATACAGGATCTCCGGATTGGCCGGGTCGATCGCCAGGCAATTGGCAAAAACGGTTGGAAAGCCGTTATTTATGGCGGACCACGAGGCTCCGCCGTTGGTTGATGTGAATATGCCGCCGAAGTAGGTCGCGGCGTACAGGGTAGAACTGTTGGTGGGATCGATGAGCACTGTGGCCACCCCCGTGTTGGTCAAGCCGTTGTTAATGGCCGACCAACTGGCGCCGCCGTTGGTGCTTTCATATATGCCGTCGCCGCCCGACCCCGCAAGGAGAACGGAATCGTTGGCCGGATCCACGGCCAGGGAGGTAATGGGCACATTGGCGGGCAGGCCGTTACCGATCGCGGTCCAACTGGAGCCGCCATTCGTGCTCAGGAAAACGCCGCCGTAAGTCCCGGCATAGACATTGGCGTGGTTGGTGGGGTCGATGGCCACGGAAAAGACGCTGTTGTTGGTGAGGCCCGAACTCATGGCGACCCAGCTTCCGCCGGAGTTCACGCTCTTGAAGACGCCGTTATCAGTTCCGGCATAAACCGTGGTGGGAGTAACCGGATCGACGGTCAACGCACTCACGTATGAGTTGCCGAGACCCGCGTTGGCGCTGACCCACGAAGCTCCGCCGTTGGTGCTGGTGAAAATGCCTCCTCCGTTGGTGGCGGCATATACCGTGCCTCCCCCGACAGCCACGGAGTTGAAGTACCCGCCGGGAGGGCCGCTTGTGAGGTTCACGCTGAGGCCCCCGGCCGCGGTATTGCCGGCTGTGGTGAGTTGCGCGCTGCTCGTGCTGACAGTAGCAGTCAGGCTCACCGAACTCCCGCTCATGACGGTGGGCGCCGTAAATGTGATCTGGACCGCGATCGCAGAGTTTGCGGCGACCGTGCCCGGCGAGACTGTCACTGCGCCGCCGGCAGAAGAGCAGGTTCCGGCCGGGGTTGAACACGAGACGAAGGTCATCCCCGCTGGTATGGCGACCGACAGCGACACGTTGTTCGCCGCGCTCCCGCCGCCGTTGGTGACGGTCACTTGGTAGGAGACATATCCGCCGCTCGTGACGGGGTTTGGAGTGGACATGATGCTGAGGTTGAGATTGGCCGGCAGAGCGACTTCCGAGGCCCCGACCGGCAACCAGGTATTTCCGCCATTAGTGCTCTCGAAGACGCCGGCGCCATAGGTCGCCACATAGATTGTGGTGGGGTTGGCAGGATCTATCGTCAGCGCGCCCATGTTCAGGCTGGTGAAGCCGGCGCTCATAGGGGTCCAACTGGCTCCGCCGTTCGTGCTTTTGAAAACCCCGCCGCCACTGGTCGCGGCATAGACGTTACTGGAGTTGCTGGGATCGACAGCCAGGCCGTGAATACAGCCAAAAGATAAGCCACTGTTAGCGGGAGCCCAGCTTAGACCGGCGTTGCTGCTTTTGAAGACGCCGCCACAATACGTTCCGGCATAGATGTTCGAAGGATTGGAAGGATCGATGGCCAATATCGAGGCGGACAGATTCGTAATGCCGGTGTTGATCGCGGTCCAGGAGGCGCCGCCGTTAGTGGTTTGGTAGACCCCTGCCCCATCGAGGGCGGCATACAACGTCATCGGGCTGGCAGGACTGATCGTCAGCGACAGCACTTGGGAAGCCGGAAGGTTGGTATTGGCGGCTGTCCAGGTGACTCCGCCGTCGGAAGTTTTATACACTCCGTTGCTTCCCGTGCCAGCATAAAGTGTCGCGGGGTTCGTGGTCTGGTCGATGGCGAGTGAGGGAACCGATATGTTTGCCGGAAGACCGGCGCTGATACTGTTCCAGGTCACGCCGCCGTCGGTGCTCTTGAAAAGGCCGCTGTTGGGAGACGCGTAGACCGTGGCGGGATTATTCTGATCGACGGCCATCGCCGAGCCGTAGTACCCGGTCAGGCGGGTGGTCCAACTGGCCCCTCCGGTTAAACTGGCCGACAAGCCTCCCTCCATGCCCACGTACAGCGTCGCCGAGTTGGTGGGATCGAGCAGCAGAAAGACGGCGTTGCTGGCCGCGATGCCGCTGCTGGACGACGCCCAAGTGGCGCCGCCGTTCGTGGATTTATACAAGTCCACCGGCCCGCCGGCATAAACGTTAGCCGAGTTCGCGGGATCGACCGCTGTGACGAGCATCTGCCTGCAGGCCTCAGCTCCGCCGGGGTTCGGAATCCCCGAGTCGATGGCGTTCCACGCGCTTCCGCTGTTGCTGGTCATAAATAGACCGCCGCAGCCGGTGCCCGCGTAAAGCGTCGCCGGATTCGATGGATCCATGGAGAGCGTCAGCACGTCGATATCGGCTAAGCCGCTATTGACGGCGGTCCAGGTACTGCCTCCGTTGGTGCTCTGGAAAACTCCACCGCCAGTGGCGGCATAGACGATTGACGCGTTGGATGGATCGACGGCCACAACATTGACGTACTGATTAGGGAGAATTGTGGAATTCCAACCGAAGCCGCCGTTGGTTGCGTAAACCCCGCCGCCCCGCGTCCCCACGTAGACGATTTGGTGATTTGCGGGGCTGATGGCCACGGAAACGACGGTATTTCCGAAGGTT
>Ga0181538_10001423_pt1 | contig 26960 bp, 22 predicted proteins | sample PEATcosm2014_Bin_40_FD_119773 | JGI IMG/M metagenome (GOLD analysis project Ga0181538, IMG submission 119773) | Peatland microbial communities from MTU Mesocosm Facility, Houghton, MI, USA - PEATcosm2014_Bin23_30_metaG | ecosystem: Environmental > Terrestrial > Soil > Wetlands > Peat | place... | reverse complement strand
GATCTCGAAATCAGCGTTGGCCCGGCGATGCTGCTCGATTCCGACAATCCCCTCGAAGCCGACCGCCTCGCCCAGGTGCTCGCCAAGACGACGCATCTCTCCGGCAGCGTCGTCATCGCCGGATCGGACGGAATTCACTGGCGCGCGATTCACGCCGCCGCCGGCGTTATCAAATATCTCGAGGACAACACGCCGCACAGCGAAGGGAATCTCCGCTTCGCCGCGCTCGCGACGGTGCCGGAGTATGTCCCATTTTTCCCCGCCGCGTATCACGACGGTTTTGGCCGGCAGTTCGCCGTCGGCGTGGAATCCCCAAACGTGATCGCCGAAGTCCTGGCCAAGCAGCAGCCTCCCTACGAAATGCATCAGGCGCTCGTCGCGCAGCTCGAAAACGCGCTCAATAACATCGATGGCCTCGGAAGCATTCTCGAGGGCCAAACGGGCTGGGACTTCATGGGAATTGATCTCTCGCCCGCTCCGGCGAAAGATGCTTCCATCGGCGCAGCCATCGAATCCGCGATGGGAACCAAACTCGGTGCCCCCGGCACGCTCTCAACCATCGCGCTGATCACTGCGTCGCTCGGCGACATTCTGCTAAAGAAGACCGGTTTCTCCGGCGTGATGCTGCCTGTGCTGGAAGATCCCGTCCTGGCGCAACGCTGGAGTGAAGGTGCGCTTACGCTGAATGACATCCTTTCGTATTCCGCCGTCTGCGGGACCGGCCTCGACGCCGTGCCCTTGCCCGGCGAAATCACGCAGCAACAAATCGAGCGCATCCTTGGCGACGTCGCCAGCCTCTCCGTGAAGTGGTCGAAGCCGCTCACCGCGCGCCTGTTGCCCGTGGCCGGGAAACACGCGGGCGATCGCACGGAGTTCGACGATCCGCGCCTGGTCAACACCACCCTTCAGCCGTTGCGTTGATTTCCCGGGCAGACCAGTCTTCCCCCGCATTTCTCGCCGGCCGCGAATATAAAGGCGGTCGATCCTAGGCCTGCTCTGTGCCCTCTGTGATCTCTGTATTAGTTTTCCGCTTCTTAGGCCCTCAGCCGGCGCATCCGAAGAAAAAGGTAGAGTTGAACCAAAGACCGCACTGAGGGCACAGAGAAAACCGGTGAAATGCGGATTAGATTGGGAGGCTTTGGCCCAAGAAAGAGAGCAGCGGACGGCGCGGCTTCCCTCGGTCGAGAGTAGCCGTGCCGCCCGCCGAAAAATTTATCGTCTCGTTCTGAGCCGCGCTACCGCTGGTTCACGAGCGCCGCATTTAGCGGACGCCGCGTAATCGGAGTCGCGCGCACTGGCTGAGGCTGCGGCATGGACCGCAATTGCCCCGTCCCGCTCGAAACGTGATCGCTGATCGCCGCCAGCCGCTTCAGAATGGATTGCCATTGTTCCCAATCCAACTGACGCAGAAACGGCCGCAGTCCCTGGATGAACGGATCCTCGAACAACGTCTCCCCGTTCGATTCAGGTATGAAGAAGCGGTTCAGACCCACGCCCAGCGCTTCGGAAATTTTCTCCAGCGTTCCGAGGCTTGGCGTCATCTGGCCGCTCTCAATCCGCGACAAGTACGAGCGCGACACCCGCGAGCGCGCCTGGAGCTGGCTTTGCGTCATCCCGCGCGATTCGCGCAACTGCCGGATGCGCTGACCAATGTTCTCCACCGTCTCGCGGTTCGGCCACTTTTCGAAGAGTTGCCGGTCGTCGCCGGGCAGCTCCTGCGGGGCCGGTGGCGGGATTAAGTACTCCAGCTTCGGCGGCAGAAGGCGCACGCAACGACGGCAGTTCCCCGTGCGGGTCCGGTATTGCACCAGCCCGCACATCTTGCACCGAATTACTTCACGATCCAGATCTGCTTCCATAGGGTTCTTGTTGCCGTTTTGTTCCGACACCGGTACTCCTCGCAGACTATTCCGGCATGCGGATGTGAGGAACTATAACTCTGGGGGGAAGGCAGAGAGCTGGCGCGCTCGCAATACTGCGGGCAGCGTCAAATGATGTCAAGAACTTTTTTCGACTTTTTGTATCGTTTCGATGCATATGGTACTTTTTTTTCACCCCAGGCACTTTTCGGTCCCTTCCTTCCCATCTCGCACGCATACCCCTCGTTCGAGTGACCGTAATAACCCGCACTTTCCCCAAATGTTGCGGTAGCCTAGAGGGTGAAATTGGTGACTGAGGTGACAAATGCCATCCCGTAAGGACGCCTGGGACCTGCTGTGCGAATACACGGCGAGCGAAAGCCTCCGCAAACACGCCCTGGCCGTCGAAGCCTGCGTCCGCCACTACGCCCGCCGCTTCGGCGAGGACGATCATCTTTGGGGACTGGCCGCCCTGCTTCACGATTTCGATTACGAGCGCTGGCCCAATGCCGAGCGCAGCCCTACCGAGGGCCATCCCTCCGCAGGAGCCGCTGTGCTCCGGGAACGCGGCTATCCGGAAGAGGTCATTCGCGCTATCGCCTCCCACGCCGATTACACGGGCGTCGCCCGGGAATCGCGCCTGGAACACACCCTTTTCGCCTGTGACGAACTGTCCGGCTTGCTAACCGCCTGTGCACTCGTCAAACCGACCAAGAGCATCCTGGATGTGGAAGTAGATTCCGTAAAACGCAAGATGAAGGACAAGGCCTTCGCCCGTGGCGTCAGCCGCCAGGACGTAGTTCAGGGCGCCGCCGAACTAAACGTCCCGCTGGAAGAGCACATCGCCAATTGCCTGGATGCCATGAAGGCCGTCGCCGATGTCCTCGGCTTAAGAGGTAACGCCGCCTCCGCCTGACCCTCCACCGCGCCCACTGTCACCGAGTCATTCTGAGCGGAGTCCCGGCACTCTGCATTGTCTGTCCGCGCTGCGCGGACAGGCCGGGACGCAGCCGAAGAATCCCTCTGCCTCCCCCAATGCCCCCTGCACGTTTCCGCACACGTGAACCTTCGGCCTATTGACCGCCCACGACGCTATATATAAGACTCCTATACGTAGGGAGGCATTCCATGATCGGCACGGGAATCAAGCGCGGCACCGCGGAACTCGCCATCCTCAGCGTTCTCGAAAACGGCCCGCTGCACGGCTATGAATTGGCCCGCCGCATCGAGCGGCAAACGCGCGGCGCGCTTCGCTTCACACTGGCGTCGCTCTATCCCCTCCTCTATCGCATGGAAAAACAGGGCTGGGTACGCGGCGCCTGGGAAACCAGCGGCTCACGCCGGCGTCGCCGTTGTTACCGGCTCACGCCTCAGGGGAAGAAAAAACTCTCGCCGATCCGCGAGGAATGGGCTGAACTCTTCCGCGCCCTGCGCCTTCTCACCAAGGTGTCCAATGCCTGATTGGCAAGAACTCGTGCGCCGCGAGCTCGCCTGCCTCGCTTTGGAGCCACACGAGCGCGCTGAAGTGATCGAAGAACTCGCCGCCCATCTCGACGATGCGTTTGAAGATTTGCGCCAGCGCGGATTGACAGAAGACGACGCTGTTCAGCGGTCGCTCCGCGAGGTCAAGGATTGGCGCGATCTCCGCCGCAATATTCAGAATGCTCGAAGGAAGGAAAACATCATGTCTAACCGTGTCACGCAATTGTGGTTGCCGGGCTTCTTAACCTTTACACTTGCAATGGGTTTCCTTGCGCTAGTTCAGCATTTCGGCCCGCGGCCGATCTTTTTCACGGCTAGCGGCACTCTTCGCATGAGACCCCCCGCAACAATCTACATCCCCTGGCTGCTTTCGTTGCCGCTCGTCGGCGCCCTGGGGGCTTTTCTCTCACATCGGGCCGGCGGCTCACGGCGCGCGGTATTGGCTTCCATCGCTTTCCCGGTCGTACCCTATCTGGTCTTTTTCTTGCTGCTGCTCCCTTTTGCTTTGACCTTCGAGAAACACGCTCGCCGCGACATCATACTTCCTCTTTTTCTAATTGGGTTAATCGGGTGGGTGTTGCTTCCGGGGGCGGCTCTTCTTGCCGGCGGTCTGCCCGTTCAACTCTTCCTTTCGCGCCGGCCAAGGTCCAGTTGCGTCGCTACCCACTAAGCCTATTCGCTCAGCGCGGCCTTACCAACGCCTAGCCGCACAGCCTGGGCCGGAGTCATTCTGAGCGAAGTCCCGGCACTCTGCTTTGTCTGTCCGCGCTGCGCGGACAGGCCGGGACGCGGTCGAAGAATCCCTCTTTGATCCCTCTTCGCTCTTACCTCGCCACCTTCCCAAACTTCTCCACCCTCTCGCAATTCTCGCAGCCGGCTATCCCGCGCGGCGCCGCCTTCAAATCAAAAATCTCCCGTGCGCGCTCCAACAGCTCCGGTATCCGCCCCTTCGCCGCCAGCGGCACCTTTTTCCGCGTCGCCCGAAATTCCAGCCAAGCCCCCGTAGCAGGCGCGCTCGCCCGTTTGGCGCCGATAACTTCCGTCTGCGGCTCAAAATAAATCAGCGAAAGCCCCGAAATTGGCACGTGCCCCGTGGACTCCGCGATGTGCGCGTAGCCATTCAATTGCACGTCGTACATCGGAAACAGCGCGTCCTGTGCATCCGTGAATTTCGCCGTCTTGTAATCCACGATGTGAAAGGAACCATCGTCGAGCTGAAAAATGTCATCCGGCGAGCCGCGCAGTGTCGTCCGCAATTTCTTGTCCACGCGGAAATAGCGGTTCCAGTGCAACTCATCCTCGGAAATCATGCCGCGTACGTTGCCGACCGCCGGAAACCAATCCGGCAGTTTCCGGCCCCCGTCAAACGCCTCGCGCACCAACCGCTTCGTGAAACGGTCCAGCGAATTGAATATCCCCGGCATGGGAATCTGAAACGGCATCTTCCCCTTGTAATGCAGTTGTATCCAAGCGCATCGCGGACACGCCCCCTCCAACGCCACACTCGCAAGCCCTCGCGGACTAATCTTCAGCTCGTCCATGCCCGCATCCTACCATTCCTCCGCTTCCCCAGTAGGACAGGCATTCCTGCCTGTCCGGCTTTCTCCCCTTCTGTCCCAATGCATGCGTCATCTGATCAACAAGAAGCGACCCCTGCCCGGCGCCCAGCCCGCCCGCAGTCCGACTTGGAGCCTCAACAGCAGGGCTGCTATCATGCTCTTTACGAAAAGACTGAAATGCTTGTATCCGCCCTAATTCGTAAGAGAACGCACGCCGTACGCGTGGGCCACGTCCTCGTCGGCGGAGGCGCGCCCGTCGTCGTCCAGTCCATGACTAACACGGACACCGTGGACGCCGCCGGTACCGCTAAGCAATGCATAGAGCTGGCGCAAGCGGGATCGGAGCTCGTCCGCATTACCGTGAATATCCCCGAAGCCGCGGAAGCCGTGCCTGAAATTAAACGCCGAATGCTGGACGCCGGCTGCATCGCGCCGCTCATCGGCGATTTTCATTACAACGGCCACGTGCTGCTCACTAAGTATCCCGAGTGCGCCCGCGCGCTCGACAAGTACCGCATCAATCCCGGCAACGTCGGCGCAGGCGTGCGCCGCGACGAACAGTTCTCCACCATCTGCAAAATCGCTGTGGACAATGGGAAACCCGTCCGCATCGGCGTAAATGGCGGCTCACTCAATCAAGAACTGGTGATGCGCAAAATGCAGGAGAATACCGACAGCGATCTCGGCAAAACTTCCGACGACATCATTGACGATTGCATGGTCCTGTCCGCGCTCGAATCCGCCGAACTCGCGCTCGAATCCGGCCTGCGCCACGATCAAATCATCATCTCCTGCAAACTTTCGCGGCCGCAGCACCTGATTCGCGTCTATCGCGATCTCGCCCGCAAGACCGATCAGCCTCTGCATCTCGGCCTCACCGAGGCTGGAATGGGTATGAAAGGCGCGATCTGGTCGGCCACGGCGATGGGCGTTCTTCTCAACGAGGGCATCGGCGACACGATTCGCATCTCGCTCACCCCGCCTCCGGGCGGCGATCGCCGCGAAGAGGTGTATGCCGCGTGCGAACTGCTGCAAGCGCTCGGCCTGCGCTCGTTCTCGCCCTCCGTGACGGCGTGTCCCGGCTGCGGACGCACCACCAGCACCACGTTTCAGGAACTCGCCGAGCACGTCCAAACCTACATCCGCGACAAGATGCCCGAATGGAAAGAGAAATATGAAGGCGTCGAGACCATGACCATGGCCGTGATGGGCTGCATCGTCAACGGCCCCGGCGAATCGAAGGCCGCGAACATCGGCATCAGCCTCCCCGGCACCGGCGAGGCCCCGCGCTGCCCCGTTTACATTGACGGCGAAAAAGCCGTGACGCTCGAAGGCAATTACGCCGAGCTCGCGGCCTCCTTTGAGTCGCTGCTGGACAACTACGTCGCGCGCAAATACCCGCCGAAGACGCCCACTCCCGCCGGAGTCGCATCGTAGCCATGAAAATTACGCGCGAAGACGTGCTGAAAGTCGCGGCGCTCGCCTATCTCGAACTGAGCGAGGACGAAGTCGAGAAATTTCGCGGCCAGCTCGATTCGATCCTCACCTACATCGAACAATTGAACGCGATCGACACGACGAACATCGAGCCCATGGCGCAGGCACTCTCCGGAGCCAGCGTCGAGCACGGCACGCCGCTGCGCGAGGATGTCGTTGTGCCTTGCGACGTTCGGGACGCAGCTCTTGCCGCAGCGCCCGATCCCGCGCCTCCCTATTTCCGCGTCCCCAAGGTGATCGAGCGATAGCTCCCATGCCGGCCGACACCCACTGGACAATCTCAAGCGTGCGCGACGCGCTCGCCGCGAAAAAAATCTCAGCGCGCGAACTGGCCGCGGAGTTTTACACCCGTATCGCCCGCCACAATCCTGAGTTGAATGCTTACCTGGCGCTATGCCCGAAGCGCGCGTTCGCCCAGGCCGAGCGGATTGACGGACTCATCGCCAAGGGGGCGACTGCCGAGAATCTCCCGCCGCTCGCCGGCGTTCCAGTGGCGATCAAGGACGTTCTGTGCACGCGCGGAGTACCCACCACCTGCGGCTCGCGCATCCTCGAGCACTATCTCCCGCCCTACGACGCCACTGCCGTCGAGAGCATGGAAGAGGCTGGCGCGGTGATCCTGGGCAAGACCAATTGCGATGAATTCGCCATGGGCAGCTCCACTGAAAACTCCGCCTACGGCCCGGTGCGCAATCCTGTGGCGCTCGATTGCGTTCCCGGCGGATCGAGCGGCGGTTCGGCGGCTGTCGTTGCCGGAGGACTCGCTGTCGCCTCACTCGGCACAGACACCGGAGGCTCTATCCGCCAGCCCGGTTCGCTCTGTGGCATCCCGGCCTTTTTACCGAGTTACGGCCGCGTATCGCGCTACGGATTGATCGCGTTCGCGTCGTCGCTCGACCGTATTGGGCCCTTCGCTTTGAACGTCCGCGACATCGCCACCGTCCTCAGCGTGATCGCCGGACGCGATCCGAAGGACTCCACCGCCGCGGCCGCTCCGGTCCCCAACTATCAAGCTGCGCTCGACCGGCCCGTGCGCGGCTTGCGCATCGGCGTGCCCGTCGAATGTTTCCCCGAGGGGATGAATCGCGCGGTGCGAGAAAAGGTTGAGGCGGGTATCCGTTTGCTCGAAAGTCTGGGCTGCCAGCGCGTCCCAATTCAGATGCCCAACTCGGATTACGCCATCGCCGCGTACTACATCATCGCCACGGCCGAGGCCAGTTCGAATCTCGCGCGCTACGACGGCGTGCGTTACGGTTTGCGCGTGCCGGGCAGCACGCTCGTTGAGATGTATCAGAAAACGCGGGGCCGCGGCTTCGGCGCCGAGGTGAAGCGGCGCATCGTCCTCGGCACGTACGCTCTCTCCGCCGGGTATTACGACGCCTACTACCTGCGCGCGCAGAAAGTGCGCGCGCTCATCGCGCGCGATTTCGCCGACGCCTTTGCCAAGGTGGATGCGATCATCACGCCGACCTCGCCGGTGCCCGCCTTCAAGTTAGGCGAACGCACGGAAGATCCCTTGGCCATGTATCTTGCTGATATATATACAGTTACGGGATCGCTCGCGGGCCTCACCGGCATCTCCGCGCCCTGCGGCAAGTCGCCGGAAGGCCTACCTATCGGAATGCAAATCTACGCGCCCGCATTCAGTGAAGAGCGCGTGCTGCAACTGGCCAGCGCGTTCGAGAGCGCCGGCGGAGAAAGACTTTAATTCTGCCCCCGAATCAGCTGCTGTGATGCGTCAGATCGCGAGCATCTCGCCGCCCAACCTGAAAAAAAATGTAGAAACTTTCCAATTACGGAAAAATGTTCTCGTCAAAGTTCAATAGTGGACACTCCGCGTTTTACTCTCTCTGTGAACCGTTCTCGCGTTAACTTCAAGCATTCGCACACTTTGCGCGTCTCTCGCTAGCCATGCCGTACTAGACAACTAGAACGGAATTACTATTGCTAGGGATTTAGTGCAGCGTTTACGATGAAAACAGCATCCAATCTTTCGAGGCCACTTTCGAGAGGCGAGATGAGCGTCACCGTCCGTTCGAGCCAGAAGCTGTTCACTGAAGAAGAAGTTTCGGGGCTGACGGGAATTTGTCTGGAGCACCTTCGGTCCCTCGCGCGCAGCAAACATCTCGGCTACATCGCGCGCGCTGCGGAAGCCGCGGGCCAGCAAGCCGAGCAGTGGTTCTATACCAATACCGACCTGATGGTTTTGACGGTCCTAGCCCCGCGCTGCGAGCACGAGCCGGCTACAACCTGAATCGTTCCCAAAATTTCCAAATCTACTCCATCGGCTTTCCGGTGATCTCGTTGTACGCGCGTTCGATCGCCAGCGGATTGCCCGCCACGAAACCCGGAATACTCGCGTACTTGCTCAGGTCAATCGTCTGCTTGGCCTGATCGAGAGTCATGCCCTTGCTCACGGCGTCTTTCACCGCCTCCACCATGTCGCGCATGTAGGACAGAAGTAGTTCGAGCTGGCCTTTGCCCTGTTCGACCTCGCCGTGACCCGGAATCGCGTAATCCCAATCCAACTTGTCGATATCCTCGAGCGCAGTCACCAGTTCCACCGGATAGGAATTCTTCATATTGGGGAAATTGTAGGTGAGCAAATCGCCGGTGATCACAATTTTCTCCTTCGGCAAAAACACGACCGTGTCGCCGCGCGTATGTCCGAGCCCGAAATGAAGGAGGCAAATATCTCGATCCGGTTTGTGCAGCACTAGGGAGCGATCGTAGGTGATGGTCGGCGGGGTGATGCGAATTTGGGGGATCTCCGCGATGTAGGCCTTGTCGAGATCAATGCGGTGCTGGAGGCTCGCGCGGGCGTCGCCGGTCAAAGGATTGCCCTCTGCATCCTTGCCATCGGCTAGCTGTTTCTCCATCTGCGCGATGGCGTTGGGATATTCCGTCGTCATGGACTGCTGCAAAATAATGGTATTTTTTTCGATCATGTCGGTGCGCGTGTTTTCCTGCGCAATGATTTCGAGATCCGGACCGAACGCGTCGACGTAGGCCTGATTCCCCTGGCTGTGGTCGCGGTGGAAATGCGTGTTCACGACTTCACGCACGGGCTTTGGCGTTACTTTGCGAATCTCGGCAATGAAGTCGCGGGCCCAACTCGGCCGAAGCTGCGTATCCACCACGAGAACGTCATCGCGATTCACGATGAACGCCCCGTTGCCAAAAACACCGTTGAGACCGATGCCGGCGTACACTCCGTCCGCCACTTTCACCACTTTGAAAGATTGAGCGCGTCCAGCAACGGGGAATACACAGAGCGTGAGAATCAAGAGCGTGCGACGCATGAAAACCTCCAACCGGCCGAAGCGGAATGGCGAGGCGGCCGAGGTCCCAGAATCTACCACAGCGCGCATTGGCAGGCTGCACGGTGCGAGGCAACACGAACAGTGTGCTTGCGACCGGCCTGCGCGGGCGACTATCCTCTCGTCAGTGGGCCAGCCAAACCCCTCGAAGACGGAAGGCATCCAATTCTTGGGGTGCTGGCGGGGCCCTGGACCAGTAATATGAGATCGAATTCACAAACACGCCGAAGATCTATCCTCCTGCCGCTCAGCGCACTGGCTTGCGCATTGCTGTTTAGTCTCGCCGTGGCGCAGCCAGGGCACACGCAATCCGGCGACTCCGGATCTTCGCCCCCGGCGCAGCAAAACTCGGGCGGGTCCGACACTCTCCCGGCGCCCGTTCCCAAAGGCAAGAAACTCATCCTCAAGGACGGCACCTTTCAGGTTGCGCGTGAATATTCCATCGAAGGCGACCGCGTGCGTTACTGGAGCGTCGAGCGAGGGGAATGGGAAGAGATTCCTACGGACCTGGTTGATTGGGACGCCACGAAAAAGGCCGAGGCCGAGCAGCAACAAGAAGAACAGGCGCTGGAGGAAAAACTTCAGCGCGCCCGGCGAGCCGAAGAGACCGCGGGCGTGGATGAAATAGACGCGAGCATGGAGGTCAAGCCGGGACTTTTTCTGCCCGACGGGTTTGGCATGTTCGCCGTTGCGAACCGAAAAATCGTGGTGATGAAACAGGATCCCGCGGTTTCCAAGCGCAGCGTGGGGCGCGAGGTCGCGCGCGTTGCCTCCGGGGTACCGGAGATCCCCTCGAAATGGCACATTGCGCTGCCGGGGAAACGGGCGCCTCTTCGCGTTGCCAGTGGCGACCCGGAATTCTGGATGAGAACGGAAGATCAGCGCGAGCCTCACCTGGTCCTCGTGCAAGCTAGACTGAAGGGAAACGACCGGCAACTGGAAACCCAGAGCAGCAGCGCGGCATTGGGAACACACTCCTACCAGGCCGACGAATTTCCGTTTGAATCGTGGCAGATGGCTCCCGGCGTTTACCGCTATACGATGAATCAGAAATTGCCGCCAGGCGAATACGCGTTCCTGGAGATCACGGCGGATGGGGCCGATCTGTACGTGTGGGACTTCGGTGTGGACCAACCAGGCGCTGACGCGGCACCCAAGCCCTGAGGAAAACTAAATCAATTCACCAGTGATTCGGTCGGCTTGCCGGGAACACCCGAGAGGAAACCGTCGGCGAGTGCTGCCGCAAGCTCCGAAATGCGAAAGGGTTTCTGGATGATGCGATTTCCTCCGACGGCCAGCCGCTCCGCCAACGACGCATCCACCAGATCGCCGGTCATGAAGAAGAACAATGGCTTCGCGGACCCGCGCGCTGAAACGGCTTCGAGCAGGCGCCGGCGAAGATCTTCCGGAGCGACGATGGCGCTGCTTCCATGATCCACGCCCTTTAGATTCAAGTCGCATAGCAGGACGTCAAACGCGGCCCCACTCGCCAGCGCAATCGCTGCCTCGGCCGTGGCGGCTCCTTGCACAAACATTCCTCGCGCGGTCAGGCCGTCTTCGATCAACTCGCGAATGCCCTCCTCATCGTCCAGCACGAGCACTTTGCGCCCCTCGAGCGGCGATAACGAGGCATCCGAAACGCGGGTCTTCGCCGGCGCGGGATTCTCCGCAACGACCGACGGTTGCTTGCCGACCGGGAGAGTGACGGTGACGAGCGTTCCTCGCGGCAGCGGCGAAGCCACGATGTCTCCATTATGTTCACGCACGATGGCTAGCGAAATACTCAGCCCCAGGCCCGTGCCGCGCCCGGGGCGCTTGGTGGTAAAAAACGGATCGAAAATCTTGGAAAGCACTTCGCGGCGAATGCCCACACCGTCGTCCTCGATCGCGATGCAAACGGCGTCTCCGGACGGCTCGAGGCGGATGCGAATTGTGCCGCGGTCGCGCACTTCGCGGATCGCCTGTTCCGCATTGACGATGAGATTCAGGAAAACCTGCATCAACTGGTTTGGATCGCCCAACACCTGCGGCAAATATTTTGGCGGAACGTATTCGACCGTAATGTTATTTGTCCGCAAAGCGTATTCGTGAAGCTGCAAGGTGCGCTGAAGCAAATCCGGGAGATTGACGAGCGCCTTCTGCGGCGTCGAAGGCCGCGAGAACGCCAGCAGACTCTGCACGATATGCGCCGCACGGCGGGCCTGCCGGTACGCCAGATCGAGCTGACGCCTGAAGGAATCTTCCGTGGCGGAATCGCGCAACAGTTCCGTGACGCCGAGGATTGCCGTCAGGGGATTATTCAGCTCGTGAGCGACGCCGGCGATCATCTGCCCCATGGCGGCCAATCGTTCGGTCTGAACGAGCTGCTGTTCGAGGCGGCGCTGATCGGTGACGTCGCGCGCGGATGCGATCACGCCCTCGATGCTGCCGTCCGCGTCCACGATCGGGCGGACGCAGGTACGCATCAAGCGCCAATCGCCCTTCTTATGCCGGGCGCGATATTCGATCGTGCCTTGCGTCACGCGCCCCCGCAAGATGTCCTCGAACAGAAGCAGCATGGCGTCCCGGTCGGAGGGGTCGGCGCGCTCACCCAGATGCATTCCCACGACCTCTTGGGGATCGTAACCGAGCGTGTCCTGAATGCTGGGGCTGGCGAACGTGTAGCGCGCATCACGATCCAATACGAAAACAAGGTCGGGCAAACTATCCATTAGGCGGCGTGCGAATTCGCGTTCGCGCTGGATGCTGCGTTCCATTTTTTTGTGCTGGGTCAGGTCCACGATGGAGCCGTGGCAACGCGCAATCTGCCCTGCGGAATTGCGGATGGCCGAGGCCGAGTGCAACCCAACTACTTCTTGGCCATCTCTCCTGCGAAGAGAAACTTGATGTCCGCGAATCAGGCCGTCCAGCTCCAGCTCGGCGCGATCGTTACGGCTCAGCGTGGAATCGCAATACAAGTCGGCGATCGCCACGCCCAAGAGCTGTTCCTTGTTCGCGTAACCCAGCAGGCGCACCAGCGCGGGGTTGGCATCGAGGATGCGGCCGTCCGGCTCAGCCACGTACACGCCTTCCTGCAACGCCTCGAACAGCTCGGTGAAGCGGGCCTCGCTTTGCCGTTCCACCGTGATATCCCGGGCCAGCGCGCTGATGCCGTACACTGAGCCTTCGCGCACCATCGCGTGGAATACACAATCGAAATAGCGGAGCGCGCCTTCCTTCTTGAGGCGAACGCAAATGACCCCGCTCCACTGGCGCCGCTCCAAAAAGCGGGGCAGGAATCGCTCGGCCGATGCAAAACCTCCGCCTTGGGGCAGCTCCATATATTCGGAGAGGGAACGCCCGATCAGATCAGGGAAGGGTCGTTCTAAGAGATCGGAAAAGCTGCGATTGGCCGCGAGAATTTCGCCTTCGAGAGAGAAGGAGAAAAGCAAATCGTCGAACGTATCGATGAGATCGCGATAGCCCTGCTGCGATCGTGTAATCAGGGAGAACAACTGGCCAAGCTGTTTCTCGCCGGCCGCCGCCGTGATCTTGCCTTGTTCGATTCCGCGCACCAGCCCGCGCAGTTCGGCAATTTCCCGCGATTTTCCCCAAGCATAGAAGCCAAACAACACTACCAAGACTACAAGCCCAATCGGCAGGGCATCCAGCGTATAGGGGAGAGCGCGAATCCACGGGCGGGATGCGAAGGCCAATCCGAGAGAAAGAACGGCAAGGAGAAATATAGCGGTGCGCCACAGGCTGCGTTCTCTGCGCGCGAGCACATCCAGATGTAGCGGCCGGGGCACGGAGACTTCTTCCCCGTCGATACGCTTCGTGGCGCTGGGACCCGGCTCCGACTGACTCATGATTGTCCAGGGGCAGGAGGCCAGAAGCCTCGGGAAGAACTCTAGGACAGCCCCGTTAAGCTAGAGTAAAGGTGAGATCGCAGGGGCGGCAACTCTTAAGGGCGTGGGTGGTACCGGATGGGTAACCGTGCGGGGGACTGCTGAGGCTCAAAATGGGGGCACTCCTTCGGCCAGCATTCTGGGCTAGCCTGCACTATGGAAATGACCTGGGCAAGCTCAGCCGACGTTCAGCTACTCAGCCTAGGGGTGCATTTCTCGCGGCGGGGGCAGCCATGGCCTGCCGCATTACTATGTAGAACCCGTAAATCCCTCCGCCGAAGAGGTTATGAACGATGAGGAAAGCAAAGGCCAAAAAGATCGAATCGCCTACGCCCAGCAAGCGCAGCCAGCGTATCCTCAGCGCAGCGTCAAGAAATCTGTTCGCAGCGCGGTCTTGATTCATCAATTCCGCGTTCACGCAGTCCCTAATTCCCCAGTACATCGCCCAGCCAATATAAAAAAGGGGCAGGCCATCACGTAGGAGAGGGTATGGAGAGGGCAGATCGTAGAGACCGGCCTTAGCCAGCCATAGTTCTATCAATATTGGAATCAATCCGGCAATGACAGAGCCTATTGAGTTCTTCCACAGTTCACGCTTGGCCTGCTTTTGGAGCGCTTTCGCGCTAACTTCCTGGGGGTCATCCTCGGGCTTGAGTTCGACACCCGCGAAGCGGAACGTCCCGTCTCGTACCGGCTGTCTTCCTGGCTCATAAAATCCGCCGTCGTCACCCATTGGCGCTCCTGGAACCAGAGCCGTCTGCGGATACTACCATTGCGAGACGCCGTCCAGCCACAACACAAGATAACACCTCTTAGAAGTATAGGTCTCGATACGATTGGCGAACAGCGGCTGAACGGGAATCCCGCATGGTCTCGATGGGGATGTCAAGAAAGAGAACGGGCGCCCCCGCAACCTCAGGAGCGCCCGTTCTCGAGCTGATGCTTCAGTTGATTTAGGTTTCGTCCGCGATCACGTCGGTGTCCTTGCGCAGGAAATCGAGCGCCGCGGCTTCTTCGGGAGTCATGTCCACCGCTGGGACCTGCATCTCGGCCATAACCGGCGGCGGCATCTCCGTCAGGAGCTCGATGTTGCGATAGCGCTCCAGACCCGTGCCGGCCGGAATGAGACGGCCCATGATGACGTTCTCCTTCAAGCCGCGCAGATAATCCACTTTCCCGGCGACGGCGGCCTCGGTGAGGACGCGCGTGGTCTCCTGGAAGCTGGCGGCAGAGATGAAGGAATCGGTGGAGAGCGACGCCTTGGTGATGCCGAGCAGCAACGGCCTGCCGATCGCGGGCCGGCCACCGTCGGCGGTGATGCGCGCGTTCTCTTCGCGGAAGCGGAACTTGTCCACCTGCTCCTCGAGGAGGAACTGCGTGTCGCCCACGTCCTCGACCTTCACCCAGCGCATCATCTGACGGACGATGACCTCGATGTGCTTGTCGTTGATGTTGACGCCCTGCAGGCGGTAGACCTCCTGGATCGAATTGACCAGGTAGGCCTGCGTGTACTCCTCGCCGAGAACGGCGAGCAAGTCGTGCGGGTTGAGCGGGCCATCAATGAGCGGCTCGCCAGCGCTGACGTGATCGCCTTCCTGCACGTTGATGTGGATGCCGCGGGCGATGGCGTATTCCTTCTGGGTCTTGCCGTCTTCGCTCTCGACGTAGATGCGGCGCAAGCCCTTGCTGATTTCGCCGTAGCGCACGACGCCGTCAATTTCGCTGATGACGGCGGGATCGTGCGGCTTGCGCGTTTCAAAGAGTTCCACGACGCGCGGCAAACCGCCGGTGATGTCCTTGGTCTTGGTGGTCTCGCGGGGAATCTTCGCGAGGACGTCGCCGGGCTGCACCTCGTCGCCATCGGTGACGGTGAGGTGGGCGCGCGACGGCATCAAGTATTTCTTGCGCGTCTTGCCCGAAGCGTCGCGCATCAGGATCTGCGGCTGGTGTTTTTCATCGCCGGGCGGCAGCGTGACGACCAACTGCGCGAGGCCGGTGACTTCGTCCACCTGCTCTTCGATCGTGATGCCGGGTTGCAGGTCCTTGAACTGAACCGTGCCGCCGGTTTCCGTGAGGATCGAGAACGTGTAGGGATCCCACTCGACCAAGGTCTGGCCGACGGTGACGGGCTGGCCCTCTTCCACCTTGAAGCGCGCGCCATAGACGACGTGATAGCGCTCTTTCTCGCGCCCCTTTTCGTCCACGACGGCGATCAGGCCGGAGCGGTTCATGGCGATCAAAGACTCGGCGCGTCCGCGCACGAGCTTGAGGTCGATGAATTTTACGAAGCCGCTGTTGCGCGCCTCGAGTTTGGATTGTTCGGTGACGCGCGTAGCCGTGCCGCCGATGTGGAACGTGCGCATCGTCAGCTGCGTGCCGGGCTCGCCGATGGACTGCGCGGCGATGACCCCTGTGGCTTCACCCAACTCGACCGTGCGTCCGGTAGCGAGGTTGCGTCCGTAACAACGGGCGCATGCGCCGCGGCGGGTCTCGCACGTCAGTACGGAACGAATCTTGACGCGCTCGATGCCAGCCCCCTGGATGGCGTTGGCCAGATCCTCGTCGATCTCCTGATTGATCTCGACGATGACGTTGCCTTCATAGTCTTTGATCCGTTCGAGCGAGACGCGGCCCACAACACGGTCGCGCAGCGGCTCGACTTCGACGCCCGCTTCGAGAATGGGCGCGACGTAAATGCCGTTGACCGTGCCGCAATCGATCTCGCTGATGATGACGTCCTGCGCCACGTCCACCAGGCGGCGCGTGAGGTAGCCGGAATCGGCGGTCTTGAGCGCCGTATCGGCCAAGCCCTTGCGCGCTCCGTGCGTGGAGATGAAGTACTGCAGCACGGTGAGGCCTTCGCGAAAGTTGGAGGTGATGGGCGTCTCGATGACTTCGCCGGAAGGCTTGGCCATCAAGCCGCGCATGCCGGAAAGCTGGCGAATCTGCTGTTTCGATCCGCGCGCGCCGGAGTCCGCCATGACGTACACCGGATTGATGACGCCTTCCTTGTCCTGCTGCTCCATCGCTTTGAACATCTGTTCGGCGACTTTTTCGGTGACGTCGCTCCAGATGGCGATGACTTTGTTGTAGCGCTCGCCGTTGGTGATCGCGCCGTCGAGGTATTGCTGCTGCACCTTGACGACTTCGCGTTCGGTGGACTCCACGAGATCTGCTTTGCCGCCGGGGATCAACATGTCGTCGATGCCGATGGAGATGCCGGAGCGCGTGGCGTAGAAGAAACCCAGCTCCTTCAGCCGGTCGAGCATTACGACGGTGCGCTCGATTCCGAAGCGCAGGTAGCAGTAGTGGCACAACTGCTGGACGCCCTTCTTCTTGATCAGCCCGTTGACGAAGGGCATGTCCGAAGGAAGGTGATCGTTGAAGATGGCGCGGCCGACGGTGGTGTTGATGAACTGTTTCTTCATCATCACCGGCTCGGTATGCGTGACGTCCTGATCGTCGTAGGCCGCGGTCAAGTCTATGACTTCGCCTTCGTAGCGCAGGCGAATCGGCGTGAGCAGCTCGACCTCGGTGGCTTCGAGCGCGAGGATCACTTCTTCGATCGAGCCGAACGTGCGGCCCTCGCCCTTCGCGCCGGGCTTGGCCTTGGTCAGATAGTAGATTCCGAGGACCATGTCCTGAGTCGGAACCGCCAGCGGCAGGCCGTTGGCCGGAGACAGAATGTTGTGCACAGAAAGCATCAGCACCGAAGCTTCGACCTGCGCTTCGGGCGAAAGCGGAATGTGCACGGCCATCTGGTCGCCGTCGAAATCGGCGTTGAACGCCGTGCAAACCAGCGGGTGAATGCGGATGGCTTTGCCTTCGACGAGCACGGGTTCAAACGCCTGAATGCCGAGGCGATGGAGCGTCGGCGCGCGATTGAGCATAACCGGATGCTCGCGAATGACGCCTTCGAGAATGTCCCAGACGATCGAATCCTGCTGCTCGACCATTTCCTTGGCCTGCTTGATCGTGGTGCAGTGGCCTTCGGCTTCGAGACGGTGGTAGATGAACGGCTTGAAGAGTTCGAGCGCCATCTTTTTCGGCAGGCCGCACTGGTGGAGCTTGAGTTCCGGGCCGACGACGATGACCGAACGGCCGGAATAGTCCACGCGCTTGCCCAGCAAGTTCTGCCGGAAGCGGCCCTGCTTGCCCTTCAGCGTGTCGGAGAGCGACTTGAGCGGGCGATTGTTCGTGCCACGCAACACGCGGCCGCGGCGCCCGTTATCGAAGAGCGCGTCCACGGCTTCCTGCAGCATGCGCTTTTCGTTGCGAACGATCACATCCGGCGCGTGCAGCTCCATGAGTTTCTTGAGGCGGTTGTTGCGATTGATCACGCGCCGGTAGAGATCGTTGAGATCGGACGTGGCGAAGCGGCCGCCGTCCAGAGGCACCAGCGGGCGCAACTCCGGCGGCAGCACGGGCAGCACATCGAGAATCATCCACTCGGGCTTGTTGCCACTTTTGCGGAAGGATTCGAGAACCTTCAGGCGCTTCGCGTACTTGATGCGCTTCTGAAGGCTGGGGTCCACCTTCATTTTTTCGCGGAGCTCTTCGGAGAGTTTCTCGACCTCGACGCGCTTCAGCAATTCTTTGATGGCTTCGGCGCCCATCTTGGCCGTGAACTGTCCGGCGTATTCTTTCTGCAGTTCGCGATAACGCTCTTCGAGCAGGACCTCTCGTTCCTTGATGCCAGGGACGTCGCCGGTATCAATGACGACGTAACCCTCGAAATACAGGATGCGCTCGAGATCGCGCATGGTGATGTCCAGCAGGTAGCCGATGCGGCTTGGCAGTCCCTTGAAGAACCAGACGTGCGAGCAGGGCGACGCCAGCTCGATGTGGCCGAGCCGTTCGCGGCGGACCTTGCTGAGCGTGACTTCCACGCCGCACTTGTCGCAGATGACGCCCCGGTGCTTCATGCGCTTGTACTTGCCGCAGAGGCACTCCCAATCGGTGACGGGTCCGAAAATTTTCGCGCAGAACAAGCCGTCGCGTTCCGGCTTGAAGGTGCGGTAGTTGATCGTTTCCGGCTTGGTGACTTCACCATGCGACCAGGAACGAATTTTTTCGGGACTCGCCAAACTAATGCGAATCGAATCGAAATCTGCGATCAGACTGGCGCGGTCATACGGGCTGCTACGATACAAGGTCTGTCCTCCCGCTCCGGCGGGTTTCGCCGAAGCCTTCCCGGTTGCCCGGGGGCCGAACCGCAACACCGAACCCAACGGGCAGCCCCAAAACGGAGCCGCCAAAATCTGTAAAGCCGCCCGAACTCATTCCACCGGCTGTTCGGTCTGCGGCTTTTGCCGTTTCATCAACTCAACGTCGAGGCAGAGCGACTGCAGCTCGCGCACAAGGACGTTGAACGATTCGGGCACGCCCGGTTCGATTCCGGGCTCACCCTTTACGATAGCTTCGTAAATTTTCGCGCGGCCGTACACGTCGTCCGATTTGGCCGTGAGCAACTCCTGCAGGATGTGCGCCGCGCCGTACGCTTCGAGCGCCCACACTTCCATTTCGCCGAAGCGCTGGCCTCCGAACTGCGCCTTGCCGCCGAGCGGCTGCTGAGTGATGAGCGAGTACGGGCCGATGGAACGCGCGTGGATTTTGTCGTCAACCAAATGCGACAGTTTGAGCATGTAGATGTAGCCGACGGTGATCTGTTGCGCGAATTCCTCGCCCGTCATCCCGTCGAACATCTGCGTCTTGCCCGCCGAGGGCAAGCCCGCGACTTCGAGGAGATGGCGGATTTCGGTTTCGCGCGCGCCGTCGAATACCGGCGTCGCCACCGGCACTCCTTCGCGGAAGTGCTCTGCCAAATCGAGCAGCGCTTCATCGTCGAGATCGGCGATGGAACGCCAGATCGCCGTTTCCGAAAAGACTTCGCGGAACCAGCGGCGGACGGCTTCGGCGCGCACCTGCGTGTTGAGGAGGCGGTTGAGGCTGCGGCCCAACTCGCGCGCGGCCCAGCCCAGATGCGTTTCGAGAATTTGGCCGACGTTCATGCGCGACGGTACGCCCAGCGGATTCAGCACGATCTCCACCGGCGTGCCATCGGGCAAATACGGCATATCCTCTTCGGGAACGATGCGCGCGATGACGCCCTTGTTGCCGTGGCGGCCGGCCATCTTGTCGCCGACGGACAGCTTGCGCTTCATCGCGATGTACACCTTGACCAGCTTGATGACGCCCGGCGGCAACTCGTCGCCCTTCTTGAGTTTTTCCTTGCGGTCTTCGGTGATCTTGCGCAGCACGTCGATCTGGCGCGAGGTCATCTCTTCGATCTCGTCGATCTTTTCGATGAGCTGCGGGTCCTTGTCGGTCAAGCGCAGCCGCTTGAGGTTGCGCGTGGAAATTTTCTCGATGATGTCGCGCGTGAGTTCGGTGCCCTTGACGAGCAGCCGCTTGTTGGTCTTTTCGTCGTGCAGGTCCGCGACGAGCGTCTGTTCGTTGAGCAGCGCGGTCAGGCGCTTCAGGCGCTCGTCGGTCAGGATGCGGATTTCATCGGCGAGGTTCTTCTCGAGCTTGAACACTTGCGATGCTTCGATGGCCTTGTGCCGCTCGTCCTTTTCCGCGCCCTTGCGGCAGAAGATTTTCACGTCCACGATCGTGCCCTCGATACCGGGCGGGCAATAAAGGGAAGCGTCGCGCACGTCGCCGGCCTTTTCGCCGAAGATCGCACGCAGGAGTTTTTCTTCCGGCGTGAGCGTCGTTTCGCCCTTGGGCGTCACTTTGCCGACCAGGATGTCACCCGGGCGGACGGTGGCGCCGATGCGAATGACGCCGCTTTCGTCGAGGTTGCGCAGGAACGTTTCACTGATGTTGGGGATGTCACGCGTGATTTCTTCGGGGCCAAGCTTGGTGTCGCGCGCTTCGATTTCATACTCTTCGATGTGAATCGAAGTGTAGTAATCCTCTTTGACCAGCTTTTCGCTGACCAGGATGGCGTCTTCAAAGTTGTACCCGCGCCACGGGAGGAAGGCTACGAGCACGTTGCGCCCCAGCGCCAGTTCGCCGCGCTCGGTGCACGGCCCGTCGGCCAACACCTGGCCGTGTTTCACGCGGTCGCCCGCGCGGACCAGCGGCTTCTGGCTGATGCAGGTGTTCTGGTTCGAGCGTTTGAATTTGATGAGCTGGTAGATGTCCGCGCCAACTTCACGGCTGAGCACGCCGGAGTGATCGGACTCGACGCGGACGATGATGCGTTCCGAGTCCACCTGATCCACGATTCCTTCGCGGCGGCAAATGACCACGGCGCCAGAATCGCGGGCAGTGACGCGCTCCATGCCCGTGCCGACCAGCGGGGCTTCGCCGCGAATCAGCGGAACGGCCTGGCGCTGCATGTTCGAACCCATCAACGCACGGTTCGCGTCGTCGTTCTCGAGGAACGGAATCAGGCTCGCGGCCACCGAGACCAACTGCTTCGGCGAAACGTCGATGTAATCCACTTCTTCGCGCGACTTCAGCACGAAGTTGCCCGCCTGGCGGCAGTTCACCAGTTCGGTGGTGATGCGGCCGCGTTCGTCGAGCGAAGCGTTGGCCTGCGCGACGACGTAGCGGTCCTCTTCCCACGCGGAAAGGTAGAAGCAATAGGGCTCCGAGGTGATTTTGCGGCGCTTGAGGTCGTCGTTCACGGCGTCCACTTTGTCGCGTTCGACGATTTCGCCCGCTTTGAATTCACTGTCGCCGGCGTTCACAATTTGCAGATAATCAATGACTCGCCCGCCCTTCACCTTGCGGTACGGCGATTCGATGAATCCGAAATCGTTGATCCGCGCGTAGCAGGAGAGCGAGCTGATCAAGCCGATGTTCGGGCCTTCCGGCGTCTCGATGGGACAGATGCGGCCGTAGTGCGTGGGGTGAACGTCGCGCACTTCGAATCCGGCGCGCTCGCGCGACAACCCGCCCGGCCCGAGGGCCGAGAGGCGCCGCTTGTGCGTGATCTCGGAGAGCGGATTGGTCTGGTCCATGAACTGCGAAAGCTGCGAGCTGCCGAAGAATTCGCGAATCGCCGCCATGACGGGCTTGGCGTTCACGAGATCGTGCGGCATCGCCGTGGACATTTCCTGATAAACGGAAATTTTTTCCTTGATCGCGCGTTCCATGCGCACCAGGCCGATGCGGAACTGGTTCTCGAGCAGCTCGCCCACCGCGCGCACGCGGCGGTTGCCGAGGTGATCGATGTCGTCCAGGCTGCCCACGTTGCGGCGCAGCTTGAGCAGGTAACGAATCGCCGCCACGAAATCGGTGGAATCGAGCGTGCGATTCTCGAGCGGCGTTTCGAGGCCCAGCTTGATGTTGAACTTCAAGCGGCCGACCTTACTGAAATCGTATTTGCGCGGGTCGAAAAACATCCCATTGAAAAGCGCGGTGGCCGTTTCGAGCGTCGGCGGATCGCCGGGCCGCAACTTGCGGTAAATTTCGATGAGCGCTTCTCGTGAAGAACGAATCGCATCCTTGTCGAGCGTGCGCGAAAGCACCACGCCCACGTCGTCGCGCTCCGGGAAGAACACATCCACGCTGTTGATGCCGGCGTCAGCCAAAATCGCGAAGAGATCGGCGGTCACCGGCTTGTTCGCTTCGAGAATCACTTCGCCCGTCTGGCGATTCACCAGATCGGCGACGGTGTACGCGCCTTCCAGGTCTCCCACCGACACGCGCGCTTGGGCGACCTTCGCCTTCAACAATTCCTTATAGAGCGGCTCGGTGATGCGCTTGTGCGCCCCGACGATCACTTCGTCCGAGCGCGGATTCTTGATCTCGTGCGAAATCTTGCGGTCCACCAAACCTTCGGAAACGTTCCACCACAGATCGCCGTCACGCAACGCGATGCGCTCGACCTGATAGAACGTGCGCAGGATTTCCTCGTTGGTCTTCATGCCCAACGCGCGCAGGAAAATCGAGCCCAGGAATTTCCGCTTGCGATCGATGCGGACGTATAGAATGTTTTTCGTGTCGTACTCGAACTCCACCCACGAGCCGCGATAGGGAATGATCTTTCCCAGGAAATAGGAGCGGTTGTTCGCCGATTCGTAGAACACGCCCGGCGAACGGTGCAACTGGCTGACGATCACGCGCTCGGTCCCATTGATGATGAAGGTTCCGTTGTCGGTCATCAGTGGGATGTCGCCGTAAAAAACTTCCTGCTCTTTGATGTCGCGGATACTCTTCGCGCCGGTGTCCGGATCCTTGTCGTAGATGGTCAGGCGAATGGTGACTTTGAGCGGGGCGGAGTACGTCATGCCGCGCTCCTGGCACTCGTTCACGTCGTACTTGAGCTGCATGCCGACGGGGTCGCCGCACTTCTCGCAGAAGGTCGGCGTGTTCTTGTTGAACGTGCCGCACTTCGAACAGATGACGTCGCCGGTCTGATACGGATTCGTCACCACGGACGCGCCGCAATTGCGGCAGGTGGCGCGGAGGTGGTGCAACCCCTTCAGGTTGCCGCACTTACACTCCCAGTTGCCGATTGCGTAATCCACGAAATCCAGTTGCGACAGCCCGCGGAAATCCTGGATCGGGAACACCGAGGTGAACACCGACTGCAAGCCCGTGTCCTCGCGCTCCGAAGGCAGCAAATCCATCTGCAGGAAGCGCTGGTAGGACTTCTTCTGGACCTCGATCAGGTTCGGAATCTGGATGGTGCTCTGAATCTTCGAGAAATCCAGCCGCTCCCGCTCGCGCAGGTGATTATGGCCATTCTTCATTCTGTTTTCCTCACGACTGCAAAAGGCATGCACCGGTCCGCCACCTGCGCGCACACGCGCAGGGCTTCGCGGTCCCGGTAAACCACGTCTGACCCCTGAGGATGACTGCTAGGAACCTGCGTAAGCGACTCCCGCCGGCCCGAGGCCGGAGCGAATCTTCTCGCACCCCGCCCGGTCCGTTTACTTGACTTCGACTTTGGCGCCGGCGTCTTCGAACTTTTTCTTGATCGTCGCCGCCTCGTCCTTGTTGATGCCTTCCTTGACGGTCTTCGGCGCGCCGTCCACCAGATCCTTGGCTTCCTTCAGCCCGAGGCTGGTGACTTCGCGGACCGCCTTGATCACGTTGATCTTGTTGGCGCCCACGTCGGTCAGCACCACCGCGAACTCGGTCTTCTCCTCGGCCGGAGCCGCGCCACCGCCGCCCGCGCCGCCCGCAGCCATCACCGGAGCCGCAGCCGCCGCGGAAACGCCGAAGGCCTCTTCCATCTTCTTGACCAGATCGGCGGCCTCCAGCAGCGTGAGACCCTTGATCTGTTCCAGAATTGTTTCTACGTTGTTCGCCATTGCCGTGTTCTCTCCTCTTCGCAGTATTTCAAACTCTTATTGAGATTGAGTTTCGCCCACAGGCGCGGACTCCGGTGCACCACCGCCGGAGCCGAACTTGTCGGCCTTGACCGCCTCGCTCACCGTGACGGCCAGATTTCGACTGATCCCGTTCAGCACCATCGCGATCCTCTGCGCGGGCGCGCTCAACAGGAACATCACCTTGCTGATCAGCTCTTCCTTCGAGGGCAGCAAAGCGAGTTGCTGAATTTCGGCGATCGACAGCACGCGCCCCTGCACGATGCCGGCCTTGAACTTGAACGCCGGAACGTCCTTGGCGACTTTGGTCAGCGCTTTCGCTAGCGCCACCGGATCCGTCGCCGTGTAGGCGATGGAGTTCGGCCCGCTCAAATTTTTCAGCAGCGGCTCGGCGGCAGTTCCCGCGCCGGCGCGCTCCGCGAGAGTATTCTTGACGACTTCGTACTTTCCGCCCGCGGCCTGCACGGCCCGGCGGAGCTTCGTGTCGTCCTCGACGGTGATGCCCTGGAACGTCGTGAGGATCACGGTGGAAACTTCCGCCAGCGCGATCTTGAGAGTGTCCAGGTCCTTCTGTTTTTCGCTGCGGCTTTTCATGTCTTGCGCTCCACTCAGGCTGCGGCGGCCGTGGCCGCGTCCACTTCATTCGCATCGATCAAAATGCCAGGTCCCATAGTCGAGGTCAGCGTCACTCGTTTGACATACTTGCCCTTCGCCGCCGCCGGCTTGGCCTTGACAATGGCCGAAAGCAAGGCCAGAGCGTTTTCCGCCAGCTTCGGCGCTTCAAAACTGATCTTGCCCACCGGCGAGTGAATGATTCCGGTCTTGTCCACGCGAAATTCCACTTTGCCGGCTTTGATTTCCGCCACCGCTTTGGCAACCTCGAACGTCACCGTGCCGGTCTTCGGATTCGGCATCAAGCCGCGCGGCCCGAGCACTTTTCCGAGCCGCCCGGCGGACTTCATCATGTCCGGCGTGGCGATGACCGCGTCGAAATCTGTCCAGCCTTCTTGAATCTTCTGCACCATGTCTTCGCCGCCGGAGAAATCCGCGCCCGCGTCCTGCGCCTCGCGAACTTTTTCGCCGCTGGCGATCACCAGCACGCGCTTGGACTTGCCCAACCCGTTCGGCAACACCACCGTGCCCCGCACCATCTGGTCCGAGTGTTTGGGGTCCACACCCAGATTCACCACCAGTTCGACCGTCTCGTCGAACTTGACGAAGTGCGCCTTCTTCAGCGTCTCGGCCGCCTCGCCGAGTTTGTACGCACGCGCTTCCACCAACTTGCGCGCCTTTTCCGTATTCTTTCCGATCTTCCGCGGCATCTCGATCTCCTAGCCTTCGACTTCAATTCCCATGTTGCGCGCCGTGCCCAGCACGGTGCGTACGGCGGACTCGAGGTTCGTCGTGTTCAAATCCACGAGCTTGACCCGCGCGATGTCTTCAATCTGTTTGTGCGTCAATTTGGCGACCTTGGTGCGGTTTGGTTCGGCCGAGCCTTTGACGATTCCCGCGGCCCGCTTCAGCAACTCGGATGCCGGCGGCGTCTTGGTGATGAACGTGAAGCTGCGATCCGTGTAGATCGTCACCAGCACCGGAATGATCATGCCCTCGGGCTCTTTGGCAGTCTTGGCGTTGAACTGCTTGCAAAAATCCATGATGCTCACGCCCTGCGGGCCGAGCGCCGTGCCCACAGGAGGCGCGGGCGTCGCCTTGGCGGCGGGCAATTGCAATTTGACCGTTCCTTGAACTTTCTTGGCCATCGTCGATCCTTTAGGAAACTTTCTCCACTTGCGCGAAATCCAGCTCGACCGGAGTCGAGCGCCCGAAAATCGTCACCGAAATCTTCAGCGTGCTGCGGTCGGAATTTACCTCTTCGACCACGCCGGTAAACGTCGCAAACGGCCCATCCACGATGCGCACCTGCTCGTTGCGCTCGAAGACCAGTTTCGGCTTCGGCTTATCGGTCGTGATCGTCGCGCGGTGCAGAATCTCTTCGATCTGCCCTTCGGAGAGCGGCGATGGCGTCTGGCCCGAACCGACGAAACCCGTGACTTTCGGTGTCGAGCGAACGACGTGCCACGTGTCGTCGTCCATGTCCATCTCCACCAGCACGTACCCCGGATACAGCATCCGGGGCGAAACGATTTTCTTGCCGCCGCGCACTTCCACCACGTCCTCGGTCGGAATCATCAGCCGGCCGATCTTCTCCTGCAGACCGAACGCGGCCACGCGGCTCTCAAGGCTCTCCTTCACCTTGCGCTCAAAGCCCGAGTAGGTATGGATGATGTACCACTGCTTCGACATAGCTCGCCGGCAACCTCAGTGCTTGAAATAATTCCAGAGATGTTTCATCAGCCACTGCACCGTTGAATCCACGAAAAAAAAGTAAACGCCGAACGCGGAAACGGTGACGATCACGACCGAAGTCGTCACGGTGACATCGTGTCGCGACGGCCACGTCACCTGCCGCATCTCGAGCCGCACTTCGTGCAGGAATTGACGCCAGCGGCGCGGGCGATCGAGTAAACGATCCAGCCACGCCGGCGATCGGCGCTCTTCGTTTCCTCCCGCTGCTGCGGTCTGATTCATTTTTTCCGTGACTGCCATCAATCCCAACCTTAGTGGGCCTCTTGGCCCCGCCCTACGCTCCCCGCCCGTCTTCGCGCCCGCGACAATCTGGCAGGGGAGGAGGGATTCGAACCCCCACATCCGGTTTTGGAGACCGGCGGTCTACCGTTGAACCTACTCCCCTTTATCCTTCGGCTCGCGCCGGGGCCGGAATTACTTCACCTCGCGGTGAACCGTATGTTTCCGGCAGGTGTTGCAAAACTTTTTCGTCTCCATGCGATCGGTGTGCTTCTTGCGATTCTTGGTCGTCGCGTAGTTCCGGTTCTTGCAATCGTTGCACTGTAGTGTGATCAATTCCCGCATGGTCTTCGCCCTCTACTCGATGATCTCGGTTACGGCGCCGGCGCCGACGGTGTGGCCGCCTTCGCGAATCGCGAAGCGCAGCCCCTTCTCCAACGCCACCGGCGTGATCAGCGAGATCTCCACCGCGATG
>Ga0181538_10001422_pt1 | contig 26965 bp, 23 predicted proteins | sample PEATcosm2014_Bin_40_FD_119773 | JGI IMG/M metagenome (GOLD analysis project Ga0181538, IMG submission 119773) | Peatland microbial communities from MTU Mesocosm Facility, Houghton, MI, USA - PEATcosm2014_Bin23_30_metaG | ecosystem: Environmental > Terrestrial > Soil > Wetlands > Peat | place... | reverse complement strand
GAGCAGGTGCGCTTCCGATTGGCCGGTGGTGGCGTTGTGCAGGTCCAGGTATCCGGCGCGCGCAGTGTAGGCGAGGTTGCCGATCTTCTGGTGGGTCTCGGCGGGCGGCGAATCGGGAATGGAAGGCGCGGTGGCTGCCGTCGCGTCGTAAGTAAAGAAATCGCTGGATGTGGAGGCGGCGGCGCCTCGCCCGCCGCCGCGTCCGGCTTGCGCGGCGGGAGCCGCTGGGGCCGGAGCTTGCTGTGCCGCCTGCGCTGCCGCGGCGCCGCGGCCCCGGCCGCCTCCCTGCGCCCACATGATCGGCGATGTGGCTACCGCGATCGCCAGCCAAATTGGTACGTGCTTTTTCGATTGCATCGCGAAACGGCCTCCCTCGGGCCTGAAAACAGGTAGAGAGGCATTTTACAGGAGTTGCGGGTAATAAAACAAAGGCAGCCTCCCTTGCGGTCGCGGCTCAGCAGTGGCGCGGTGCCTTCTTACTGATTCAAAAACGCGACTAGATCGTCCATTTCGCGCGCCGTGAAACGCGGCCACGCGATCTTTTTGGCGTTCATCTGGTCGAGCATGCGCGGGCCGTGCTCCCAGAGCGCGGCCACCATGGTGATGTCGGATTGGTCTTTGCCGAGCTTCGGCGCGCCGCTCGCGGGATCGTTGTGGCACGAAGCGCAATTCTTTTCGGCGAACACTTTCTTGCCGCGCTCCGCGTTGCCCGTTCCCGTGAAATACTGCCGCGCCCAGATGTACCCGATGAGTTGCTGCATATCGCCAGGCGATAGCGTCGCGGGCGGCTGCTTCATCTCGGGCTGGTGGTGCCACATCGCGGCCGCGATGTCCGTCAAAGTCTGGTTCTTCAGGAGCCGTTCCATGGCCATCGCGCCCGTGTGGCAGCCGGCACAACCCTTGGATTGGAACAACTGCTCGCCGTTTGCCGACTCCGGAAACTCGAAATTCCGCGTGAGATCGCGTGTCTCGGGCAAATTCTGCAAATACACCAGGATGTCGCTGAGTTCCTGTCCGCTCAGCACGGTCCACGAGTACTTCTTCTGTGCAAATGCCGCGCGCATCGCCGGACCGTGATTCCACATCTGCTCGGCCAGCATCAGCGGGTCTGCCAGCGATCCCCATTTCACCACCGGCGGTCCGCCGCCGTCGATCTGGTTCGTGATCCCGTGGCAATCGGCGCAATGCTGCTGCGCGAACGCCCGTTTCCCCCTGCCGGCATCGCCGGGCCGGTCGAAAAAGCGCGCCGACACGAAATAGGCGAACAAATCGGCCGCGATATCGGGCGTCATCACGCTCTTCACGATGCCCTTCTTCTTCATGGCGCCCCACATATCGGGGGCGTGATTCCACATGAGGCTGGCCATCACCGCGGGCGTATAATCGCGGTCGATCCTCTTGGAAAGGTCGGGCGCCGTCGAGCCGCCCTTGCCCTGAAAGCTGTGACATTGGACGCACTGCTCGCTTTGGAACAGGTGCTCCCCGCGCCTGGCGTCTCCCGAGATCGGGCCGGCCGCCCAGAGACTGGCGGCCAGCGCCCCGGCAATCATGATTCGAATCATCGGCATTGCTGGCCTCCTATCGGGTGAACTTCAGCCCGGTCATGATGATATTCGTCCGGAAACTTTCGAACAGGTAGAAGTTCTCCGCGTAACCATAATAGGTCCACTGGCTGTTCCAGGAGAAGTGCTTGTTGAAAGGTAATGCGAGGCGCACCAGCGGCTGGTAGTATCGCGTGGTATTGCTCCCGTTCGAGAGAAACATCGATCCGCCCATGCTCAGCTTCCCGCCCAGCGGGCCGGGCAGGTTCACATCCAGCAGGCCCGTCACCGTGTGCCCGTTGTCGCGATAGTCGGAGATCGCCGTCGTATAGAACGGCAGCGTCAGGTAGTCGATGGTGGAGTGGAACGTGGAGCGGTCCCACTGGCCGGTCAGGCTGAAGCGCTTGTTATTCTTCGGGGTCCAGAACGCCGCCAGCGAATTGTCGCGGCTCAACAGGCTGTAATTAATGTTGGGCGCGGGGTTGGTGTTCCGCAGGACGCTGACGGTTGCCTGGAACGTCAGCGATTGCAAGAGGCGATACTTCGCCCGCGCGCGGCCTTTCTGATAATCGTTGAGGCTGTCGCGAAAGTAGACATCGTCGCTCGATCCGCCTTCGTAATCCAGATTGAAGGAGAGCTTGTCCGACAGGCGGAAATTCAACCCGGCCAGTCCGACATTACGCTTCAGTTGGCCCTGTTCCAGCGTGCCGGCAGGGTTCAGGAACGGCGTCGCGTCGGTAGTGGCATCGCCCCAGATGTAGCGATACCCGCCGCGCAAGGTCAGCTTCGACGTGAGATCGTACAGGACGTCCACCTGCTCCTGGTTGTAGTTGACGACCTCGAGAGGATTGAAGTTGGTCACGCCGCCGCCCGTCGCGCCCGCCGGTGTGATGGTGAGCATGCCGTACGCGGCGTCGTGATAGCGGTCGGTCAGCCAGTTCTGGATGATCCGCAGGCGCTTGAACGGTCGTATCTCGAATCCCGCCGTGCCAGTGGTGTGCGGCTGGTTGGCCGCTCCCGTGCCGATGGTCTGCTGGCTGCTATAGAACAGCAGTTCGCTCATCGCCACGAAGTTGCCCGCCGCGGCTTCGTTGAAGTTGACGGTCGTCTTCGGCTCGCTGAACAGGAACTGCCCGTAGATGTCGAGCCACGAGAAAGGATGTGCGGTCAGCAATGCCTTGCTGTAGATGCTGTTTCCCGTGATGTCGTAGGCCTGCTGCAGATTGGTGAGCGAAAGCGTTTGCCCGAAGACCGTCGACGTGCGATCGCCCGGATTGTTGCCCGAGAACGTTGATTGGTCATCGTCTTTATAAGTGGTGCCGCCCTGTTCGAGCGTGATGTGGAAATGATTGAACTCGAAACGCACTCCGCCGCGATAATTCTCGGTGCTGTCGCGCAGCAGCACCGGCACGGCGAATTCGTCGTTGGAATCCTGCACCCACTCGTCTACGCCGTGTCCATATCCCGAATTCCGGTCGAAAACGAAGTAGGGCACGATGCGCTTTCCGGGCCGGAAATCGATGGCCGTCGTCAATGTAGTCCGCCGCGTATCGAACGATTGCTCGTTGAACCCCCCAGGAGCCAAAGGATTGGCGTACGAGGGAACCGCGTCGAAGAACGCGATGTCGCGGTAGTCGAAAGTCAGGTTGTAAACATTCTGTTTCTGGGCATTCACGTGGACCAGTTCATAGGGCTCGCCGCCCCATCCGAACGCGTTGGCGTCCAGCCGGTCGAATAAACGCTTCTTCGGGTCGATGATCGTAAAGTCGGCGCCGTTGAGGACCAGCCCTTGGCCCAGGTTCACCACGCTGCGGTATTCGGGGTAATTCCCATAAGGTCCGGTCACGAACCGGTAGCCCAGATCGAGGCTGCCGGTAAACCAGTCCTCGCCCGTGGGAGCGGGATTGGACGGAGCGGGGGATGCCGCCGGGGCGGTGGTCTGGTCGGCCGCTTTTGCCGGCTGTTGCGCCGCCTGCCCTTCCGTCTTCGCGGGAGTCTGCGCCGTCTGATCGTCGGCTTTCGATGGCGGATCCGCCTGCTGAGCCAGGGCCGGAACCATCGTCAGGATGAGTGCCAGTAAGATTCTCATTTGAACAAGTCCCGGCTCACGTTCGATCCATGGACCTTTTGATGGCAGTTGGTGCAATTCTGAAATCGCGGGGACGCCAGATCGTGAATCGCGGGAGCGATCGATCCCATCGTTCCGCCCTTGGGCGCCACCGCCTGGAAATTGGAATGGCATTCCTGGCAGACCAGGCGAACTATCTGGCGGGTCAGCATCCGCGGGTTCGAAGAGCCGTGCGGCTGATGGCAAGCCACGCAGCCTTCCATCTTGACCGGCGCGTGTTCGTACACGAAAGGCCCGGCCAGGTCGCCGTGGCATTTCAGGCAGCCCGGCTCGTTGGCGCTGACGGTCTGTAAAGACCTCGGCTCGAATGTGCCGTGCGGATTGTGGCAATCCACGCACGACATCGCCTCCTGCGGCAGTTTATGGCCGTAGGGCCGTTGGAAACTGGCCCACACGTCCTGATGGCAGGACGCGCATTGCGCGTTGATCGCGGGGATTTTCCGTGCCACCATGCCGTTCGGCCCGTTCTTATGAACCGAGTGGCAGGCGACGCAAGCCACCTGGTTCTTGGCGTGGCTGCTCGAAATCCGCCCCACGTGGGTCGGCTGATTCAGATGGCAGGTGAGGCAGACCTTGTCGGCCGCCGCGGGAGCGATCTTCGCCGGATTGCGGATATCCGCCGCCGACATCGATTCCGCGTGTTTGCTTCCCGGACCGTGGCACGATTCGCAGGCCTTGCCGTCAAAACCGCGCTTCTTGTCGGCTTCCACCTGGTGGTGCGGATTCTTTTGAAACGCATTAAAAATGTCTTCGTGGCATCCCTGGCAGGTGTCCGAGCCGACGTACTCCGCCGGCTTGGGAGGTTCTTTCGCGGGAGCGGGGGCGTTCACTTTTTCCTGAGCGCTTCCGATCGCAACGGTCAGAAGCAGGGCCGCCGTTACACTCAAAAGCCAGCGCGCCCCCCGAAGGGAGCGCGCCGGCGGCGGGCTGGCCATGCTCAGAGATCTCGGCGGCCGAAACATGGTCGTCTCCTTGGTTGTATTGGCTTGACTACTGCCCAATGTGTACCGTGGTCGCATCGTAGGCTGCGCCCGCGCTGTGGCACACCGTGCAACTTTCGCCAAATTGCGAGCTGGTATTGAGTACGGCGTGAGCCATGGTCGGCGTGTCGAAGTGGCAAGCCGTGCAGGCCGACGTAGTGGCCGGAACCGGATTGATCAAACCCGCCGGATCCGTCACGTTGTTCAGCCCTACCGGCAGCACGTCCTGCGAACCGCCGGTGTGGCACATGTTGCAATTGGCGGTATCGCCCACCGAGCCGTTCAGCATCGCGGGATAAAGTACGCCCGTGTTCGGAATTCCCGAGGGAACCGAAGCGAATGCCTTGCCAAAATCGTTGTGGCTTCCGCCGAACCCCACCACTACGTAGTCCGCGCCCGCGGCGCCCAGTTTGTTGCCGGTATGGATGGAGTGGATCAGGTAAGCGAAGTTGATTGCCTCCGCCGGCGCAGCTTTGTCGGCCGCGTTGGTGGCCTGAGCGCGCGTGCTGGCGTCGGTATTGCTCGGATTGTGGCAGAGCACGCAGTAGGTGACGTTGTTGCGAAGGCTGCCGTGAATTTCGAGGTACGTATGGCACTTGTTGCAATTCGCCATCGCCACCACCGTACGCCGTGGCGTCACGGGAGATCCATCCACCGAGAAGTTGATGATCTGGTTGGTGCCAGCGTAGCTGGTGGTCATCGCCTGCGTGGTGCCCGGCAGCAGCGTGATCGAAAGCCGTCCTTCGATGCCGATCGTGTACGTACCCGTGGCATTGGCCGGAATTTTGTTGGTGAACGTGTAGCTGCAATTCCCGCTGCCGTCGCACGAGGCGCCCTTAATTACCGACTCGGTAACGTACCCGGGAGTGGTGACGCTGGAGCCGAAGCTCGTGTAGCCGTAATCGGTCGTAGGGCCGGCCATGGTCAGCGAAAGCGAGCCGCTGTTCGCGGTGAACGTGCTCATCGGAACTCCGTTTCCATTGTTGTCCTTCACCGTAAACGAGACCGTCGGGGCTTGGCCGGCGTTGCCGCCCGTAACCTTTGTGAGGGTGAAATTCAGGCCGGGAACCCCCGGAGCCGTGTCGAGAGTGGTGTGCGCGCCAATAATGGACGCGTCGAACGGCAGTTCGCCCTGCGGAATGTGGCACTCAGAGCACTGCGTGTCGTCGATCTGCGGAAAGTGGCTGGTGTTCGGGTTACCGCCGGCGGTGTAGGAGATCGCGCCCGTAGCAAAGTTCACGTCATCGTGACAGGAACCGCAAGCCGCGCGGCTCGGCGTCGTCATCCATACGTTGGTCTGCGCCGCGCCATTCTTCGGATTGTGGCAGCTTCCCGCGCAATTCCGCGGATCGCTCGGGTTCGCCGGGTAGACCACCGTGGAGAAGGAAGAGTACCCGCCATGTCCGTAGATCTGATACTGCTGCGCGCCGTATTTCACGCTCGGCAGGCTGGACCCCATGTGAATCTTGTGGATGAACACCTTCATGTCCAACGACTCGCCGGTGTTGGGATCGCTGGTTTGCGGCTGGTGGCACATGATGCACAAAGCCGTGCCCACGCGCGACCCGCCGTGGAAGGAAATCAGGCTATGGCAGGTGTTGCAATCCGCATCGCGGACCACGTCGCGCGGCTTGGGTGTCCCGCCCGCCGGGACGAAATCGAAGGTCGTGGAGGCGTACGCCGTTCCCATGTCCCATTCCGTGAGATTGCGGGAGCCGTAGATTCCGATCCGGTTTGTCAGAGCCGAGTTGTACCCCGACGGCGCTTTATCGCCAAAGGTGTAGACATACTCGCCGGTCGCGACCGTGGTGGTCGTACCCCCCGAATCGCCGGCGGCTTGCGTGGCCGTCGCACCACCCGTCACCGCCGTCGCGGTTGTGGTGATATACGACGCAAACTGTTCCTGCCCCGCGGGAATATAGGCCGCCAGAAATCTGGGTGAAACTACGCCCGGTGTCAAAACGCCGTTGAGGTCCAGGGGAAGGCCCGTGCCGTCCGTAATCTTGTAATCCACGCTGATCGTTCCATCGCTGGCGATCTTCGCCGATACCACACTGAAAGCAAGCCCGGGGTTGACATACTCAACGGCGGCTTGCGCGGCGCTGGCACGCACGAGCTGGTTATTCGGCCCGCGCCTCTGCCCGCTGAGCATCACAATGGAGCCCGCAACTACCAAAAGAGCAAAAGCTTTACCAGTCACCGCGAAAACCGAAGAAGGAATCCGCATACCTATTCTCCCATTCTGAATCGAGACTCTCCGCCGGAGCGGTGAGAAACAACTCACCCGCATACGACGTTGTGCTGAAAGGCGTCTGAGCGCTGCCATGCAGTGCATTCGCCAGTCCAAATCCAAAAAGGGGTTAACTATCTTATTTATCAGTGGTGATTCCGGCTGACCGATCCGCCGGGACTATGCTCTGGACATGCGATGGGTGAAAAACCGGGAGTCTCGATGGGTGAAATCCCGCATGACGCCCCTGAGAATCGGTCCGCATGGGGGTCCATGGGGATTCTCCCCCAATCTCACGGCAAAAGCGGATTTTTCCGGGCGATCTAAGTCGGTTATGCAGAAAAACCTTATGTCTCTAAGATTTCTCTTGACTGTGCCATTCAGCGCAGCTATTCTAGCGTTTTAGTTAAGTAAGGGAAAACCCTATGCGGTACCAGCGATATCCGATATGGCCACGACTACGCCCCTCCCCCCGGTGTCCTCTGCTGAACGCAACCGGCTGCTAGCTGCCGATGTCATCCGCCGCCGCGCCCTCGAGCGCCTCTATGAGCGGCGGGAAACCGTCAGAACCCTGATCGCCGCCTTGGAAAGCTATCAGCATTCCCGCGAAACGCGCCTGGCGCAGTGTATTTCCTTAACTATTTCTTCGTATCCGTCAGGTTTCTCTCGATCGCGAACTTAACCAGCCCCACGATGTCGTGGACGTTGAGCTTGCGCATCAGCGTGGCGCGATACGTGTCCACGGTCTTGGGGCTGATGCGCAGCAGTTCCGCGATATCCTTGGCGCGCATGCCCTGCACGAGGTATTGGAATACCTCCATTTCGCGCGGGCTCAGCGTCGCCAGAGGGTCGTCGGGAGCGGCAGCCTCGGGCTTGGTGAACAGCGCTGCGCCCTTCAGGAGCGGCGAAACGTATTGCCCTCCGTCGCGCACGTAGCTGATGGCCTCGAGCAGATGCCTCGCGGGGCCGTCCTTAAGCAAGTAGGCATCGGCTCCGGCCCGCAGCGCTTCGATTACGGGCTTGTCTTCCCGGCTGATGGAAAGAATCATGATCTTGGTCGGACAACCGGCACTGCGTAATCGGCGGATCACTTCGATCCCCGTCATCCCCGGCATGTGGAGATCGATGATGGCGAAATCCGGCTGCTTCGTCAGGATCGTTTCCACCGCCGAAGGTCCATCCGCGCACTGCCCCACGACGCGCATGCCGTTGACCTCGCACAGCGCCGCGAACCCTTCCCGCACGATGGCATGGTCGTCCGCCAGCACCACCGTGGTACTCGCTAAATCCGCCATTTGTCTCCTCTCCGCGTCACGAACGCGGCCATTCGAACGGCACCGAAAGTACCAGCCTGGTGCCTTCCGCACCGCTGACAATATCCAGGGTTCCGCCCAGCGCCGATGCCTGTTCCCGTATGGATCGCAAGCCGATTCCCTGAGACACGTTCGCCAGAAGCGCCACATCGAATCCCACCCCATTGTCCTCGATCCGCAAAACTACGTTGCCGTCCCGCGTCCCGAGCGCCATCTCCACGCGGCTCGCCTTGGCATGCCGCACCAGGTTCGTCATGGCTTCCTGCGCCGCCCGGTATACCAATACTTTAACTTCCTGCTCCGGCTCGCGGGCAAGAGGCTCGATGGCGAGGGAAGCTTCGAACGTCTGCGGCACGCCGCTCGACTCCCACAACTGGCGGATCGCCGCTTCCAGCGTCAACCGCTGCCACTCCGGAGGATGCAGCCGGCGGGACAGCGCGCGAACCTGCTCGCCGGCATCGTTGGCCAGCACGGCGATTCGATCAAGCGCCTGTTCCACCGCGGCCGGCGGCGTGGTGAGCTGGCTGGTAATCACTTCGAGCTGCAGGCGAATCGCCACCAGCAGTTGTCCCACGCCGGTGTGCAACTCCCTCCCCAGCCGTTCTCTTTCCTTTTCGATTTGCCGCACCGCGCTGATCCCGGCTGGCGGCTTAGAGGCTTGCATCCAGTCCGACAGTCTTCGCTCGGCGCTTTGCAGGCGGAAATAATGTCCCACGAAGCGGCTCTGCACCGCGAGCAGACCTTCGGCGTCTGCGTCCAGCGCCATGCCGGCGCGGCGCCGGATATCGCCGGCTTGGCCATGCAAAACGCTTTCCAACAGCAAGGGATTACCGACGCCGCGACGGGCGAACCCGGATTCCGAGTCGGGGATCAACCAGAAGTCTCCCGTAATGGAGGATGTTTCCTAGGTCAGAATGCCAGCATTATTATCTAAGTGCAACTGAGGTACGTACCTAGTACGCTACCAACTAACTGTAGTACTTGCATTCAATTACGGAAAAGCGTTATAAGGAAGACACCGATGGCACGAGACCTTCACTACTTACCACGGATAGCAATTTTTTTGGCGGGTATCGCCGCCGGCGCTTTGAGTGCCCGCCGCGGACGGGCCAGCGCGGGCATGGACCCGGCAGCGCTGCAGGAGCTCAGGAACTCCCTCGCCAACCTGGACGCCCGCCTCACCACGCAGGATTCGGCTACTGCCGAGCGCTTCACCAAGGTGGAAGCGCGCTTGGAAGAGCACGCCGCCAAACTGGCGGAGGTTCCTTCCACGGCGCAAATCGTGGCGGCCATGGAACAGTTGCTATCCAAAACGATGGCGTCTTTGGACGACCGCCTCACTACCCAGGCGCACTCCATTGAAGTCCTCAAGACCACCGTGTCGCAAACCGACAGCCTGCTCGAGCGAGTATTGGAATCCCTCGATTCCCTCCAGACCTATACCGAGCCGGTCGACTTATCGGAGGATATATTGTTATCGCGGCCGGCTGTCTAAACTAACTAGCCGTACTGTACCGCGACCGCGACGGAGCGATGCCGTTGGGGCGGTTATGGCTGCTAATCCGGCCCCGTTCTAGGGATTTTCTGATTTGGCGGAAATGTATCAAAAGTTCTATCCTCAGAACGATCCATGGATCTCCATAAAGTCCTCGCACAGCTTCGCGAGGAACTAGAGAATCTCGATGCTGCCATCCTCAGCCTGGAGCGATTGCAGCGGGAGGGACGACCCCGCGGCCGTCCGCCGAAAGCGCTGTCTCACTTGACGAGAACTGTCCGCGCCGCGCGCAAGGCGCCTTCGGATTCGGAGGACCCTGGGCCGGATGAAGGTTAGAACGTTCAGAACGGCACGTCGTCGTCCGTAAAGTCGGTGCGAAGGTCCGGCTCCCTCGGGGTCCATTCGATTTCACGCGGTCCCGCGTCGATCTTCGGCAAGGAAACCGAAAAGCCCGCTGCCCGATCGAAGAGGATTACCTTGGGCGCGGCGCGAAAAACCTCCGGCTTGAAACCATATTCCTGTAATTGCTGCAGGTAGGGTTGTGCGCCACAGCCGGGAACATGGCACTCCCTCTTTCGTGGCTTGGGACATTGGCCGAATTTGCAGAGCCGCCCCTCGTAACGCCCCGTGGAGAAATGGAACAAGTGCACATCCACCCGATAGTGGGCTACACCGTCCCAGTCAGTCTCTCGGTTGAGCGCAAGTCCCAGGGCCATCGCGTTTTTCAGGTTCCGAAGGTTGCGGAGATCGGAGATCCAAACTGCGAGATCCAGGTCAGCGCACTCGTGCAGGATCTTGATTCCGCGGCGCCGGAATTCGTGGAAACGCGGCACTTCCCTTTCCAGCGGTTGGGATGCGGCCCCGAATGCGGCTATGAGCTCGACTTCGGGAAGTTCGCTCATGGCCACCGCGATCCCCTGAGCGGCCCATCGGAACAGCCGCTGGCGACGGAGCGTTAGCCCGTCCTGCTCCTCGGCGTCTACCTCGACGGGTGGCTCGAAATAATCGAATTCATCGTCTAGAAATTGGTGGCCGAAATCGCGCAGTGGTAGATCGGGGATTACCGGATTATCCGGCCATGGATCTTCCGCATTCCGGCGTTCTGCGCCTGGGGGTACACTCTCGATGGGGACCGATGGGGGCGCCGAAGGGCGCGCGGCTGGCTTACGAGATTCAATCTTCTTCTCGTAAAGGGACCGCACCCAATCCTTTACCGGCTCCTTCCATGACTGCGATGGCGAGGGGATGTTCTTGATCAGAGATTTCGGCTGGAAGCCGAGTTCCTTGGCCATCCGCACTTCGTCGTCATTGAGACGGCAGCGGCGCTTGGCTTCCTGCCAGGCAGCTTCCTTCTGACGATTCATGCTTTCAGATTAAACCGGAGCGTGCAGGTTTAGAACGGCACGTCGTCGTCGGTGATTCCCTGGTTGAATTCCTCCGCCGGCGCCGCGGGCGGAGCCGGAGCCGCCGTGGGCTGCGGCCGCGCCGAACGCGGCATGGAGACGGGCTGCTGGGAATAATCGCCTCCGCCGCCACCGCCTCCGTCGCCGCCTCGCCCGCCGAGAAGAATCAGTTCCTCGCAGACGATCTCCGTGATATACCGCTTCTGTCCTTCCTTGTCTTCCCAACTGCGATTTTCGATGCGGCCTTCGATGTATACCTGCTTGCCTTTTTGCAGGTAATTGGTCAGATTCTCCGACCGCCACAAGACAATGTTGTGCCAGTCCGTAATTTCTTTCCATTCACCCGTCTGCTGGTCTTTGCGGCTGCGGTTGGTCGCCAGCGTAAAGGTAGACCGAGCCGTCCCGTTGGGCGTGAATTTGGTTTCGGCATCCTTACCGAGATGCCCGATCAGAATAACTTTGTTGACGCTTCGAGATGCCATCGTATCTGCACTGTATCACACAAGCAATGCAGAATGAGCCACGGCAGCAAACCGCTGGCTTGCCGTTGCCCTACTGAGCCGCGACCGCGAGGGAGCGGTGCTTTTTGGTGTCTGCTCGATGAAAAGGCACCACTCCCTCGCGGTCGTGGCTCATCAATTCCTCAAAGCTTCCGAGGAAGGTGTGTTTTTTTTTGCGCAATGACGAATACTGCGGGGTGCACTACTATAGCGCCGGACAGCCCGCCGCGATCGCTTCCGCTTCCGCCTTCGGAAAGTATGGCGACACCGAAGCCAGCGACCGCTCGAGGTATTCGCGCGAAGCGCCGCACGATCCCGATGCCACCGCCGAAAGATGCCGCCAGGCCGACGCGTCCGGCCGCAGCGTTGGGCCGATCTGGAAGTTTAATGCGCTGGCGAATTCCGCCTCCGCGCGGACGTAGTCCTTGCGCCGATACAAAACGATTCCCCGATAGAGATGCGCCTCGCCGGAGGCCAGATCCCTGGCATCGGCGAATGCCGCGCGGCTCGCCAGGTTATAGTCGGCCAATGCGGCTTCCAACTGCCCCGACAATTCCTTGGCGCGCGCGCGCAGGAAATAGGCCCGTGCGCCAGGCGCCGCTTCGAGCGCGCGATCCAGCGTCGCGATCGCCCCCGCCGGGTCGCCTGCCAGAATCTGTGCGCCTCCCAGGTCGGTACGAAGTTGCGGGATATCCTCGGGCGGCCCGAGACGCGCCGTCAGCGGCGGCTCTTTCTCCTCCTGATTTTGGGTCCAGATTTGTAATGCCTGGCGATAGCGCGCGACCGATTCCTTATACCGCCCGCCGCGGAATGCCCGCATTCCGTCCGCGTAGTCCGGCCAGCCCGAATTCGGCTGAGCGTCGAATTGCACCGCGGCCGCGTCCACATCTCCCGCGTTCCAGGCAATCCAGCCCTTCCACAGCTTCGCTACCGCTACCAACGGCTCACACGACTTGGGACAGGAACCGGCTGGATTCCAGTTCGCTTCCTCGGGGAGATTCCCGGCGCGGCGCGCCAGCCACGCCAGCATCGCGGCGTCTCCGCGGTCCAGTTCCGCCGCGGCATCGGCGAAAGTCGATTGCGCGTGGGTCATGGCCGCCACCGCCAGTTCGCAGAATCCCTTGCGATAATGCAGCTCGGATTCTTCGGCCGGCAGCGCCACCGATAGCATCGCGGCCTGGGCCTGCACGCAGGCGGAGGCGTCGGCCAGCGGCGGCGAAGAAACCCTCTCCACCTGATCGAACGCGGCTTGCGCGCTGGCCAGAATGGCGAGATGTTCTTTATCGGCGGCGAACGAAGTGGCGGAAGAAATCACCACGAAGAGGCAGATGGAGCAGCGGATTCCCCCCATGCCCCTATTATCGCGTGAAGATGGTGACGTCGACGTTCATACCCGGGCGAAGTATTAACCCGTCGGTGCGATCCACCAGGATCTTCACCGGGATGCGCTGCACCACCTTCACGAAATTGCCGGTGGCGTTCTCGGGAGGAAGCAGGCTCATGCGCGAACCGGTGGCGTCGGCGATAGAATCCACGTGTCCCCAAACGCTATTGCCGTACATGTCGACGTGGATTTCGGTCTTCTGGCCGGGCTTTACCTCGGCCAACTGGGTTTCCTTGAAGTTGGCGGTCACCCAGACGTCCGGCGTGATGATCGTCATCAGACCCTGGCCCGGCTGGACCATCTGCCCCACTTCCACGCTCTTGCGCGTCACCAACCCGTCCACCGGCGCCGTGATGGTGGTGTAGCTCAGGGTCAGTTCCGCCGCTTCGAGACGGGCGCGGGCGGCCTCCACGGCGGCTCGCGCACTCACGGTATCGGCCGAGCGCACCGCTACCTGTTTGCGGTTCGCCTGCATACTCGCCACTTGCGCCTTGGCGGTATTGACTTTGGAAATAGTCGAATCGAGCGCAGCCTTGCGAATCGCCGCTTCCTCCTGCGCCGACGCCAGCTTCTCCTGGGCCGCCTTCAAATCGCTCTCCGCCATCTTGGCGGCCGCCGAGTAAGCATCGTACTGCAATTGCGAAATCTCGGCCTTCTCCACCAGCGGCTTCATGCGAGCCAAATCCGCCTGCGCGCGATCGTTGGCGGCCTGTTTCGACGCTACATTCGCCTGCGCGTACGCCACGTCCGAAGTGCTGGCCTGGTCGTAAGCTACCCGCGCGCGCTCCACTTCCGTCTGCGCATCGGCCAATTGCGCGTCCGCCACCGTGGTGCTGGATTGCGTAGTGCCGTCCACCCACGGCACGGCGACCGTGGCTGCCTGCAACTGGCCTTCGGCCTGCGCCAGCGCCGCTTTGGCCGCGTCCGCGGCCGCCTGATAGTCGCGCGCATCGATCCGCACCAACACCTGGCCGGCCTTCACATTCTGGTTATCGAGCACCGTGACTTCAATCACATTGCCGGAAATTCGGGGGGCAATAGCGCTGATGTGTCCATCGACATTAGCGTCGTCCGAGGACACGCGATCGCGGAAGTGCATGTACAGCGCATAAACCGCCACCGCCGCGGCAATCAACAAAACGAATGCCACGACGAGCTTGGTTCGCGATCCGCTGCGCCGCGCCGCCGGAACCGCTTTCTCTTGAGTTGGCGTCACCTTCTGTCCCTCTTTCTCGGATAACACACTGTCTCTCATTCCACCACCACCCGGCCGGTTGACGGCCTGACTTTCTTTATCAGGAACATTAAGGGGATGATCAGGAGAAACAGGACCCCCATCACCCAAAACGTGTCGGCGAAGGCCAGCATGTTCGCTTGCCGCAACATGCTGCCGTAAATCATAGCTTGGGCCTGCGCCCCGGCATCCGGCCCCGATGAACCCCCTCCCCGCAGGATCGCCGCCGCCCCCGCCAGCGATTCGCGGTACCGCCAATCGAACGGCGTGAGGTGCGCCACCAGGACCGACTGATGAAACTGCGCGCGGCGGGCCAGAAGCGTGGTCGCGGTCGCGATTCCCGAACTGCCGCCGATATTGCGCGCCAGGTTGAACAGCCCGGTAGCATAATTCGTGCGCTCCTTCGGAATATACGCGAAGGCCGTCACGCTGATCGGCACGAACAGGAATGCCAGGCCGAGACTCTGTACCATGCGGCTCGTCACCGCCGTGTTATAGTCGATCCCTAATGTGAATCTGGCCATGCGGAACAGGCCCAGTGAAGTGATTGCCACGCCGAAAATCACCAGCCAGCGCGGCTGATACTTCCGCACCAGAATCCCCACCATCGGCAGGCACACCACCACCACCAGCCCGCCCGGCGAAAGCACCAGCCCGCTCATCATCGCCGTATAGCCCAGCAGCGTCTGCAGGAACAGCGGCATGAGCGCCGTGCTGGCATACAAAACGAACCCCAGCACCAGCATCGACAGCGTCGCCAGCGCATAGTTGCGGTCCTTCAGGATGTGGAAATCGATGATCGGCTCCTTCTGCCATAGCTCCCAAAAAACCACCGCGATCAGGCACACCACCGTGATGATGGCGAACGTCACGATAAAGTGCGAACTGAACCAGTCTTCCTTCTGCCCTTCGTCCAGCATCACTTCGAGCGCGCCCAGACCTAGCGCCAGCAGTCCAAACCCCACATAATCCACTTTGAATCCTTTGCCCAGGCTCTTGCGCTTGAGGTACGGCGGGTCGAAGATCAGCAACGAGGTGAGCACCAGCGAGAGAATGCCGATCGGGATGTTGATGTAGAAGATCCAGCGCCAGGTGTAATTGTCGGTAATCCAGCCCCCCAGCGTAGGACCGATCACTGGCGCCACCACCACTCCCATTCCGAACACCGCCATCGCCATCCCCTGCTTTTCGCGCGGGAAACTCTCCACCAGGATGGCCTGCGAAACCGGTTGCAGCGCGCCGCCGCCGATCCCTTGCAGCACGCGGAAGAAGATCAACGCGCCCAGCGAGGGCGCCATGCCGCACAGGAACGAGCTGATCGTAAACAGCGCCACGCAGATCATGTAGAAGTTCTTGCGGCCGAACAGCATGGAAAACCACCCGCCCATCGGCAAAATGATGGCGTTCGCCACCAGGTAGGACGTGAGCATCCAGGTGGATTCGTCCAGGCTGGCCGACAAGCTCCCCGCTACATGTGGCAGCGCCACGTTGGCCACGCTGGTATCGAGCACTTCCATGAACGTCGCCAGCATCACTGTCATGGCGATGATCCAGGGGCTGACACCCCGGTGCCAGGAGACGTCGTGGACTGCGAAGTCAGTGGGCGTACCGAACCTCCGGTATGTGGGGCAGGCAATCCTGCCTGCAGCCGGCTTTCAGCCGGCCTTTCCGGGCGGTTAATGGCGTCGAAAGCCGCCTGGAAAGGCGGCTGCAGGCAGGATTGCCTGCCCCACTACCGGGCATACACCGTCTCCATCTGCCCGACCGCATATGCCAGGCTGGCGCGCGCCTGGTTATAGCGGTAGAGCGCGCCGATCTGGTTGTCGTTGGCCCGCGCCAGCTCATTCTGCGCGGTGGTTACTTCCAGGTTGTTGGCCACGCCGGCCTGGAAACGATCGCGCGCTTGCGTGACTTCCTCCCGCGCCAACTGGACGCCGGCATTCGCGACAGTCACTTCGTTGCGCGCGGCCTCCACCTGCGCTGCGGCATTCTTTACTTCCATTGCAATGCGGTTGCGCAACTCGGTCTCCTGCTGCTGGAGCTGGCGAATGGCGAGATCCGCCTTCGCCCGCTCCGCGCGAATGCGCCCACCGGTGAAGATCGGAAATAGGATGCTGCCCTGATACTGGTAGACCGGGATGATGGCATCGGGCGTGAGGCCCTGCTGCACCCAGAATCCGCTGAAGGTCACTTTCGGCAATCGCTGCTCGCTGGCGATGCGCGCGTCGAGCCCGGCGCGCTCCTCCTCGCTCTGCAGGGCGCGCAGTTCCGGCCGCGTCGCATAAGCCTTCTCAAGCGTCTGATCGATCGGAATGGCGGGGGTATCGAAGAAACTCACCTGGTCGGCGATCTCGAGTGGCCGGTGCGGGTCGACGTTGAGCAGCCGCACCAGCCCGTTAAGCGACGTCTGTAAGTCGGTCTGAGACTGAATCAGGCGCTGCTTCTCGTTCTGCAACTCCACGTTCGCGCGCAGCGTGTCGAGCCCCGTGCCGACGCCGTTTTTCTGCAGGTCGGCCGATTGATCGTAGATTTGCTGGGCCAGCGCGACGCGCGATTGCCCAGCCGCAACGTCGGCCCCCGCCCGCTGGCACCCCAGGTACTGCGAGACCACCAGCATGACGCTTTCTTCCCGCGCCGTAGTTTCCTGCGCGCGGCTGGTCTCGATCCCTAACTTCGACGACTTGTAGCGCCGCCAGAGGGTGAGATCGAAAACCGGCGCATTGACGCCGACGCCGGTTTGAAATACATCGAACGGACCGACGTGGGTCGGAAAACCCGGAAAGGCGAGTCCGATGGCGGCGTGCAGATTAAGCCGGTTCACGGTTTCCGAGACGCTGCCGCCGGCCTGGGGCAGCAGGTCGGCCCGCGCCAACCGCCGATCCTGTTCACTTTGCGAGACTTGCAGGTTGGCCAGGATCACCTGGGGGTTCTGTTTGAGCGCCAGCCCCACGGCATCCTTGAGCGTGAGCTTCAGCGGGCTGGTATCCTCCGCCATCGACGTCCACGCCAACACCAGCGCGATCGGAACGGCGCGTACGATCCACTTGTTGAGCATCTTGGTTCTCATTTGCGAGCGGTGCACCTTACAGGCCAATTGTAATTGGTGGAAGGGATTACGGATAGCGCTCAGCAAAGTGAGTGCGGTGCGCCCATATTTGGGCACGTGGGGGCAGCCAATCCCGAGGGACTTGCAAAGTTCGTCGCCGGCCGCAGCTGACCTGGAGTTGTAGTTTTGGCACGCGATGTTCATCCGTGCGCATCCGTGGCCAATTCCTTTTTCCCCGCAAATCCACCCAACCCGAAGCGCCACGAATCCCGGAACCGCGAGTTTTGGGCCACGGATGCACACGGACGCACACAGATAAGACCAGTTTCCCTGCGCCGTACAGGCGTGTCTCACGGCTTGCAACGGCTTCCGGATTCTCTCACGCTCTCGCCAGGAAGCGGTTCTGCGAGGAATTCTGCAAGCGCCTCAATCTTGGCTGCCGTGTGGGCCCTCTAGGCACATTCCAGCAGGTCGAGCCTGCCGAAAGCCGGCCTGAAGCAGCAGAAAATGCTGAGGCATTTCGCCAGCCCTTTCCGCAAAGTGGGGTGAGGAGAGAAAGCTCATGCCCATTCCGGTGGATATCAACGATGTGCAGCTGGTGCGCCTCAGGGTGGCCCTGAGGGAGTTCATCATGGAAGCCAACGATGCCGCGGCCAGCACAATATGGAACATGAGGGTCAGGCCGGTCCTGGCAGGCGTAGCCAGGGCCCTCGGTGTCAGTCGGGCGGTCGCGCTCGAAGCCACCGGATTTATGAGCCGGGAAGGGTTCTTCCTAACCTGTACGGAACTCACGGTGCTCGAACAGGCGGGGGCGGCCACTTCGGCAGGCCGCCTCGCGCGGGCCGGAAACGTCTTTCTGCTGGTGCTGGCGCTGACCGGGGAGGCGAGCGCGGAGACTCTCCGCTCCAGCGACAATGAAATGGCCTATAGAAGATATTTACAGACCTATATGGGTTTCTGCCTGCGCAATATGGCCATGAAAGGATTTCTGAATTTGCCGGAGCCCAGGACATACCCGCTTTGGTGCCAGGCGCTGCGCAATGGAGAACTTACGGATTGGGAACATGGGAACGTGAAAGCTGGGTTTTGAGGCATGCTACTGCACCAGCACGTAATCCTGGAGGCGGAGACCGGAAAAGTCCAGGTCTACTACCTGCCATCCGAGGGGAATTTCCGGCGTAATATCGAACTTTCCCGACGGCCGGGGATCTTCGCCGGGACTCAAGGGAAATGTCGCCATCGCCCGGGCCAACGGCGAAAGACCGGCGGATCGCCATTCGAGCTGCGCGGTGCGGTGGGAAAGGTCCGCCGACCAGAATTCCGCGAGACCCGGCAGAGAGGGGCTTGCCGGCGATTCGCATTCCACTTGCGTGAAACCGTGCAGTTCGCCGCTGGCGATTTCAGGGATTGCGACCAGTTCCGTCGAGCAGCGGCCCATACCCGGCACGGGGCGCCTCTCGCCGACTCGCAGGGACGCGGTTGAACCCAGGCGATAGAGCACTGCGGCTACCGTCCCTTTGAGGTTGACCTTGGCATTCCCGAAGCGCTGGTAGAATGACCGCGGGATTTGCACGATCATCATCTCCCGCGTGAAGTAGGTGGCGCGCGACTCCATGCGTTCACCGCCGGGAGCAATGACGTAGACCAATGCCGGGCCGAACAGGCATTGTTCCTCGGTGGGGATTCCGGAAACGCTGAGAGGAACGTTCACGGGAACATATGCGGCCGTGTCGGAATACCGCACGTAGGGAGCGAAGTCCCTCCAGGCGATCGATACTTCGCTCACGTGAAACGACACGCGCGCGGGGGCGGGATCTACGGCCGCGTAAACACGTGCCACGAAAACAGGCGTCAGGGAAACGAACACCAACTCGGCTGCCGCGACGGTCGCGATCCCTGCCAACCGTGTTCGCGACGTTCTTCGTCGCGCAAATTGCCACCAGGTGACGGCCAACCCGCCGGCGCCAAGGACTGCGGCCGTCAGCACGGTGCGAACTTCGTCGTCGGCGCCGACGACAATGTTGGACGCGAAGACGGTCAATCCTACAATGCCGATAACCGCCAGCGCCAGATGTGCGAAATTACGCAGCACGGCGGCCATCGCGATCGTCGGCAGCGTCACCACGGCAACCAGCGCCACCTGCTTGAGGAGCATACTCCCAAGCCATTCCCAGGGACGAAATCCGCGCGCGGCGAGCACGACGACGTCCGCGAGGAACGAAGGCGCGTGCACTACAGCCAGCGCGTACAACAGCTTCGATGCCAGCAGCACGCGCCAGCGCGCCGGCCGCGTGATCCAGAACTGGCGGTCGCCGACCAGCGGGTCTTCATGCACCGCCAGCGCCACCAGGGCCGCCCAAGCCACCATGAGCAGCCAGTCCAGCGGAACGGGAAGGACAATCGTGTTCGCCGCCACGTCCAGCGAATCCGCCGCGATCTGAAGCAGCAGCGCAATCGCGATTCCCCACCAGAACCGGCGGACGTCCTTTTTGAAGATATGCAGCGCTAGACGCACGGTGTCACCTCGCTCTTCCTGCGCGCGCGCTGGCTCGGGCGCGCCGCTTTCGATATGGCCAGAATGATGGCACGCAGCGTCATCGTGCGCGCGGTAACGTCTCGCGCTCCCGGGAAAAAGCGCTGAATGTCGGCGCGATGCCGTTCCGGATCGTATTGCGAATCGACGAAGCCGATCACCACGCCCGACTGCTCGGGATTCAACCATGCCGCCGGAAGGTCGTCCGGTAATTCCGCCGGCTCGCCCAGCGTAACTTCGATCTCACAAAAACGCCCCGAGAGCGCCGCCATTTCCTCGGCAAAGAGCAGCCGTCCCTCGTTCAGGTACGCAACGTGGCTGGCGAAGCTTTCGATCTCGGAAAGATCGTGCGACGAGAGGAATACCGTCGCTTCCGGCGTCCTTTCCAGAACGCTTTCGATCAACTGCTCGCGCACCAGCACGTCGAGCCCGCCGAACGGCTCGTCGAGCAGAATCAGCTTCGGTCGGTACGCCAGCGAAGAAGCGAGCGCCGCCTTCACTTTCATGCCGCGCGAAAGATGGCGCAGACGGCGATCGAGCGGCAGTTCGAACACGCGCACCAGTTCCGCCGCGTCCTCGTCGCGCCAATCCGGATAGAACTCGCGGCAGTACGAAAGGAAATACCCCACCTTCATCCACTCCGGCATCTGCTGGTTTTCCGAAACGTAGCCGATGCGCGCGAACTCGCCGGCGCCAAGCGACCGCGAATCGACGCCCAACAACTCAGCCCGGCCGGACGTGGGCTCCTGGATATTCAGCAGCGTCTTGATCGCCGTGGTCTTGCCCGCGCCATTCGGACCCAGGAGCGCGAAAACCGCGCCTTCGGGCACTTCGATGGTCAGCTCGCGCAGGGCATCCACGTGAGGAAAAGTCTTGCTGAGGCGTTCGGTGCGCAAAGGAGCCCTCATGATTTCACCTCCTCGGGCGATTGCAGGCGTTGCCAGTGTTCGTCGATCGCGGCGTGCAGTTCCTCAACCGTGAGGCCGAGCTTTTTGGCCTCGACCGTCAACTGCTCCACTTCGTGCCCCAGTACGTGCGCTCGCTCGGCGCGCCTCGACGGCGGCGGCTCGAGCACCAACGTGCCGATACCGGGCCGCACTTCGAGTAGCCCCTCGGCGATCAATTGCCCGATCACCTTGTGAGCGGTATTGGGATGGATCTTCATGGCCTTGCTCAGGGCGCGAACGGAAGGAAAGGGATCGCCCGGGCGGAGTTGGCCGGAGATCATGGCCTTCTTGGCGGCGAACGCCACCTGCTCATGCACCGGAATGCCGGACTGAAGGGTCAGCCGGAATGGAATCACAGGTGTACTGTATCACATGTGACACAACAAGGGAAGCGCCTATTTGGCCGCGCACCCCGAAACTGATCGCTGAGATTTGTGGGGCGGGCAATCCTGCCGGCAATCCTGCCTGCATCCGGCTCTTAGCCGGATTCCGCGATTGATGCGGGCGGGGCCGCCTGAAATGCGTCCCCAGAGGGGACCCCAGCCAGGATTGGCTGCCTCACTGGCGTAGCATCTGAAATAACCAATGCTCGCGAGACTCGCTAGGTCGCCGCGGCCTCGCTGCGCCCGCGGGCGAGGCGCGGCAACAACACCAGAACTCCGCCATACACCGCCAGCGACCAGAACAGCGCCGGCTTGTAATCCTGCGCCAGGTCGACCACGACCAGCCGGTACCCCCCGACAATCATGGCCGGAATCGCCAGGCGCGAGAGTTCGGCCACTTTCCACCGGCTGCCGGCCCAAGCCAGCGCCAACGCGATGCCGGATAGGACCGCGGTTCGCATGGTCGCGCAGTACGGATGGCCCTCCGCGCCAAAAGCGGCGTGATAACCGCTGGTGGCTGCGCCCGCCAAAGTGCCGGCCAGCAGCCAGGCAAGCGTACCGGCCACCGCGAGACGAAATGCCTGCGCCCCGGCCGGCTCGCGGACGCCGCGGCCGCGCACCAGCAGCAGATAGGCGAGCGCTGCCGCCAGCAATCCGGCCCATAACGCCCCCGGACTGTCGCCGGTCCAATGGGCCGATCCCAAAATGAACCCCGCAGCCTTGCTGAGCGCGCCCGATCCGGCCAGCCCTAGCAGCAGGTAAATTCCGCCATGCGCCCGCAAAAGCCAACTGCCGAAAAGGCTACCGGCCCAATTGCAGGCCAGGGCCAACACGCACCACATGGCGGATGCCGCCGCGCCAGGCAGGAGAATGCGGCTGCCGGCCAGGAGCAGCAGGATGCCGAACGTGGCGTAAATATGGAAATTACGCGCCTGCTCGGGCACCCGCGCCATGAACCGGAAAGAGACCAGGTAGCAGGCGGCGCCGCCCGCCAGCAGGAAAACGCCGATCCATTGCGGATTACCGGAAATCCGCAGCCCGCCCCCCACCGCGATCAGGAACGCCGCCACGCATTGCGCCGTTTCGAACCACGTGAACGTGAGACCGCGCAGCAGCGTTCGCACCACAACGCTCGCCAGGTAGATGCCAAGCAGGGCCATCTGCGCGCCCAGGAGCCAGCCGAACGGGATGGCGGCATAGGTTTCCGGCACTCCGTGCTCCCGCGTGACCAGCCAGGTGGCCAGCAGCACGGAAAGGTCCGCGGCCAGCGCCACCAGCCAGCGCTCGCTCAAGAAATGCCCGAGGCACGACGAAACCTCTACCGCCACGGCAATCGCCAGAAAAACCACCACAAAGGGCACGACGTCGCGGGTGGCGACGAGGAGTCCGGCCGCGGTGGCCAGACCCGATAGGATCACGATGGTGGCGACCGCCAGCAGGTTCTTGCGCCAGGACACCGCCAAACCCAGCACATTGAAAGCGATCAGGACGGATGCCGCCGTCCAGGCGGTAAGCACATGGAAGGATGTGGTGGCTTCCCACAACAGCGGACAAAGCACCAGCACCGCAGTCAGGCTGCGGATGACAGCTTCCAGGGAATGAGGCGAGGGAGTCCGCGCCGCCCAGATCAGCCACACGATGGCGTAGGCAATGCCGGCAGCCACTCCCGGCGCCGAGAGAGCGGCCGACCGTTCGCTGACCGCCCGCAAAAGATAGGCGCCCGCCAACCCGAGTAGCGCGCGGCCCAACATCGGAAGCACCGCCGAGGGGTTCACCGGCAGCGCTGGCGCGGCCACCACCGCCGGAGAGGCAATGGGGGTCGGAGCCGTTCCTTCGACGCCCATCAGCCGTTCCAGGCGCGCGACCCGGCGCTCCATTTCTTCCCAGTCCGGTTGCGGCATGGCAACCTCCTCTCAACCGCGCTTCTAAGTGGTTTTGCGCTCCGGCCAAGGGGGCAGATATTTGACCAGAACGAAGAAGATGACAAAGGGCAGCAGCATCAACCCGATCGCCGCCAGCAGGCCCTCCCGCGTCACCAGGTCGACCTTGTAACTCGTGTAGCCGAGAAAACTCTTCGAAAACAACTGCCCGCCAATCACCACGTTCCAGCGCATGGCGAAAATTCCGATCAGGGTGAGCGCGCCGGCCACCGTATACATCACGCGGCGCGCCGGCTCGGCGAACCTCCACAGTTGGTTCACCGCCAGCAGCACCAGCGGAACCAGCGTGCCCAGAACGATCTGCAAAACGATCTGCGACACCATCAGCCGCGTATGCACCATGAAATCCAGGCTGCGGAACGATTCGTCGGCTTCGTAGGTGCGATGGATCAGGTCCAGCATTTCCAGCGTGAAATCGATCACGAAGGTGTAGAAGAGGTATTTGGCAATAGTGTCCACGCACCGCATGTCGATCGGCTGCTTCTTCACCTTCATCGCCACGATGTAGAGCAACATCACCGCGGCAATCCCCGAAACCATGGCCGAAAACAGGAACACAATCGGCATCAGCGGCGTCGACCACCAGGGGTTTGCCTTAATCGAACCAAAGATGAAGCCTACGTACCCATGCAGCAGAAACGCCGACGGGATACCGATAACGGTAACGGCATACCCCACCTTGTCGTCGATACGGCGCGCCGCCGCGCTGACATTCTGCGACCCCAAAGTGAGCGCGCGATAAATCACCCGCGTCAGGCCCGTCGTGGTTTGCGAAAGCCGCACGATATCGGCGCGAAACTCAAGCCAGATTTCGAGCAACAGGACCACCGTCAGGTACCACAGGTAAACAAATCCGAACATCGCCATGGCGGAAGAGCTATGCGGTGTCAGGTACATCTCGAGCGACCGTTCCGGGTGCCCTAGATGCAACTGCAGAGGCAGCGGCGCCACCAGCAGGAAAGCGAGAGCGGTGAGCAGCGCCAGGCGATACGTCGGCCGTACCGCTTCCACCTTGAACACGCGCTCGAGCGACGCCAGAATGAAGGCGCCGGCCACCAAACCCGTGATGTACGGGTAGAGAACGATCAGAATGCTCCATTGCAGCTCGATCTCGTTGGGGTACATGAATCCGTCGACACCGGGTCCCATGGTTCTCTCCTTACCTCACCGATCCGTCCAGGTCTTTGTAATAGACCTTGGCCTTGGTGGCCATATAGGGCTTCAATACCTGCACTTTGTTGCGGCGCAGGAACTCATGCACCGGGTCTTTGGGATTCTTGAAGTCCACCAGCCACCGCGCGCCGGTGGGGCAATTCTCGCAGCAGGCGGTGGTCAATCCTTTGGTGATGCGGTGGTAGCACAGCGTGCATTTATCGACGGTGTTCTTCTCCGGATGGAGATACCGGCAGCCGTACGGGCAGGCCTGCACGCAGTAGCGGCAGCCCAGGCAATAGGTTTCGTCCACCAGTACCACGCCATCCGGGCTGACAAAGGTAGCGCCTACCGGGCATACCTGAACGCAAGGCGAATCGGCGCATTGATTGCACAATTTGGGAACGAAGAAGCTTTTCAGATGCTCATCCGTCGCCCGCGGAAAGCCATCGATGGCGCCATTGGGCGAATCCACCCGCGGATTCTCCTTGCCTTCCTCGATCTGGTAGCGCTCCACCCAGGTGCGAAAGTAGCCCGCGGGCACGGCGTTCTCGTTGGAGCAGGCGCGCACGCAGTTGCCGCAACCGATGCACTTACCGATATCGATAATCATGCCCCACCAGTGGTCGGCCATTTTGTAGGAGTCGGGGGCCTCTTCCGATCCCGTGATCTGTTCGAGCGTCGCCCCCACCGATGCCAGGATCAGGAGTTTGCCACCCATGGTAAATAGATCTCTGCGGCTGATATCCATGTGAGTGTCCTTAAAGGTGAGGGTTGTGCGGCTGGTGGCAGGAATTACAGGCCGCGCCACCGGAATGTTCGGCGGTCACGACCTGTGGAAAGTCCTTCGGCTTGGCGGCGTCTTTCTCATGGCAGCGCCGGCAGAGATTGGCCACATCCGGGAGCTTGGGAGTGACCGAGGCCGGATCGCCGGCGTGTTGGGCCAGCGGACCGTGGCAAGCCTCGCACGCCACATGCGCATGCTTCCCGGCCGCCCGCGTCTTGGCCTCATCGTCGTGGCACATCACGCAAGTCTCCTGACCGGCGTAACGGATCGGGCGCGAGCGCACGAGATCGAGCGCCCCCGGCCGGTAATGGCCATATTTGCCGAAGTCTTTGGGGATGACGGCGGCCCGCAGGACCAGAAAAAGGCCCATGGCGGCGATGAGAACCAGTGCCGGGCGAATCAGGTGTCCCCATTCATGAATCAAACGACGCAAAGGGCCCTCCTTATCGAGCGCTTGTCCGCCCTGCTGCAAGACACGTACCAGAAACGATATGTGGGATTATCCTACAATAAGACCCTATTTACTGATAATCTAAACGGTTGCTCCTTTTCTCGACCGGGTTGCCTGGGTGAATATGCGCAAGTCTGGGTTAAAAAGGCCTGCCGCAATACGGTTCACTTAAGCTTGGGCCTCGGATCGCTCTCTCCGGCTTCCGCGCCGGAGGTCGGTGGTGGTTTTTTGACGGTCAGTGTCGCGCAGAAACGATCTGTCTCCGAGTGGCCGGCGATGCGGACCGGAGCGGCACGAGATGTCACATCGGTAAATAGGGCGTTAGGCGTCAGCTTGCGCGATGCCAGCTTCCGCCAGGAACGACGAATTGATCCACAGCAACGCTGCCGTCGCGATTAATATTAATGGACTGACCGAGTTCCTCAGCACTGAACGTAAACGCGATCCCGAAAACGTCCTCTGGGACGCTGAACGGCTGGAGTGCATGCTGTTCGCCGGATACGATCCGCATTTCGAAGGCGACGAGCCACCGGGTCTATAGCCACCGCGAACCGTCAAGCGCATTCTCCGCTCCGTCGGCACGCCACGAACGGCCGGGACCTTCCCGTGGACAGCGTTTTGACGGGATCAGTCGTCCAGGCCGGCCGTTTGCATCAACGCTGAGGCCCCAGCTTGCTCCGAGTAGCGCGTGATGCGGACGGAGCTCAGGCGAATTGAAGCTTATCTGGAGGCACACCATTCGGAGGCAAACGGCTTTCATTTCCCCGTAAGCAAGTCGCGGCCACCGGGAGATCTCAATTGGCTATTGTCGTAGGGGTCGTGCCAATACGCTAAAATAACAAGCAGCATGAAGTTCCTCGTCAGCATCTACCAGGACGAAGACGGCGCATATATTGCGGAATGCCCGTCGATTCCGGGCTGTGTCAGCCAAGGGCGGACCGAGGCTGAAGCGGAGTCGAACGTCGCCGATGCGATTCGCGAGTGCCTGGCGGTCCGGGCGCAGCTCGGCATGCCACCGACCGTTACCACGCGTGAAATCGAAGTGTTCGTCTGATGCCCGCGCTCCCGCTGCTTCGACCGCGAGGAGTTGTTCGCGCGTTCGAACGCTTGGGCTGGCAGGTCGCCCGTCAACATGGCAGTCACATCATATTGACGAAGCCGGGTGTTTTCTCGACCCTCTCGGTTCCTGATCATCCTGAGGTCGCACGCGGTACGCTGCGAGCGTTGATCGCGAAGGCCGGCTTGACTGTTGCAGAATTTCTGGCAGCAGCCAAATAGGCATATCGCCTACCGCTTCCCAGTCGCGCGCGGTGTGGCCAGCGGTGCGGTGTTATTAGCAAGCAACTCGACGAGATGGCGACAACCCAGTCAAGTGGGTCCGTGAACGCAGTAAAGTCAGTTGAGGTAGGCGAATATGGCGGACAGCCTACTTCTTAGCACAATGCTGGTCGAGAAATCGGAAGACATCGTCGGCCCAGACAGCCGATCCAAAGTAACCGAACGCATGGCCGTCTTGCG
>Ga0181538_10001421_pt1 | contig 26980 bp, 22 predicted proteins | sample PEATcosm2014_Bin_40_FD_119773 | JGI IMG/M metagenome (GOLD analysis project Ga0181538, IMG submission 119773) | Peatland microbial communities from MTU Mesocosm Facility, Houghton, MI, USA - PEATcosm2014_Bin23_30_metaG | ecosystem: Environmental > Terrestrial > Soil > Wetlands > Peat | place... | reverse complement strand
TGGTGGGTTCGTCGAGCACCAGGAAATTCGGCTTTTGCAGCATCAGGCGGCAGAAGATCAGCCGCGCGGACTCACCGCCGGAGAGCGCGCTGGTGGATTTCAAGGCGTCTTCGCCGCTGAAGAGCATGCGGCCCAGCAGGCTGCGCAACTCCTCCTGCGTGGCGCGCGGATCGAACTGTTGCAGCCAGTCGATGGCGGTGATGCCTTTGGTGATGGTGTCGGTGTGGTCCTGCGCGAAGTAGCCTACGGACACTTCGTGTCCCCAATGGACGCTGCCGTGATTGATGGGGAAGTGGCGCGTGGCGTCGTCGAAATCGCCGGGGGCGTTGCGCAACAAGGATTTCAGGAGCGTGGTCTTGCCGGCGCGGTTGCGTCCGATGAGCGCGATTTTTTCGCCGCGCGTCACGTTGGCGGTGAAGGGCAGGATGACCTTCAGGTCGTCATACGATTTCGCGAGGCTCTTAGTCTCAAGGGGATGGCGGCCGGAGGCGCGGATCATGTCAAAGCGCATGTAGGGGCGCTGGATATTGGATCGCGCGAGTTCGGAGGTCTGGATGCGCTCGACTTCTTTCTTGCGCGACATCACTTGCGAGGAGCGCGTGCCGGCGGAGAATCTGGCGATGAACTCGTTGAGTTGCGCGATCTTCTTTTCGCGCACGGCGTTCTGGGCCTCGATGCCGGCGCGAACTTGCGTCTTGGCGACGACCATTTCGTCGTAGCCGCCGACGTACATGATCACGGTTTCGTAGTCGATGTCGGCGGTATGCGTGCAGACGCTATTCAGGAAGTGGCGGTCGTGCGAGATGACGATCAGGACGCCCGTGTAGTTGCAGAGAAAATCCTGCAGCCAGTGGACGGAATCGAGGTCGAGGCCGTTGGTCGGCTCATCGAGCAGCAGCGCCGGCGGATTGCCGAACAGCGCCTGCGCCAGCAGGACGCGCACCTTCTGACCGCCCTGCAATTCGCTCATTTTGCGTTCGTGCATGGCGGCTTCAATGCCTAGGCCGTCCAGCAGGACGGCGGCATCGGCTTCGGCGGTGTAGCCGCCCGCTTCGCCGACGATGCCCTCCAGTTCTCCGAGGCGCATGCCGTCTTTATCGGTGAGCTGGTCGTGGGGCTTGGCGTACAGGTCGTCGCGCTCCTCGAGGGCTTTCCAGAGCGGAGAATTGCCCATAATGACGGTGTCAATGACGCGAAATTCGTCGAAGGCGAACTGGTCCTGGCGCAGCACGCCGAGCTTCTTGGGCCGCGTGACGGAACCTTGCGATGGTTCCAATTCTCCGGCCAGGATCTTCATCAATGTGGACTTGCCCGCGCCGTTGGGGCCGGAAATGGCGTAGCGACGCCCGGCTTGAAACGAGCAGGTGACGTCCTCGAAGAGACGCCTAGCGCCAAAGCGCATGGAGATGTTGTTAACGGAGAGCAAAGAAATTCAATTATAGCGTGTGAGGCGCGGGACCGCCAGTCGCGGCCGCACAATTTGACGCTGGTTTTAGGCGGGTGCGAGGCTGCCGCAGAGCGCCTCCATGGCGGGGCGGGATTTGTGTCGCATACACAAACAGTACTTTCTTACTAGGCAGTAGGGCCTCAGTACCATTGTTGGCGTTGTGCCGGAGCGAAACAATGGGGGTGTCCGGCGAGGATAGTCTGCTGGACTGAGGGAGTCCCAAGCATGAACGGTGTTTATGCGGCATGGATGGGGCAGCCAGTAGTCCTGCAGATCGCGACGGAAGGCATGCGCGTGCCGTTGCGCGGCGTAGTAGTCGGTGAATCCGAGGAGGTCGTGAAGTTCAGCCTCGGCGACGGCCTGGACATAGACATTTTCAAGAACATGATTTTGGCGGTTGAAGAAGACAGTTGGGCAGCCCTAATGGCCACGACCAACTGAAGCAAGTCACAAACGAGTTTCTTCCGGCCCTCCGCAGTGTCATCCCCCCGGCCCCGGGTTTGCATCCCCCTGACAAACCCGGGGCCTTCCTCTTTCTGGACCGCATTCTTGCCCCACGTTGCATTGGCTTCCAATAGTTGACAGGCGCGGCCTTGCGCTATCAGACTGTGCGGCCTGCGCCTATGCCGCGGCCGTTTGCGCGGAACCTTGCGCGGTGACCGCCGATGACTCTCACGCTTCTGGATTGGCTCGCCGTTGTCAGCTACCTCGCGTTCACACTTCTGCTTGGACTCTACTTTCGCCGCCGCTCGGGGAAAAGCACAGAGGAGTATTTCGTCTCCGGGCGGCAAGCGAGTTGGTGGCTGGCCGGGACTTCGATGGTCGCGACGACGTTTGCGGCGGACACGCCGCTGGTGGTGACGGGGCTGGTGTACACGCAGGGCGTGGCGGGGAACTGGTTGTGGTGGAGTTTCTTGCCGTCGGGAATGATGACGGTGTTTCTCTTCGCGCGGCTATGGCGGCGTTCGGGCCTGATGACCGACGTGCAGTTTGCGGAGATGCGTTACGCGGGGCGGCCGGCGGCGTTTCTACGCGGATTTCGCGCCGTGTACCTCGGGCTGCTGATGAATTGTTTAATTTTGGGTTGGGTGACGAAGGCCATGACCAGCATCGTGGCGGCGGTGCTGGGTGTGAGCGACGCTCGCGCGTTGGGGATTTGCATTTTCTTTCTGATTCCGTTCACGGGATTTTACGTTTCGCTCGGGGGGCTTTGGGGCGTGCTGTGGACGGATTTATTTCAATTCGTGTTGAAGATGAGTTTGGTGACGGCGGTGGCGTATTTCGGCGTCCGGGCGGCGGGTGGGATGCACGCGTTGCTCGCGCATCTGGCGGCGATGCGGGTGGCGCAGGGTGGCGGCGCGGCGGACATCACGGCGATTTTTCCGAATTTTTCGCATGGCTGGACGTCTGAGGCATTGTGGACTTTGCCGGTTATGACGTTTGCCGTGCATTTGTGCGTGCAGTGGTGGGCGTTCTGGTATCCGGGCGCGGAGCCGGGCGGCGGCGGTTACGTGGCGCAGCGGATTTTCAGCGCGCGCGACGAACGCGAAGGTTTGCTTTCGGTTTTGTGGTTCAACATCGCGCAGTACGCGGTGCGGCCGTGGCCGTGGATCATTACCGCGCTGGTGGCGGTGGTGATGTATCCGGGGCTCGCGCATCCGGAGTCCGGCTACATGCGCGTGGCGATTGCGACGATGCCGCCGGCGCTGCGCGGCGTGTTGATTGCGGGATTTCTTGCCGCGTTCATGTCCACGACTGCGACGCAACTGAATTGGGGCACCTCCTATCTCATCGAGGATTTTTACCGGCGATTTCTCAAGCGCGGGGCGAGCGAACATCATTACGTTGTGGCGTCGCGCGTCGTGACGCTGCTACTTGTCGCGGCGGCGGCGTACGTCTCGGCGCAACTGGCGACGATCGGGCAGGGGTGGCAGATCGTGCTCGAGGTGGGCGCGGGGACCGGCGGCGTTTATTTGCTGCGCTGGTACTGGTGGCGCATCAACGCGTGGAGCGAGATTTCCGCGATGGCGGCGGCGCTGGTGACGACGCTGTACTTGCACTGGCGAGTTCCGTTTCACGGTGACGCTTCGCTGCTTTTTGCGAAGACGACTCTCACGACTACCGGCGTCACCACGCTTGTTTGGATCGTTGTGACTTTTCTCACGCTGGCCGAGCCCGACGAGTTGCTGCTGCGTTTCTACCGCAAGGTGCGGCCGCACGCCGCGGGCTGGCGTCGCATCGCGTCGCTTGCGCCGGAGATTACGCCGACGCGCGATCTGGGCCGGAATCTTTATTGCTGGTTGCTCGGATGCGCCATGGTTTACGCGGCACTTTTCGCGGGCGGGCAATTCTGTTTCGAGCGATTCGGCGCGGGCTCGGCCTGGGCCGCAGTTGCGATTGCGTCCGCGGCGCTGCTGTACCGGGAAATTGGGCGGCGCACCCAGCCGGGGGAAGCGCATGGCTGACGGTTCCTCACCGGGAATTTCACGCAGTGCGCAAGTTCACGTGGTGTCGGCGTGCTTTCTGGGTTGGGCGCTCGATTCGTTTGATTTTTTCGTGATCGTTTTTCTGTACGACAATCTCGCTACGGCGTTTCACGTCAGCAAAGCCGCGATTATCGCCACGACCATGGTGACGCTGGCGACGCGGCCGCTAGGCGCGTTGTTGTTCGGTTTGTTGGCGGATCGCTTCGGGCGGCGCGTGCCGCTGATGGTGAATATTGTTTTCTTTTCGCTGGTGGAGATGCTGTGCGGTTTCTCGCCGAGTTACACCGTATTTTTTGTGCTGCGGGCGCTGTATGGAATCGGCATGGGCGGCGAGTGGGGCGTGGGCGCATCGCTGGCGCTGGAATCGGTGCCCACGAAGTGGCGCGGCGTGCTCTCCGGCGTTTTGCAAAATGGCTATTCGGTGGGCTATTTGCTGGCGGCTCTGGCGGCGCGATTTATTTTGCCGGTGTGGGGATGGCGCGCGATGTTCTGGGCGGGCGGCGTGCCGGCGCTGCTGGCGTTTTATATTCGGGCGCGCGTGCCGGAATCGGAAGCGTGGAAGCAGCATCGCGCGGCGACGACCGGCGGCGTGCTGCGCATCATGGCGCAGCACTGGAAACAGATGATCTATCTCGTGGCGCTGATGACGTTCATGATGTTTCTCTCGCACGGCACGCAGGATTTGTACCCGGATTTTCTGCGGACGACGCATGGCGCGCCGGAACGAACCGTTTCCGCCATTGCGATTCTTTACAGTTTCGGCGCTGTGTTGGGCGGAATTTTCTTTGGCTATCTTTCGCAGCGGGCGGGGCGGCGGCTAAGTATGGTCGCAGCGCTTGGGCTCGCCATCGTTTTCATTCCACTGTGGGCATTCAGCCATACGCTGGGTTGGCTGGCGTTTGGCGCGTTCTTCATGCAGATTGGCGTACAAGGGACTTGGGGCGTGATTCCGATTCACCTGAACGAGCTTTCGCCAGATCAAACGCGGGGCCTTATCCCCGGGCTCGCGTATCAACTTGGGATTCTGATCGCGTCGCCCACGAACAAGATGGAATACAAGCTTTACCAGCATTTTGGATACCAATGGGCGCTGGCGAGTTTCGAGGTTGTCACGATCCTTGTGTTGGCTACGTTAGTTTCTCTGGGGCAGGAGCGGCACGGGCGGAGCTTTCATGAGCAGCCCTCAGGGCCATGAACCGCGTGGCTAGAAGAAGAGTTCGGGGGAGACGTGGAACCGTGCGCTTAGGCGCCTGATGTGGTCTTTGTTCAGTTCGCGTTTGCCGTTCAGGATTTCGGAGACGATGCTTGGCGTTCCGAAAACGTCCACGAGATCGCGCTGCTTGAGACCGTGCTGCTCCATCAGGGAGCGAAGGGCGCCGAGGGGGTTCGCGCGCGGCAGATCGTAGTGCCTTTCCTCAAAGTCCTCAATCAGCAGTGTCAGGAGTTCGGCCAACTTCTTTTCAGCAAGGGTCAGCTTTCTGCTGCGACGGTCGAGGTCGTAGAGTTCCTTCGTGAACGCTTCGTTCTCCAGTTCGTTGCTGATCACCTGCGGGGAAACCTTCCTGAGAAGCGAAGCGTACTGAAGGCGAACATTACGGGTGCTCATTGGTTCCAAGTTCCTTTATCGCATTCCGCGTGTGTCATCAATTCGACCCAGAAGTCGCCAAGTGGCTTTATGCGATGATACCGAATTTTAGTGCGACCGACCCGTTTTGCTGAGATACGAAAGCGATGCGGAAAAGGCGTGATATGGTAGATTAGCCTCAAGATTCGGGGGGGGGCGATGCTGCTTGAAGACTACAAGACGATACTTTATCGCCAGGAAGACGGGTCCTGGGTGGCGGAAATCCCCGCGATTCCTGGTTGTTACGCGCTCATGCCAACCCGCGAAGCGGCGCTTGCTGAGCTTTCCAACGTCTTCCGAATGATCGCCGAGGAGTATTCACAAAAAGGGACTCCGCTACCCGGCGACACTACCGAAATTCTTCATGCCTAGCGCCACTGCCCGCGAATTTCAGAACGCGGCGCGACTTCTGGGTTTTTCCAAGACGAGGCAAACGGGAAGTCACGAACGTTGGAATCATCTCGACGGCAGAGCCGTCACCATTCCGGTTCACGGCGGGCGGGAAATCGGCCCACCGCTTTTCTTTAAGATTCTTAGGCAGCTCGGGATCACGATGGAACAATTCCAGGGGTTGCGCTAGACCACCCTAAAGATGAGCTTTTTTCGTGGGGATTACTGGCAACGAGTATGGCCCGGCCGCTGCAGGAGACGAGAAATTTACTTAATCTTGGCAGGGCTACAATTTGCAGGGGAGGCGGGGGATGAGGCGCTTGAATCGCATAGCTTGGACTATTGCCGGAGTGCTGGTGCTCGCGGGCGGATGCGGAGGGAACTTGAATTTCCTCTCCGGCGGAGGGGCGGGGAATTCGTCGGGCGGGAGTGCGTCTGTAAGCTGGGTGCAATTCCAGGACCCGCGCGAGAAGGGATTCACGATGGAAGTGCCGCAGGGCTGGACGGTGAAGGGCGGATTGTTCCGGCTGGGGTATTCCGACGTGCGTTTCATGGTGGACATGCAATCGCCCGACGGCAAAGTGGACGTGCGCATCGGAGACGTTGCGGTGCCGATCTATTCGTTGCCTGCCGCGCCGTATCACTTGAAAGAAGGGAGCGTGGTGGATTTGGGCGCGGAGGCGCAGATGATCGTGGCGAAATACCGCACGGGGCCGCAGTTCGCGGTGCTCTACGCGCAGGCGCGCTTCGGTAACATTTGCAAGAATCCGCAGGCGGACCAGGCCGACATGCAAACGGCTGCGCCGAGCTCGTTGCCGTCGCAGATGCAGGCGACGCAGACTTCGGCGGGGCGCATCGCGGTGAGGTGCGACGCAAGCGGCGGGGCGGCGGTGGCGTTCGCCTACGCGCAGACGAGCTTGTACGGCGGACTGTGGATGGCGACTTCGCTGGACAGTTATATCGCGACGCCCGACCAGGCGTCCGCAGCGTGGAATATTCTGCTGCACTGCGCGAATTCGGTGCAGATCAATCCGCAGTGGACCGCGTATCAGAAACAGATGGAAGCGGAGGGCTTGCAATATCAGGTGGCGCGGCAGAAGCAGAGAATGGCCGAATTGGGGCAACAGGTGCAGCAGTTCGAGGCGCAGATGCGCGCCATGCAGGAACAAGTGGCAGGGTTCGAGCAGCGGCAAGGCGCCGAAGCCGCGCAGGTGCAGGGCTTCGACAACGGGCTCGTCGGCATCACGCCGACTTACGATCCGATCACCGGCGAGGAGCAGGACGTGTGGACGGGCCCCAGCAACGGTTACTGGGTGAATGGACAGGGGCAAGTGGTGAACGGGAGTTCCGCTCCGCCGGGCGGGGGATGGCAGCAACTGCAGCCAGGGCAGTGAGCTGCGGCGTGCGCCTCCTGGGGACGATTGGTTTTGACAGAATCATGCGGCATCTTTAGACTAGGTGGCATGGAAGTGCGTCTGAAGCCCGAGACGGAATCACGCCTGCACGAACTAGCTTCCCAGTGCGGCCGCCCTACCGATGATTTGGTGGAAGATGCCATGGCAGGATACCTGGGGGAAGTGGCCGAAGCGCGCGACAAACTCGACAGTCGCTATGATGACGTCAAGAATGGCCGGGTAAAGTCCATCGATGGCGAGACCTTCTTTGAGAGTTTGCGCCAGCGCGAAGACGAACTCCTCAAGCCTCAGCCTCCGAAATGAGCGGCAACCAGGGTTTTGAACTTCACCCTGGGGCCGCGCAAGACATCACGGAAATCTGGGAATTCATTGCTGGAGACAACCCTGTCGCCGCCCGGGCCTTCCGCGGAGATATATTGGACGCAATTCGGAAGCTCGTCCGATTTCCCCGCCAAGGCCACGAACGACCTGATCTCACTTCGCGGCCGTTGCGGTTCCGCGTGGTGCGAGATTACCTCATCGCTTACGCTCCGGAAGAAGAGCCCCTTGTCGTGATTGCCGTGCTCCACGGCCGCCGCAATCCACGCATCATTGCGGCCGTCTTGCGCGGAAGGGAATGAACTATGTGAGGTGTACGGGACGAGCCGCAGTGGCACAATTTGGCAATCGCGAAGCCGACAAGAAGCCCAACAGGAGTTACTTCACCGGGCCGAGCGAATCCAGAATTTGCTTTGCCGTGGCATCCATCGCGGGATCCTGGAACGTGATTTGCGCGTTGCAGGTGATGCCGGGGTTGCCGGGGACTGCGACGTACCAGTTGACGCTGTCCGGCGCGCCGCCACGCGTATTCTTGTACGTATACCAGAGGCGCTTTGGCGTATCTTCAATGACCGTGTTAACGGGGATGGCCATCTCTGCGTTCTGCTTCAGTTCCTGCATGGACTGTTTTACGCTGCTCACGGATGAGGTGGCCTTCTTGTCCGGCGACTGCGCGGAACCCTTAAAGATCGGGTCGAGCGTCCAATCCGGCGGGACGGCGTCCTGGCAAGCCTTGGGTCGATCGGCGACAAGCTTCCAGCCACTGGGGATCGTGGCGGCGATCATGGCCGTTGAGATGGCGAGCGTTCCCACAAGCGCGAGTGCGGCTCTCATTTGATTGCTCTCCTCTAAAAATTCAGCGTAGTAGTGAGGCGTGCCAGACGCCATTCACGATCGAGTCCGCCAGATTATACGCCTTTGTTCTTCCGGCGTTGCCTGGGAATTCGCAAAAGTGGTGGCGCACAGGGTCGAGCGGGCGCGCTCAGTCAACTCGCAAAGATTGCCGCAAACTTCGTTGATTTGTTCATCCCGCAGGCGATTGAAAAACGGCAACGCCAGGGCGCGCGCGGCTTGCTGCTCAGTAACGCTGAGGTCATGTCGTTGTGGACAGGTTGATTGGTATGCCGGTTGGAGATGAATTGGCGCAAAATACCGTCCGCAGCCGATGCCGCGGCGATTCATCTCCCGCACGATCCAGTCGCGATGGTTTTGAGAGAGAGATTCCGAGAGTCGAACGACATAGACGAACCAACTGATTCGGCGGCGCGGCACAGCAAGAGGTGGAAGCCTCAGAGATTCATTCTCTCGCAATCTTTCCGTGTATTTTCCGGCCACTTCGGCGCGTCGCGCCAGGATTGCATCGATTCGTCCCAGTTGGCTGATGCCCAGTGCGCTGTTCATTTCCGGCAGACGGTAGTTGTAGCCGAGTTCGGAATGTTGGAACCAATCGTCCGAGTCCGTACGTCCGTGATTGCGCTGGGCTCGAATTCGCGCGGCGATATTTGGGTTGTCGGTGACGACCATCCCCCCTTCGCCCGTGGTGATTTGCTTATTGGGATAGAACGCGAAAACGCCCATATCGCCATACGCCCCTACTTTCCGGCCGTCGTACTCCGCGCCAAGGGCCTCGCAACCATCTTCAATCACAAAAAGATGATGACGCCGGGCAATCTCCAGGATTTCAGAAAGTTCCGCGGGACATCCAAACGTGTGGACAACGAGGATCGCTTTGGTGCGCGGGGTGATGGCCGATTCGATTCTCGCGGGGTCGAGATTCAACGTGTGGGGTTCGATATCGACAAAGACTGGAATCGCTTTTTCGTAGAGCAAAACATTGGCCACAGCGATGAACGCAAAGGAAGGAACGACGACTTCGTCTCCGGGGCCGATTCCTAGCGCGCGGACCGAGAGATGCAGTCCGGCGGTTCCCGAGCTAACGCCGACGGCGTGTCCGGCGCCGACGTAACTGGCGATGGCGTGCTCAAATTCCGCGAGCTTGGGCCCTAAGCTCAAACGAGGAGTGCGAAGAACGCCGATCACTGCGTCGATGTCTTGTTCCTCTATGTCCGGGGCGGAGAGAGGGATGTTCATGAGGCGCTCGCTCGGGCTGCGGCTTCGGCCGGACTCAACGATTGGGCATGGCGCTTCAGCAAAAGATCCCGGCCCAACGGAACAGTCGTCAAAACTTGGACGATTTTTTCAGAAGCGTGGCCATCACCATAAGGATTGACCATGCCTACGAGCGATTCGCGGAAATCGGGCGTTCCCGCGATCTCGATTGCTTCCAGGATTGAAGCCTCGTCTGCTGCCGCGTCCAGAACATTTCGGGCGCGCTCGCGACCTTGCTGCCGCAGGCCGATATTGACGGTCGGCAACTCGAAGGACGCGGTTTCCATAATGCCGCTGCTGGAATTTCCAACGAGCATTTTCATGTGACGCAGCAGACTCCAATACGTGACGGCGTCGAGGTTGGTGAATATTTTCCCGCCGCCGCGAGACGCCAGGAAGGATTTCGTCCGGTCGATGAGCGCGCGGCTGCCGGCGTCGGCATTCGGATAGCAAAACAGAATCTGGCCGGGAACACGCCCGAGAGCAGCAAACAACGCGCCGGCTTCTCCGAGCGTGTCCTGAGCGAGCGTGACGGGATGATAGGCGACGAGCAAGGGAGGAGTGGAGAGATCCACGCCCAACTGGGATTCAAGCTGTTCGCGCGATAACAATGTTCGACGTCGCAGATGATCTAGAGATGGCGCGCCTGCGCGATGAACGCGCCACGCCTCCTCGTCCATGCCGATGACTCGTTCGCGGGCCGCGTGGGTTGACGTGAAATGGATGTGGCTCATCTTCGTTATCGCGTTGCGCACGGCATCGTCAATCGCGCCTTCACTGATTTCACCGCCTTCGATGTGGGCGATGGGGATGCGCAACGCCAGAGCAACGGATGCCGGGGCGAGCATCTCGTAGCGGTCGGCGATGAGGAGGAGCAGGTCAGGGCGCATGCGGCCCAGCAAGTCGGCAAGGCCGAGGACAGCGACGCCAATCGTCTTGGCCATTCCAATGTCGCTATCCGAACTGAGGAGGCACTCGACGCGGGCGTCGATTGCGAATCCGTCCTTTTCGATTTCTTGAACGGTGCAGCCAAATTCAGGAGAGAGATGAGGACCGATTGCCACGATTTTCAGATCCACCGAGTCGGCATTCGACAAATCGCACAACGGCCAATAGAGATGGCTGTAGTCAGCGCGAGAGGAAGTGACGACGGCGATGGTGCGTTTCATAAGGCGGCAGATTGCGGCGCGTGCGCGGCCGCAAGGATCACATCACTCGGACGATATTCGGGCACGAGGCGTGACACTTGTTCGAGCAAGCCTGCGACGTCGCGCCGATCCGCATTTTCCTGCAATGCTGACATTGCGGAATCGAATTCTTCATCGGACGGTTGGGGAGTCTGAACCCGGCGAAGTTTGGCGATGTTTGTCGGATGAATTGATTCGCGGTCCGAGAAAAGCTCCTCGCTCAGCTTGTCGCCGGGACGGAGCCCCGTCCTGACAATCGGAATATCGATTCCCGGTTGTAAGCCGGCCTCCTTGATGAGCTCGTGCGCCAGATCCAAAATTCGGACGGGCTCGCCAAAATCGGAAATGAAAATGCCGCCCTCGTCATCCAGATTTGTGGCGAGAAGCACGAGTTCGACCGTCTTTTGCATAGTCAAGAAATAGCGATTCACGGCGGGATGCGTGACGGTCACCGGCCCACCGGCCGAGATTTGCCGGCGAAAGATCGGGGCCACGCTTCCCTGAGAATTCAAAACATTTCCCAGCCGTACCGCCCTCATTGGATTTCTTGGGCCACTCCAGCGCAATAACGCAAGTTCCGCCAATCTCTTGGACGCGCCCATGACGCTATGCGGATTGACCGCTTTGTCCGTGGACACCATGACCAGCGCGGTGACGCCGTGCCGGTGCGCGGCTTGAGCAAGAAGATTTGTCCCGAGGGCGTTGTTCCGGATCGTGGGGATGGGATTTTTCTCCATGAGCGGAACGTGTTTGAACGCGGCGGCGTGGACAACGAAATCAGGCGCTCGTTCTTCAAAGATTTCGGCGAGCAGCGCGGCATCGCCCAAGTCTCCAAGTATAGGAGAACAAACTTGACCGCCTGGAAGCGCGCGCAGATCGAAATCAATCTGATGGAGATTGTGTTCGGAGTGATCGAGAAGAATGAGAGATCGAGGCCCGCCGCTTAAGATGGCTTTGGCAAGAGCGGATCCGATCGAACCTCCGGCTCCCGTTAGCAACACGCGGCGATCGGTGAACTGAGTCTTCATAATCAACGCGAGAGAAAAGCGGCTCTCAGCCGAAATCGAGTTCGATTTCGTCCACGTAACACCAGCCCCAATCCTCGCCGGGCTCAATGGACCTCATGATCGGGTGCTTGACGGCGTGGAAATGTTTTGTGGCGTGCTTATTTTTCGATGAGTCGCAGCAGCCGACATTGCCGCAAATTGTGCACAGGCGGAGATGAACCCACGTGTCGCCCATCTTGATGCACTCGGCGCAAACGTGGGTGTGCGGCTTCGTGATTTTGATTTGATTGGTGTGAGTACATCCCGAAGTTTCCATCACCTTTGCCTCCTGGAGTTTCACGCTCGCTTCCTACAGTTCTGCCAAGACTCGATGAACAAGTTGGACGGCAACCGCGCCTTCCCCCACCGCGGAAGCCACGCGCTTCACGTTGCCGGCACGAACATCGCCGACCGCAAACACGCCGGGCAGACTGGTCTCCAGCATTTGCGGAGAGCGGGCAAGCGGCCAAGGGGAGGCAGCGCCGGGCGCGGGCTGGACCGTGGTTCCAGCAAGGACATCCAAATCGCGTCCGGTGAGAATGAATCCTTTATCGTCGAGGGCGACGCAACCTCGCAGCCACTCGGTGCGCGGCGACGCGCCCGCCATGATGAAGACGTGGCGGAGATCGTGGACCGCAGTTTCGCCGGTGCCGCGGTCGTGGCAGGTGACGCGCTCGAGGTGTGAGGCGCCTTCGAGGGCGACAATTTCCGTGTTGTAGTGCAACTCGATGGCGGGATTTTCTTCGATTCTCTGAATCAGGTAGCGGGACATGGTGTCCGACAATTTGCCGGAGCGCACCATCATGTGTACTTTCCGCGCGGTTTGGGAGAGGAACACCGCGGCCTGTCCGGCGGAGTTCGCTCCGCCCACGACGAGGACCTCCTCTTCCTCGCAGAGTTGCGATTCCATGTGCGTTGCGCCGTAGTAGATTCCCTGGCCTTCAAACTGGGCGAGATTTGCGATTTTGGGTTTGTTGTACTGCGCTCCGGTGGCGATCACCACGGCGCGGGCCGCGATTCGATTGCCGTTGTCAAGAACGACTTTGTACGGATGGCGCGCGCAATCGAGTTTCGCGACGCTGTGCGCCACCATCATTTTGGCGCCGAATTTTTCCGTTTGCGCGATCGCCCGCGCCGCCAATTCCTGGCCGGAGAGGCCGGTGGGGAAGCCGAGATAGTTTTCAATCTTGGAGCTGGACGCGGCTTGGCCCCCGGGCGAATCCGTCTCGATCACCAAGACATCTAGGCCCTCAGAAGCGGCGTAAACCGCCGCAGCAAGGCCCGCGGGGCCCGCGCCGACAATAATCAAATCGCGGATTTGCGATTCATCGATGGCGATATTGAGTCCCACACACTCCGCCAGTTGCTGAATCGTCGGATTTTTCAGCACGGAACGGGCGTTGCAGATGACTACCGGGATTTCATCCGGCGTGATCTGAAAACGGTCGAGAATGGACTGCGAGGTCTTGTCGGCATCGAGATCGATGTAATTGAACGGATGTTCGTTGCGAGTGAGAAATTCGCGCAGGCGCAACGTGTTGGCAGAGTGGCGCGAACCCATGAGAATCAAATTGCCCTGGCCGGTGCGCACGAGCGCCAGGCGGCGAAGGATGAACGCGCGCATCAAAATTTCGCTGAGCTCGGCGTCCTTGGCGACCAGGGAACGCAAGGCCTCTCCGCTCAATTCGAGAAATTCGCCGGGCTCGGTGACGCGGCCGCGGACGAGGGCGCCCCGCCCGGAGATCATGGTCATCTCACCGGTGAACGCGCCGGGCTTGTGCGCCACAATCAGGCGCTCACCAGACAGATCTGGCTGGACAATCTCCATGGCGCCGGAGAGCAGGACGAAGAACGGCACAGTCGTATCGCCGGGCTCAAATAGGATTTCGCCCTTCGCAACTTGACGCACATTGCCGCCCGGCCGAATACGATTGATCTGCGCGGGCGTAAGCGTCGGGAAGGCTTGCGTGTTGGCGTCGAGCACGCTGGGTATCGGCTGCGAAGACATCAGACCCCCTGGGGCCAAATGGGAACAGGACACATTAGACCACGGCGGCGGCCATTTCGATTCAAGAATGGAGCGAGCCGCCGGTTGACTCCGTACGCCAAAGTGATTAAATAGCAGCCTTCCAGGCCTCTTCGCAACCCGCCGGAGCCGGATTCCGACCGGCCGCATCAAATGTTGAGCGGGTTCCAAGTAGAGCCCGCACCCGTGTTAGGCGGGCAGCAAGTAGAGCCTGCATCCGTCATCGGGAGCGCGATATGGGAACTGCTGCCGCCGCGGTAGGTACGCCATCGAAACTCCGTGCTCCGCGCGGAGTAGCCCTCTTGCGCAGGCTTGCCGCGGCGCGTGCGCGAACCGACGAACTCTTCGGCATTGTGCGGCCCGAGGCGCTTTACGATCGCCCCATTCGCGAGCGGCACCGGATTATTTTCTATAGCGGCCACCTGGAAGCGTTCGATTGGAATCTCTTGGGCCGCCGACATTTTGACCTGCCGGTTTTCAATTCCACATTTGATCAGCTTTTCGCGTTCGGCATCGATCCGGTCGGCGGCGGGTTGCCGAATGACAGTGCGCGGGACTGGCCTGCGCGCGCGCACGTGGATGCATACAACAAGCGGCTGCGTGGCGCGCTCGATGAGCGGCTTGCAAGGGCGACCGGTTCGAGAGCGCGTGGAGCGGCCGAGACTGAGCAATTGATTGAGGTAGCCATTGAGCATCGCTTGATGCATGCCGAAACGCTGGCCTACATGCTGCACCAATTACCGCTGGACAGAAAATTCCGCCAAGAGGATCGGCCTATGCGTCCCGCACCGCCGGCGAAGCCGCACATGGTGAAAATCTCAGCGGGGACGGCCACGCTAGGAATGTCTCGAAGCGAGGACGCGGCAACTAAACGTCGAACTTCGCCTCGCAAGTTCGGTTGGGACAACGAGTTTGAGGAGCACCGCGTCGCCGTGCCGGAATTTCAAATTGACGCGTACCAGGTCACGAATGGGGAATTTCTGAACTTTTGCATGAGCGGCGGTTATCGGCATCGCGCGCTGTGGAACGATGCTGACTGGAACTGGCTGCAATCGAGCGGCGTCACGCACCCTTCGTTCTGGGGCTTCCGGGACGGCCGGCCATTCCTCTACACAATGTTTGAGGAAGTTCCGCTTCCCCTCGGTTGGCCCGTTTATGTGAGCCATGCCGAGGCTTCGGCTTACGCGCGCTGGGCGGGGAAGGAATTGCCGAGCGAAGCCGAATGGCACCGCGCGGCGTATGGGACGCCGGAGGGATTGGAGCGCGCATTTCCCTGGGGCGGTCAAGCGCCGGATTCGAGCCGGGGCAATTTCGATTTCCAGCGTTGGGACCCCGCGCCGGTGACGGCGTTTTCGGCAGGCGCGAGCGCTTTCGGTGTGGCCGGTCTTGTCGGCAACGGATGGGAGTGGACGCGGACGATCTTCGCTCCCTTTCCCGGCTTCGAGCCGTTTGCTTTTTATCCCGGCTACTCGGCGGATTTTTTCGATGCGCAGCACTACGTCATGAAGGGCGCGTCTGCCCGCACGGCCGCATGCATGCTGCGGCGATCCTTTCGCAATTGGTTTCAGCCGCAATATCCGTACGTCTACGCGGGATTTCGCTGCGTCGAACGTTAATCTGAATTCGGCAGAAGTTTGGGCCCAAGGTGGCTTCATGTTTACCGAAACGATTGTCCAACACTCGAGGGCGGAATTCGCGGGCGAAGTGCGCTCCGGATTGATGAAGCAGGGGCAGAAAGAGTTGTCGCCGAATTATTTTTACGACGCGGTCGGTTCGGCACTTTTCGAGGCGATTACACTGTTGCCCGAATATGGGTTGACGCGGGCGGACGAACAGCTCTTGCGCCGGCACGCCCTGGCGATGATTTGCCCGTTGTTGCCCGCTCCCGTTGTGGTGGCGGAATTGGGCAGCGGCAGCGGGAAAAAGACGCGTTGGATCCTGGAAGCGCTCGCGCGGCGCCAAATCACCAGCTACTATCCAATCGAGATATCGCCTCCGGCACTCGCGCACTGCGTGAAGGAACTGGGGCAACTGGAACGCGTCAACGTTTCCGGCGTGGAGGGCTCGTACCTCGACGGCTTGACTTATGTCGCTGCGAACCGTGCGCCAGGCCAACGCCTGCTGGTGCTTTTTCTCGGCAGCACGATTGGAAATTTTGGCCGGCAGGCCGGAGAGCAATTTTTGTCCGAGGTGCGCCGCGGATTGCTGCCGGGGGACGCGCTGCTGCTGGGCGCTGATCTCGTGAAGCCAATCGAGACGCTGCTGGCCGCTTATGATGATTCGCTGGGCGTGACGGCGGCGTTCAATTTAAATTTGTTGACGCGAATCAACCGAGAGTTAGGCGCAGATTTTGATTTGAGCGCATTCCGTCATCTGGCGCGTTACGACGAAAGCGAGCGGCGCATCGAGATGCATTTGGTTTCGCAGCGCCGTCAGGAAGTTTCGATTCCCGGCGCGGGGTGCCGCGTTTCATTCAGAAGCGGCGAGACGATTTGGACGGAGAGCTCTTACAAGTATCGGACAGATGAGATTGTCCGGATGGGTGAAGGCGCCGGCTTTCGCATGGAGAACCAATGGGTGGATGAAGAATGGCCGTTTGCGGAGAGCTTGCTGATTGCGGAGTGAGAGCTGACGACTTTTAACCTGAACCTCCACGAGGAGGAACCGCGTTGAATAAAAAAGCCTGCATGCTGATTGTTCCCGCGCTGGTACTGAGTTTACTTCCCACTTTTTTGCATGCGCAGGGAGCGGGGGCGCCGGCGGGCGCGGCGGATGAGACCGCGCGGCTCGAAGCCGCCGATCTAGTTCAGTTCGAGAAGAAAGCAGCGCTCTCAAAGGAATTGGGAGCGACCGACATGTTGATCACCGAAGGCCTGCCGCTGGCTACGTGGGAGATGGATGAAACCGATCCTTATCCGATGTGGTTCGTGCACCACGCGGGGATATTGGTTATTTTTCCGCCGAAGGACGTGCAGCCTTTCGTGGACATGAAGTGGGCCGCCGATGTGCAGGGCGTATTGATCAAGCGTTGCGAAGTCCTGCGGAAATATGGCCTCAAAGCGGTGTGGAACGCGAATGAGCCGGAGGTGATGCCGGAGGCTTTTTTCACGGCGCATCCGGAGTTGCGCGGCCCGCGCATCGACCAGCCGAATCGCTCGCGCAACGTTTACTTCGCACCGAGTGTGGATGAGCCTGAAGTGTTGCGGATGTACCGAGAGTCGATGCAGCTTCTGCTGAAAGCGTGTCCGGAGGTGGAGCAGTTCAATTGGGTGACCACCGACGCCGGTTCGGGCTTTGATTGGACGCCATCGCTCTACCCGGGCATCAACGGCAACAGCAATTACAAGGATCGTCCGATGGCGGATCGCGTCTCCGGCTTTCTGATTAATGCGCAGAAGGCCGCGCATGACGCGGGTCACGAGATTGAGATCAACATTAATCCAATTGAGGCTCGCCAGTGGATGTTGCCGACGTTTTCGCCGGACGTGTTGCGGGACATCGTGCGGGAGTTGCCGCGCGGTCTGGCAGTGCAGGGGATGGAGGGGCCCGACGGGCGGCGCTTCCAGGGAGTGACGGCGATCGGCGGCCGGGGTGCCGGGCAGTTTTACCCCGTGGTCGGAATCGTTGTGCCGACGATCGAGAGCGGTGGCGGGCCCGGTGGCGGCGGGGCGGCGGGAGAAGCGCCGGCGAGGTTCATGATTAATTTCAGCGATACGGCGGCCGCCGACCTCAATTATCGCCTGCTGAAATTCACGCTGCACGCGCCGATGCGCACGCTAGCGGAACGCGTCACGACGCTGCGCGCGTTTGCCGTGAGCGAGGTGGGCGACGAGCAGGCGGACAATTTGATGGAAGTCTGGAGCGCGCTGAATGACGCGCAGCGCAATCTGGAAGTGCTCGACTTCGGCGAGATGCTGCGGTTCGGTGACGTGCTCAATCGCTGGATAACGCGTCCGATGGTGCCCTATCCGGAAGATCTGACTGCGGCAGAGAAGAAGGATTACACGCACTTTCTTTTTCAGGCGAAGGGCGAGGAGCAGGCGGACGACCTCGTCGATATTCAGGCGATGCGCGAGTATGAGGGTTGGGGCGCGCACCTGCTGTTCCAGCGCACGATCGAATTGACTCTGCCGCGGATGCACAAGGCGTTGAGCCTCGTGGGAAATATTGCGGCTGCGGCAAAAGATGATGATGCGCGCAAACAATGGGAGCTGATGGGCAAGCGGCTGCAGGCGGTCATTTACCTGCTGGAGTCGGCGGACAACATGGTGGCGTATCAAGCGCAGCTGGATCGCGTGAAAAGTTTAGGAGTGAAACCCGAAGTGAATCCGGTGTTGGGCGTGCAGTCCGGCTGGGATCGCACCGACCTGATGGAAACCGCGCGCAAGGAGATCGACACCATGGTGAGCCTCGAGCGTCTGCTCGAAAGCACCAGCGAACCGATTCTCGATTTGGCGCCGACACCCGGCGAGGAAACCATCATGCGCCTCGGGCCGAATATCACCCCGCAGATTAAGCACAAAATAGATGTGATGAACGCGCACTGGAGGGACTACGACCGGCTGTTTACGGTGCCGAACCCCTAAGGTCAAAGATCAGGGGAGGTTGGGACAGCCGTCAAGCACCGCGGTGCGGGTTCGATAGGCCGACGTCCGTCAATAATTTTTGAAATTGCGGGGAAGAGCGAAGTGAGTCAAAGGCCGGATCGACTCCCGCATACACAAGCCATCCATCGCGTTTCGATTCCGCCTGTTGCAGGGACTCGATCGCCTCACGATCCTGCCCCGCTATCGCGAGATATCGGGCTTTTTCATAACCGGACAGATAGCCCGAGTTGGCGTAGCTGAGAACCTGTGCCCGAAAGCGCGACCCCCGGCTCGCGGCCTGGCCTCGCTCTTGGGCTGTCTTCACAGGCCCGTCGAGTTTGTAACTTCGGAATAAATCTTCGAGTTCGCTTGCCGCTTGATCGGTCTTTCCCTCGCATGCGTAGGCGATCCAAAGCTTGGCGATTGCGGGTACGAAAGCCGGGTCGGTCTGCAAGACATCCTGATAGTCTGCGATGGCCGCCGGGTAATCGCGTTGGTAGTAACTGAGCCAGCCCACATTGGTGCGAATGATCGAAGAGAGAGGGTCGAGCTCTTCCGCGTCCTTCAATTGTTGCTCTGCCGGCGCGAAATCTCCGCGAGCGGCCAGGAAAAGGCCGTAGAAGTGGTGCGTGTCGGCGTCATTTGGACTCAGCGCCAAGGCCTTTTGGAACTCGGCGTCCGCGCCCTTCCAGTTCCATTCGTATCGCCAGAGAGCGAGCGCGAGCGCAGCATGGGCCCTGCTGATGGAATTGTCCAGCGCAAGAGCCCGACGAGCGTTCATTTCGGCTTGGGGCCAGGCGACGCCGTCCGGCAGCACGTTGTAATCACCCAGCAAGCAGTAGGTCTGCGCCATGCCGGCGTACGCGGCAGCGAATGTTGGATCCAGCGCGGCCGCCTGCTTGAACGAGTCCAGCCCCTTGAGCAAATCGGCGTCGGAGTGGTGCTGAAGATTATAAATGCCGTGAAGGAATGCTTCGTACGCCTCGGCCTTGACCGGCGGCGCGTTCGCGAGCCGCGCACGAATCGCGGGATCGATTGCCACTTCGACGCGCTCGGCCACTGCTTGGGCCACGTCGTCCTGGAGCGCCGCTACGTCCTCTTCATTGTGCGCAAACATCTGGGCCCAAAGATGGCGATCGTCGGACGTTTCAATCAATTGCACATTTACGCGCACGGTGTCGCCGGAGCGGATGACCGAGCCTTCCACGACGGCGTCCACGTGTAGCTCGCTTCGAATTTGATCCATCGGCCGGTGCGCGCCCTTGTACTGCATCACGGAGCTCCGCGACGTGACGCGCAGCGAGCCGAGCTGCGCCAGATCGGTGATCAATTCGTCCGTCAAGCCGTCGGCAAAATAATCCTGCGTGGGATCGCCGGAAAAATTATCAAAGGGCAGCACGGCAATCGAACGGATTGGCGCTTGCGAGGCGGCAATCACATGTTCGTGTTCGTAAAAGCGCCACGCCGCGTACGCAATTCCTAAACAGACGACCAGCGTAAGCGCGAAGATCTTCCCCGATCGCGAGGAGCGGCCGGCGCGCGCGGCGTTCGGCGGCGGAATGCGGAGCGTATCTTCCCCGGTTTCGCTCGCGGGAGCGGCGGGCGAATCAGTCTGCGCAGAGTTTTCCTTGATCGCTTCGATTCGCTCGACCGGCAGGAGAAAACGGTAGCCGCGGCGAGGCAACGTTTCGATGTAGCGGGGATTTTGCGCGTCGTCCGAAAGCGCGTCGCGAAGTTTGCTGACAGCGGTGTTCAGCCCGGTCTCAAAGTCAACGAAGGTGTCGTCCGGCCAGAGGCGACCTCGCAATTCCTCCCGCGTGACCACGCGTCTGGGCTGTTCGGCGAGGGCGGCCAGCAATTGCAGCGGCTTTTCTTGCAGGCGGACACGCGAACCTGATTTGCGCAATTCGCCGGCCTGTAGGTCAACGATGTAGGGACCAAATCGAAGCGCGGGCTGGTTAAGAGAGGGGCCCATGCACACCCGTTTCGCTGCGGAGCGATCTACTTCGCGGATCCAGGGCCATCATAACACGATTTTCGGACACCATCTACGGCGTCCCGTCGATGGTTAAAGTGCCTGGAATGTGCAAGTAAGCTGTTAAGACAGAATTAAGATTCATACCAGCCCCGGTGCATTGACGTTCTGCCCCGATAACCCCACACTCCCGCGCATTCGTCCCGAGGAGCGCGCGATCAAAGAGGAACTCATAGGCGCAGCTTTTTCCAATGCCGAATTTGAGCGTCTGCTCGCCTTGGCATTCCACCAGCGGTCGGCTGGGTCTGCCGCGGCAACCGATTCACGCGAGCCTGGAGCGCGAGACGAAACTGAACACAGTGATCAGCGAAAAAGAGAAGGAGACTCAACATGAATACCCCGAGTAAGCACGAATTAATGGCACGAATTGCGCAGCGCGTCTCAGTGCCTGCCGCCCTTCTCTCCCTCATCCTTTCTGCCGCAAGCGTCAGCCGGGCGCAGTCGAAACCGGCGCCGATCGAACCCGCCGGGGCGCGTTCCTCGCGAGCGATGCGCCCGGAGATCCCCGTGGGCGCTCAACCGCTCGTATCCGCAACCTTAGGCAAGGGTGATCGAGGCTATCGCGCGAAGGCCTCCGCACAAGGATATGCAACTGAGAACCCTGCAAATCACCTCGCCGCACAATACGCCGCCAACGGCGTGGATATCCAATTTCAGAATGCCAATTTGGATTTGCAGTTTGAAAGCTGGGGCTACGGCGAGCATCGCGTCCATGAAAAGAGGGCCGCCGTTGCGCCCCTTGCGGATGCCAACCGAGTCGAATATCGGCGTGGTAGTTTAACTGAGTGGTACGTCAATGGTCCGCTGGGGATTGAGCAGGGCTTCACGATTTCGCAGCCACCCACTGCGCGCCTGGCTTCGCCCAATCTCGCCTTGGACATCGCCCTGCGCCTCCGCGGAAACTTGAGTGTATCTCTCGATCCCGGCCGGCATTCTCTCACTCTGCGAAATCCGAACGGCGTGCAAGAGCTGCGCTACGGTCCATTGCTCGCGTACGATGCCTCCGGCCACGAGTTGGAATCCTGGCTTGAGGAGCGGGGTGGCAGTCTCCGGTTGCGGGTCAACACTGCCGATGCGCGTTATCCCGTGGTTGTTGATCCCTTCGTGCAGGTGGCTCAATTGAGTGTGACCGGAGGCATCGGACTCTTCGGCTACGCGACTGCGATAAGCGACGACGGTACCGTGGTCGTCGCTGGCGGCTGTGACACCGTCGCAGGTATGACGGGGTGCACCACGACCCTCCCAGGACGAGCTTACGTGTTCGTGGAGCCGACAACTGGCGGATGGGCCGCGATGACGTCAGCGCCCACAGTAACGCTGACCGCTCCGGGCAACAGCACCTCTGCGAATGGATTCGGCACGGCTGTGGCTATTAGCGGGGACGGGAAGACGATTTTCGTGGGAGCCTCTGAGCTGCAATGCGAGACATATCCCGCACTGGAATGCACAGGCGGCGTCTATGTGTTTACCGCCGCGAGCGAGGGCGCTTGGGGAACGATTTCGAGTCAACAAGCCTCAGCACCGATAGCAGAACTCACGCCCATTGTCCCGACGCTTGGAGACTTCTTCGGGAGCGTTATTGCAACAAACTACGACGGTTCCACGATCGTCGCCCGGGAATATGCCCCCAATGGGGTGGCCCACCTGAACCTCTACATTCGACCTTCGAGCGGATGGGCAAACACGACCGAAGATGTACAACTGCAATCCTCTAACCTGGCCGCTTACGACAATTTCGGAAGTGGGCTGGGGATGAGCGGATTTAACCTTACCAATAGCAGTAACCAATTCCGCGGCACGATCGTCGCCGGGGCGTTTCTCGCAGACTCATCAAACGGTGAGGCGTATGTTTTTGTGGAACCCCTTGCTGGGTGGAGCAGCCTGAATCCGAGTAACCCCGGTCCGCCCGCGACACCAGCGATAGCCACCGAGAGCGTTAGGCTGCTGGCCTATGATTCCGCCACCAACCACGGGCAAGGCGGGTTTGGATACGCGACGGCCGCAGATGAGGAAGGGGATACCGTCGTCGTCGGGGATCCGTTCCAAAACAACGACATAGGTGAGGCCTACGTGTTCCTCCGGCCGCCCGGTGGCTGGGGCACAGGGACAAGTGGACCCGGGTCGCAAAGCGGGAATCCGCAATATGAGACCACGCAGCTCTTGCCCAGTGATTACACCACGATAACTGTATCCGCAGCATTCGGCCAAGACGTCTCGATCAGCGATGATGCCAGTACGATCTCAGTTGGTTCCGACTACGACGGCGTGTATCTCTTCACGGAACCATCCAGCACCACATCTGGAACTCCATCCAGCGCTTGGCCGTCGGGGACTGTAGGCTCGACGTTCACGCCCGGTAATCCCGTCAAATTGATGCCCGCCGCCACAAGCGTGAGCGGGTCTGATACCGCAGACCATGGAAAAGTCAGCGGAAATACGGTCGCCAGCGGGACCCCGGGCACGCTTCTGGTCTCCGTCCCCGGAAATAATTCTGGCGCGGGCGCGGTATTTGTTTTTGGAACGCAGGCGAGTGAGCCATACGCGCAGTACACGAATTCCTGCTCGCAATGCAACAGCGGCGGGCCGCTTGATTTTGGAGCGGTGGACGTGAATACCACTGGCACCCAAACAGTTACTCTGACCAACCCTCCCGGCAGTTCCACGTTCAACTTCACTGGCGTTTCCTTGCAACAAGGCACGTCATTTTCGATTACGAAGGTCGTCTGCAGCAACGGCAACACTTTTACTACAGGGTTTTCTGCTATTTCCGAGAGTCTGCCAGTGGGCGCTTCTTGCACGATCACTTTGCAGTTCGCTCCCTTGGTGAATGAGAACGGCTATGGCGACCTTCTGATCATCGGGACGACAATCCCCAATAGCAACCCGCTCGCGGCGCCCAATAGCAACGCCTCTGCCGCGCCGCCTGGAACTGTTGGGCAAGCCATACTGCTCGAAGGAGACGGAGTTGCGCCGTACGCGTCCTTTAGCAATACGACGGCAGGTTCACCAATGCAGGTCACGTTCGGCAACGTCGCCGAGAACGCTACCGCCACTCAAACCCTCACTTTGGCGAACACGGGCACCGGGCCGCTTCTCATTCAATTCGCGAGAATCGCTCCGGGAGCTGGCTTTAGCTTCGCGGAGCAAATCGTCTGCGGCTCCGTCACAGAACCACTGTCGCTTCCGCTCACCATAACCGCCGGCAGCTCCTGCGCCTTCACGGTGCAGTTTGACCCCACATCTTTGGGAGCTTTGTCCAATACGTTCAGTTTTCTTGATAACGCCGGGGCGGGAGAAACCAACCTGGCGAACACCGCCGCCGGGGCCTTTTTTCAGCAGAACGTGCCGCTGTCTGGCACTGGCATCTCATCTATCGCCACAACGACAACCATCACGTCGACGAGTTCCAGCTACGACGGCATTCCTCTCCCAGTGCCCTTCGCGTTGGTGGGGAACCCGGTCACGGTGAACGTCAAGGTCGCACTCGCATCGGGCGGCTCTACACCAATCCCAACGGGCACCGTCATTGTGGAGGACGGTTTCGACGAATTCTGCCAACAGGCGGTGACCCTGGCCTCGACCAACACTGGCACGGGCTCGTGCACGTTGATCATCAATGGGTTGGGATCGGGAACCACGCCGCTGTACGCACAGTACGTTCCTGACGCGACGTCGATCACTGCTGGGCTTGGCGGAAGCAATACGAACACGAACGCCACAACGTTCACGGAAGATGTCGTGCAGATCATCAACTGCGGGACTCCGCCCTCAGTTCAAGTGGGCACGCAGGGAACAACGACGACATTCACGATAACGGCCTGCCTGGCGGGCGATGTCAATGGCTTGCCCACGGCTACGGTGCCCGACTGTCCGCCGAACGCGTCATGCCCTATCGCGGTTACACAACCCCAGCCGATCACCATGCCGAGCTTGTACCAGATAACGCTCATGATCATTCCCGGAGGCGCAGGCAGAGGTGCTCCACTGGATGATCGCCGACCTTGGGACCAGCGCTTACCACTGACGCTTCTCGGGTTCGGAGTGCTCTTGGCAATCTTGATGGCGCTTCAATTGGCGCGGCAGGATCGAACGCGGCCGCGGCTCGCGTATTCTGCAGGCCTCGTGTTTGCGATGGCGATGCTGCTTGGCGGCCTCAATGGCTGCGCCAATCACGTCGGCTCAACTATTGACGTTCAGACTCCGCCTGGTACATACGTCATCCACGTGACAATCGCGGCAGGCAAGTACAGTGTGGTCGTGCCCGTGACATTGAACGTGACAAATTAATTGGTTGGCGGTGGCAAAGCTACGGTGGGCACGTGGCAGAGCGCGGTTTGCGCGCGACGGCAGGTGGAGGCGGGGGGAGTTGAACCCCCGTCCGAAGAGTGCAGCGGCTCGAAGCCTACATGCTTAGCGCGTTCGATTGGTTTCGCCGGTAGCGCTTGGAGCGCGCAAGAAACGAAGCCGGCTAGTCCGATGGTTCTCGCCGCCGCATCACGGACCGAGACGCGACGACCAGCCCGCTAGATGACGTCTCGATTCAAGCCCACAGGCGAGACCTGAGGAGACGGGCTACGCTAGGTTTGTCTAGGCAGCCAAAGCCAACTCTGTGTTGGCAGTTATAGTTTTCCACCCGATTGAGGGCAGGTGGCGCCCTGCATGCCTTCGAGTCGTGACAGCTCCCGTCGAAACCGTGTCGCCCCCGTGGTCAGAAATTGGTGGAGCCGATGGGATTCGAACCCACGACCTCCTCGATGCCATCGAGGCGCGCTCCCAACTGCGCCACGGCCCCACCGGTCAGATAAGAAAACTTTAGCACCCGCATTGCGCGGGGTCAAACAACCTATTGCTACTCGAAAATAAATCTTCGGGCGCGCGCCATACGACGAGCGGGAATGCCGTCAAGAGCCCCCACCTTTCGCGCCGGGCGCGAAAGAGGAGCCACCCGGAAATTCAAAGGCTGTGCCACCCGCCAAGTTTACTCGGAGGAAGGAGTCGACGACATCATCCAATCAGCCAAATTATCGCCAGGCTTCAAACAGGTTTGGGATAACTACGACAATGATCCCGTAGATCACTGCGAGCAGAACAACGCCTTGAGTGTGTACAAAATCCTGGACGGACCGATCCGCTTCGGTCCGGTCGAGTATCTTTTTGAGTCGGCGCGAGCCAGTGATCGTGATAAGCCAGGGTGCCGGTATGATGATAACTAGCAAGGCTGCCAGTATCCGCCTAAGTTCGTGGTCAGGGTGAGGATGGAGGGCAAATACAAGTGGAAAGAAATCCACACCAATGGCGATCGCCAAGTTGAAGATTAAAAGCGTCCGCCAAGCCCCGGGGCCCAGAGGGGAAGAATCAACTCCAGAACGCGGAGTTGATCTCGCGATCGAAGAATCCATTCCATTTTTCCGCATCGACGGTTGCCTCCTCAGTCTCCTGCGGGACAAAGCGCCCAATGTAGCCCGTGCAGAGTGGCCGCAGCCAGCCCCGTGCCTGTCGTCCAAACTCCCGCGATGGCTGCGACTGGGGCACCCACCCCGGTTAGCAAGAGGCCGCCCGTGACTACTCCGGAACCGAGCGCTAAGACGTCCGCACCCTCAGCGTCGTGGGAGAGTTGGGCACATGGGCTCGGGCCTTGGACGACAGGCGTCAGTGCGCTCCATTCTTGGGCGTACACGTTTCCGTTGTCGTCCACGCCGTAATTGGCGGGTGGCAGGCCCTTCCGCGTTTTTCTCTTGCGAACATTCATCGTTAGATTATACCACTGTGGCACTTCGCCGCGGGGTGACTGGTGTGGCTTTTACGGGTGGCCGCCCCTTCCCGTTTTGGGGGAAGGGGCGGGGTTTTTCTTCTCACGATGGGGGGGGCAATTTAGGTTAGGCAGAAACCTATCCTCTAAAGCCGCGAGGGTAGGCCACCCGAAAATTCAAAGGCGCTGCCACCCGCCAACTGCGCCACGGCCCCACCGTTCAGTGTGATATAGAAAACTTTAGCACCCGCATTGCGCGCGGTCAAACAACCAAGCCCGTTTGGGTTTACAATGCGCGCCTATGGCTACCATCACGTTTCTTGGCGCGGCAGGAACCGTTACGGGCTCGAAATATCTTGTCGAAGCGGGCGGCAGGCGACTGCTCGTGGACTGCGGGCTGTTTCAAGGTCCGAAGGAGTTGCGGCTGCGGAATTGGGACGCGCTGCCGGAAGATCCCGCGACGTTTGACTGGGTGGTGTTGACGCACGCGCATCTGGACCACACAGGTTGGCTGCCGCGGCTGGTGAAGGGCGGCTACAAGGGACAAATTTTCGCTGACGCC